>OLPT01001016.1_pt1 | contig 18282 bp, 6 predicted proteins | sample 1673051 | NCBI WGS metagenome assembly OLPT01 (sample SAMEA3136750, study PRJEB25190) | human gut metagenome | biome: human gut; feature: human-associated habitat; material: faeces | place: Austria | collected 2013
CTGTTCTTTTTTCTTACGTCTTCTGACACCATAACCGGTTCCGACAAGGGCTGCCATCATCATGAGAGTCAGGTAGAAGGCGATGTTTGTATCGTCTCCTGTCTTCGGCGTTGTTGTCGTGGTGGTGGTCGTAGTCGTACGGTTCGTCGTACTTGTCGTCGGCTGTGTAACCGGCTCTGTATCCGGCTCTTTTGTCTTGGAGTTCGTTATCGTTCTCTCCACAGCTGTGCTGTCAGCGGAAATCTTACAATAACTTGCATCCAGAGTTACCGTATACCCGAAGTCGCTGTCAACCGGCACGCCATCTTCGTCTGTCTCTGCCAGATAATACTCGCCGTAAGGCAGTCTGTCGAAGACGACGGTTCCGCTGGACTCATCATTGAGCTCCAGTTTCTGAATATCTGCACTTGCCATGATGGTATGAGCCGCATCGGTGAACAGTGCAAAGTAGAAGGTATCAGTTACGTTTCCGGGCTCGCTTCCGATCAGAACCTGTTTGTTTACCGTGATCTTACCATCGTTGTAGGGATTCTCCGGCAGATTTCCGTTTACATAGTTGATGATCATGCTCTTGCCCATCTGACTCTTCGGAGTCAGGCTTACCTTTCCATCCAGGATTTCATTGGAATCGATCACGAAGGAATCGCTGATCGGATTACCAAATTCATCGGTCTCTGCCACATAATAGGTGCCATACTCCAGATTTGTGAAGATCGTGGAGGTGGTGTAGGACTGCTGTACCCGCAGTGCCTTTACGCTGCTGACACGCTGTGTGCATGCCTCATCGGCAAACAGAGCGGTATAGAAGGTGTAATCGTCGATCGTCTTATACTGGTCTTGATATTTCACCAGTTTCTGAACGATGACGGAAGCATCACCGGATGCTACCTTATCGTCCATGACGATCTTCTGGATCTCATTGTTGCTGTTTACGGTAAAGGTAATATCCTTTGCCAGGCTGTATCCGGACGGTGCGGAAATCTCGGTCAGGGTGTAAGTTGCACCTGCGATCAGTTTTCCTTCAAATACCTTGGGCTCTCCGGTGGAGATCCAGTTCAGGATAATCTCTCCGGAAGCATCCTTCAGTGCCAGATGAGCTCCTGCAAGCTCTTTGTTGTTCGTTACATCCATCTTGGAGATCTGAACTCTGGTCACATCATCCTTCATGACAACCTTTGTTGTTGTTCCGTCTGTGTTTACAGTAAAGATCACATCCTCAGCGAGGGCATATCCATCAGGAGCTGCGGTCTCTCTTAAGGTATAAGTTCCTGCCGGAAGTCCTTTGATGACTTTTGCGGTCACATCGGAAATCCAGGACAGCTGCTCACCGTAAACGGTCTTCGCGATCTCGCCCTTCTCATCGAGAATCTGAAGAGTTGCTCCCGGCAGCTCTCTGGTCTCATTGGTAAGAGCAACCTTGCTGACAGTCACATCAGTAGGCGCATCTTTCATGACAACTTTGTTCTCAACGGTCAGGTCATCGCTTATCGTAAATTTCACATCTGCTGCTACTGCAAAACCTGTCGGAGCTTTGGTCTCGCGGAGGATATACTCTCCAGCGGGCAGGCCCTTGATCTGTTTTGCGGTTTCTGCGGAAGTCCATTTCAGTTCTTCACCAAAGATGGTCTTCACAACTTCTTTGCCTTCTGTATCCATGATCTGAAGCTCGGCTCCAGGAAGCTCTTTCTCTGCATTGGTGATATCCACCTTGCTGATCACTGCTTCGATGGCTGCATCTTTCATGGTTACTGTTTCTGCTGCTTTCAGCTCATCGGTAATGGTAAACTTCACATCCTTCGCGATGCTGTATCCAGCCGGTGCGATGGTCTCTCTTAAGGTGTACTCGCCAGCCGGCAGTCCCTTGATGACCTTAGCCTCGTTTCCGGATACCCATTTCAGCTCTTCGCCGTAAACGGTCTTCACGATCTCGTTTCCATATTTATCCATTACCTGAAGGGTTGCTCCCGGAAGCTCTTTCTCTGCATCGGTGATATCCACCTTGCTGATCTTCACTTCGGTTGCCTGATCCTCCATAACTGCTTTGTTTGTTACTTTTCGGTCATTGCTTACGGTAAATTCTACATCTTTTGCAATGGTGTAGCCGGTCGGTGCTGCGATCTCACGGAGGATGTAATCTCCTGCGGGCAGGCCCTTGATCTCTTTTGCTTCCTCACCGGAAATCCACTGCAGTTTCTCACCGTAAACGGTGACTGCGATCTCCTCGCTGGTGGTGCCGTCCTCTGCCGTCACTTTCTTCAGAATCTGAAGGGTTGCTCCCGGCAGTTCTTTTGCCGTATCAGCCATATCTACCTTGCTGATCACGGTCTCAATCGGTGCATCCTGCATCTCTACGGTTTCTACCGCTTTCAGCTCGTCGGTAACGGTAAAGGTTACATCGGCTGCTACCGTGTAGCCATCCGGTGCTGCACTCTCGCGGAGGATGTACTCTCCGGCAGGCAGTCCCTTGATGTTCTTCGGCTCGCCGGTGGATTTCCACTCCAGCTTCTCGCCGTAGATGGTCGTTACTACTTCTTCTGTTTCCGCTTCGTCCTCACCGGTTACTTTCTTCAGTACCTGAAGCGTTGCTCCCGGCAGTTCCTTCTCGGTGGTGATATCGGTCTTGCTGATATTTACCTCGATCGGTGCGTTCTCCATCACTACCGTTTCTGCTGCTTTCAGCTCATCGGTAACGGTAAATTTCACATCTTTCGCAATGGTATAGCCATTCGGTGCCGCGGTCTCGCGAAGGATATACTCTCCGGCGGGCAGGCCCTTAATGGTTTTCGGTGTCTCACCAGATACCCACTCCAGCTTCTCGCCGTAAATAGTGATTACGGTTTCTTCCTTCTCAACTTCTTCACCATCATCTGTTGCTGCTTTCACTTTCTTCAGGATCTGAAGGGTTGCTCCCGGCAGTTCTTTTCCGGTAGTGATATCGGTCTTGCTGATAATAACCTCTGTTGCCTGATCCTCCATGGCAATCGTATCGATCTCAGCCTGTTCTCCGTCTACACTTCTGTAAATCTTTCCTTTTTCAACGGTAAAGGAAATCGGAGCTGCAATCGTGTAACCAGTCGGAGCCTTGGTCTCAACCAGTTTGTAGCTGCCGTCCTTCAGGCCGGTGATGGTCTTAACCAGTGCATCCTCTGTGGTGGTCCATCTCAGAGTCTCATTGTAAACGGTTCTTACAACATCACCGTTCTCATCCTGTACCTCAAAGGTTGCTCCCGGAAGATCCTCTGCAAGGTCTGCCAGATCCTTCTTGGATACGGTCAGCTGGCTGGGGGCATCTTTCATGGTAACGGTTTGAACCTTACCGTCTCTGCCTACCTCAAAGGTAATCTCTTCCGCATATTTGTAACCATTCGGCACTGCGGTCTCAGTCAGAGTATACTTCTGACCGGCTTTCAGGATACCTTCGATATAATGAGGCTCACTTCCACTGATCCAGGAATCAATGAATTCGCCGTCTGCATCTCTGATTTCCAGTTTCGCTCCCGGCAGTTCTGCCTGATTGGCGGCATCAATCTTGGAAATCTTAACCTTCGTCAGATCGTTGACAAACTTCAGATCTGCTTCTTTGGTATCACCGACAACTTCTGCCTTTAAGGTTCCATTGCCATTGTCGGTTACGTTTACTTTTACGGTGTACTCTGTTTCGGCGTAAATAACTGCGCCATCAGTACCCTTGATCTCTTTTACGGTGTAAGTATGCTCACCCAGAACACTGGTGTCATCCGGTGTCAGTACATATGGGATTTCTGTGAAGGTAATCTTGCCATCCAGTGCGTTGGTTCCGGTGGCAACTTCATTTCCATTCTCCAGTACTGCAAACTGATACTCGTTTGCCAGAAGAGACTTCTGTACACCTTCTGCATAGGCTTTGGAAGCTTTCAGAACGATACCGCCCTCTGCACTGTAGGTGTTGGTAAATACTGCATCCGGTGTCTTTGTTTCATCATCTTTCGATGCTTCAACCGTCTTACCATCAATGGTTTTCTCAACCTTCAGAGTTCCGTCTCCATTATCTGTTACAGTTACTTCTACTGTATGAACGGTGTTATCAAATCCATAGCCCGGTACTTCCATATCCGGTACCACTTCCTGAAGATAGTAGGTATAGGTCTTGCCTGCATTCTTCTCAGTGTAAGTAAGATTTGCGAAAGTTACGTTCTTTCCAACGTTCTTCACGGTCTGATCCTTGTTGGTATCACCATTTGCTTCGTTTGCCGGATCTCCCTTTAACGTGAAGCTGAACTGCTTATCTGCAATGGTTCTGCCTTTCAGAATCTTCTCTGCGCTGATACTTGTTTCACCTGTCGCTTTATAGGTATTTACAAATGCAACAGCGTCTGCTTTTTCCTGTTTCTTTTCCTCATTTTCCGTTGTGATCTTGGTAATATCACTTACAGCTGCATTCAGTTTTCCATTTCCCTGATCCCGGACACTTACGGTTACTTCATAAATACTCTCATCGTAAGTATAACCAGGCTGCTTGTTTGTCGGAATCTCCTCACGGACCGTATAAACATAATCCTTTCCGGCATCGCTCTCATCATACTTCAAGGGATCAAAGGTTACCTGTGTACCAACGTTGCTCTTTGACTGATCTTCTGTCTTCGGACCGGTCAGGGTAAAGGTAAACTGGCCATCTTCAATGGTTCTTCCTGTCAGAAGCTTGGTAGCTGTCAAAGTCAGCTCTCCATATGCATTGTAAACATTATGGAACACTGCTTTTTCAACCGGTACGATTTCACCATCTGCAGTCGTGCCAGATTTCACAATCTGATACTCTGCGTTTATGGTTCCATCTCCGTTATCTTTCGGAGTTACCCAAACCTCATAGGTTGTCTCATCATAGCTGTATCCGTCTGCCTTCTCTGCCGGGATTTCCTCATACAGAAGATAGGTATACTTCTTTCCAAGATCCTGTTCTGTATAAGAGATCGGATCAAAGGTAATCTGGCCATTCAGGTCATTGGTCTTTCTCTGGCTGATGGCTGTTTCGCCTTCCTTCACTTCTTTGCTCTTCAGGATAAAGGCAAATTGTCCATCTGCAAGCAGACGGCCAGTCAGATTCTTCTGAGCGGTAAGATTCAGAGTTCCCTCTGCATGGTATGCATTGGTAAACTGCGGTGTTCCCGTAATTTCCGTCTTCACCGGACGACCTGCGGGGCCGCTGACCTCATAGATCTTTGTTGCTGTCGCAAGGTGTCCATCCCCGTTATCGGTAATGGTTACTTCTACATGGTAAACCGTCTCATCGTAAGTATAGCCTTTTGCCTTTTCTGTCGGGATTTCCTCATACAGAAGGTAGGTATAGGTCTGTCCTGCATCCTTTTCCGTATAATTCATCTTCGGGAAGGAAATGCTTCCGTCTGCGTTATTCGGAACGGTCTCTTTGTACTTCGGCGCAGAACCAGTACTCTCCAGTGTAAAGGAGAACCGCTCCTCAAGCTCAGCCAGTGTCTTTCCGGTCAGAACTTTATTAGCTTCCACCTGAGCATCACCGGTTGCCTCATAAATATTGGTAAACTTCAGTTCCTGCTCTTTATCATTCACTTTCCGTGTTTCCACATGCAAAGTACCGTCGCCGTTGTCGCTTACTTCTGCCACTACGGTATAGATGGTACGGTCATACTTGTAACCCTTTTCATCTGTTGCCGGAGTAACCTCCTGTACCGTGTAGGTATGGGTTCCGATATCAGCGGTCGTATACTTGATCGGCTCAAAGTGGATGCTTCCGTCTGCTTCATTAGAAGTGCTTCTAAGTACTTCGTTGCCTTCTCGTACTTCAAATTCAAACTGTCCAGCTTCCAGTGTTCTTCCTGTCAGGACTTTGGTTCCTTCCAGAGTCAGGCTGCCGGTGGCTTCGTACTTATTTACAAATTGCATGTTATCCAGAGGAACTTTCTCGCCCTCCAGGTTGGTCACTTTCGCATCTACCTTCAGGTTTCCATCTCTCATATCCGAAACATGAACCTTGATCGTATACACTTCGTTAGAATACTCGAAACCACTGAGTTTTCCATACTGCTCCGTCATTGTATAAGTAAAGTCTTTATCAATGTCGTCTTCTGTATAGGTAATCTGATCAAAGGTTACTGTTCCTTTTGCATCATTCCATTTGACCTGTTTTTTAATGCCATCACCAAACAGGACAAAGGAGAACTGATTTGCTGTAAGTTTTACCGCATCTGAATGTACATTCAGTTTCTTGGCTGCTGTCAGATTCAGGGAACCCTTCGCCTTGTAGTGGTTTTCAAACTGAAGGGTAGCTTTTTCGCCTGTAGCATTATCTGTGATTACCGGCTCTTCTACTGTCAGTTTTCCACCGGCATCCTTCACATTGATCACTACTTTATAAACCTTATCGCTATAAGTATAGGTCGGATCATCCGGAACTTTGATCTCACTTACATAGTAAATGAAATCCTTTCCCTTCGAAATATCTTCTACGTCTTTGACATCATCCTGATCATAGTTCAGCGTCGGGAATTCAAATTTTCCATCGGCATCACTTGTTACGATCATGTCCTTACCAGTGGAATCCTTTACCAGGTTTTCGCCCTCCGGATCTGTCGTCAGCTTAAAGGAGAACTGCTCCGGATCCAGTGTACGGTTACCGGTCAGAGTCTTGGTTCCCTTAAGCTCAGCCGAACCAGTTGCCTCATAGCTATTCTTAAAGGTTACCTTTTCCTCAGAAACTGTCTCACCGGCTTTATTGGTATAAACAGGAGATGCTACAAGTGAACCGTTGTTATCGGTAACGTTCACTGCGATCGTATACTCTTCTTTGGAATATGTATAGCCAGGCTGCCCGTCATTGACCTCTTTGATCTTATAAACAAAGGTCTTTCCAATATGTTCCTGTGTATAAGGAAGAGTTGTAAAGTTCACGATACCGTTTTCATCATTTGTTTTAGTCTCGATATATTTTTCCTCTTCATCAGTTACCTGATAAAGTTCAAACGAGAACTGCCCAGCCGTCAGTTCATGTCCAGCCAGCTCTTTTTGGGCTTTCGGTGTAAACTCTCCGTTTGCCTCATACTTGTTTTCAAAACTAATTGCGCTTACGGTATTGCTGCCTTTTTTATAAGTACGCTCCGACGTATCCAGTGTCTTATTATGGTTATCTTTTACATTGATGGTTACTTCTACCGCCGTCGTATCGTAGGTATATCCTGATTTTCCATCATTGACCTCTTTGATGCGGTATGTATGCAAACCCACATCATCCTGGGTATAAGAAATTACCGGGAAGGTAAAGTTTCCATCCGCATCATTGGATACGGTAATGTCCTGTCCTTCTTCATTTTTCAGCGGCACTTCTACTTCCACCAGCTTGTCGGAATCTTCGACTTCTTTCTGCAGTTTCACTTCGTAAATCTTAAAGCTGAAGTCACCTGCTTCCAGTTTTTTCGTTCCGCCTGTAAGCTTTTTGGTTCCGCTTAAAGTTGCCTCACCAGTCGCTTCATAGATATTAGAAAATTCTGGAATCTTAACCGTTTCATCAGAAGATTTCGTGTAATCCTTCTTTTCGCTTTCTTCCTTCTCCTGTACCTGGACCGTATACGGAGTAGAAAGCGTACCATTATGATTATCTTCTACCGTAACCGTTATGGTATAAATCTTACTGTCATAGGTATAACCTGCTTTTCCTTCATTGGTCTCTTTCAGCGTGTAGGTATAGGTCTTCCCAATGTCAGACTGGTCATAAGTCAGCGCATTAAAGATTACTTCACCATTCAGGTTATTTTCCTTCGTCTGATCTGTCTTTTTCGCCTGGTTTGCCTGATCTTTCTGGTCTATCTCTTCCGGTCCAGTCAATGTGAAAGTAAATTTATTATCTTCCCGAAGGCTGGCCCCATCCAGTTCCTTCTTCGCTTTCAGCTGAAGCATACCTTCTGCGGTATAAGTATTGGTAATGATAAGCCCATTGCCACTCTCTGTGTCTGTTCCATTCGGAGTAGCGGTTGCTTCCAGAGTTCCATCACCATTGTCCGTTACCGTTACTTTTACAATCACATCATCTTTGGCATAAGTATAACCCGGATGTTTGGCAGATTCATCTACCTCCCGTACTGCATAATAATTATCCCCTACCTGATCCTGGTTAAAGAAGATAGTATCGAAGGCGAAAGTACCGTCTGCAGCATTCTTCTTATTTGAATCAACCAGCGTATAACTCTGATCTTTTGTGCCGTACTTCTCGATCTTATACAGTTCAAAAGTAAATTGATCTTTTTCAAGCGTATGGTTTTCAAGAACTTTCTTACCTTTCAGAGTCACCTTGCCACTTGCCGTATACTTATTGGTAAAGGAAGGAACTCCATTATTTTCAGTGTAAGGATCATATGTACCATTTGCATTTTTCTTTTCAACTGTTTTTTGGACATTCAAATTTCCCTTGCCATCATCTGTGATCTTGGCTGTGATGCGGTATTCCTCTGTAGAATAGCCACCCACATATCCGGCTGCAGAACCAGGCTGCTCTCTCAGAATATAGGTATAGGTTTTATCTTTATCCTTGGCTACCGTATACGGAATTGTAAAGCTAATCTGACTGCCATTATTCGTTGCTGTCGTAATATATTCTTCCGTTTCACCAACAAGCTTATACAAATCAAACTTGAAGATGTTCAGTACGTCATTTCGACCTTCTACTGTCTTTGTGGCCGTCACATTCAATGAACCGCTGGCATTGTATATATTGGTGAAATTAATCGCGCCACTGTTATAATCAACTGAAACCGTCAATTTTCCAGATGTGGTGCCATTTTTAACAGATACGGTTACCTGATATGCATTTGTATCATAAGTATAATGTGTATCTGTTCCCGGAATCTCCCGTACCCAGTAGACAAATTCCTCGCCCATATCTGCCTGTGTGTATTCCGGAGTATTCAGGACAAACTCGCCTTTGCCATCTGCGGTGCGTGCTGCCTTGTTGGTGGTAGTAATTGCCTCACCTGATGCATCTTTTACCGGTTGTTCTCCATCCTTATCATAGAAAAGGCCAAAGGTAAATGCACCTGCTGTCAGGGTCTGATTCTCCAGCTTCTTGGTACCTGTTATTGTTGCAGAGCCACTGGCTTTGTATTTGTTTTCAAACTTAGGCTCTGTTACAACCGTTCCTGCCTTCTTATAGACAACGGAATTCTCATCTGCACCAACCACACCATTTCCTTTATCAACAATCTTAACCGAAACGGTGAACACTGTATCATCATATGTAATATCGCTTCTGGTCTTGTTTGTCTCTTCAATGGTATAGGTGTATTTTTTACCAATATCTTTCTGTGTATACTTGATATCTGTAAAGGTAATTGCTCCATTTTCCTTGTTTAAACCAGTAGAAACTATTTTTCCTGCACTGTCTTTTACAGAATAGGTAAAGCCATTGCTGTCATAAGAAGCACCACCGGTCAGTTTTTTGGAAACGGTCGGTTTCCATGTACCTTCTGCCGTATAGGTGTTTACGAATTCTGCAGCAGTTTTGTTTCCACTTTCCTTGTTGCTTACATATACAGAAGTAACCTTCAACTTACCATCTTTCTTCGGATCTGTCACCGTAACTGTCACCGTATATTTGACATCCGAATAAGACATTCCTTTTTCTTCTGTCGCAGGCTTTACTTCCTCAATGGTATAAGTAAATGTTCCCGGTTCCGTATAAGGAATACTATTACTTTTTTCTTCATCAGCTGTAACAAAGGTAACCTTACCGTTTTTATCATTTGTACCGGTCATTACCGTGCCTGCCTGATCCTTTACAACAAAGTTAAACTCTTTATCTTTCAGAGTACGTCCGCCGGCAACCAGTTTCTTCGTTACATCCGGAGTCCAGGAACCAGAAGCACTGTAGCTGTTGGTAATGGTAACTGCATTTTCAGAAGCATTTTCACTGATTGTCAGTAAATACTTACCATCTTTTGGCGGCTTCACCTGGCTCCAACCAGATTTCCCGTTCTCAGTAATTGTAATCTGCGCTCCAACCGGAATTCCAGTAAAAGTAATTTTTTTCTCCTTTTCTCCCGTTGCAAGGCTGACCTTAACTGTAGCACCGTTCGCATTTTTCTTGCTGACCGTAGCACCAGTAACCTGAATTCTGTCCAGTTCTTTTAATCCCTTACCATTCTTATCTTTCCAAGCAATCTTGAAAGTAAAGTCCGTACCTGCATCTACCGGAGCACTCACTTTTTTCGTCAAGGAAAAGCTAGTAGTTCTTGTGTTATCAAAAACAATATTCGATACTTCAGAATTTCCTTTTTTAATTACCTTTTTCGTAACCTCAAGGTCTCCAGTGATATTATTTCTTTTTACTTCAACAGTTGCTGTATAAACAGAATCGTCATAAACATAATTGCCCGTTCCGGCTTTTTCACTGACTTTGAAAGTATAGGTGCCTTCATATTCTAATTCAAATTCTTTAAAACTAATAGTGGCACCACTATTTTCAGCTGTCTTTTCTTGGTTGATGATTCTCTTCTTATAATCAGCAAGACTTTCGGAAATTCCTTCATATTCCGAAGTTCCAGGATAGTATTGACCACCAGTTACATAATCACTTAAAATTGCTGAAAAACTAAACTTTTCAGTTCCTGGCACATCCGTTTCATTTATTCTCTTGCTTGCATTGAACGCCACACTCGTCTTTCCTGGCTTTTCCACATTCGTCAGGGTCAAAGTGCCGCCTTCTGGAATATTGATAAGTGTTTTCTTTGCATTTTCTGCTACACTTCCCCAGTCTTTCTGATGTGCCTTCGAAGCATTCATAACAAAGAAATGATATTTTCCAGTTTTGGCCACCAGATATCCTTCCGGAGCCTCATTTTCCACCAGACAATATAACTGATCCGGTTTTAAAAATTGTGCAGAAGTATTATCTGTCGATCCCAGAATCAATTCGCCATTATCATCCGTTGTTCCACTGGAAACCGGAGTTGCCTGTGCAGGATCAAAATGGTAGAAAGCGTTTGTATTCACTTCATAGACAGAAAATTTTGCTCCTTTTAGTAACGTTCCTACACTTTCTTCTTTCTTTATGATCTTTACAGTACCATTATCTCCTGACAGTTCTGCATTTGTTTTTATAATTTTATAATTTTTTTCTGTCCAGGTTCTTTCGATATTTTTCCCCTCAAGATTAACCGTGTTATCTAGGGAAACGGTATCATTCACAACACCGCTTACTGAAATTACATACTCAATTTTAAGAGCCTGGCCATCCGGTACCGTGAATTTCAGAGTATTAGTTCCCTAATCGTAGCTGTAGCTGGCTTTCTTTTGAGAAATCAGATCTTTCCCATTCTTATCAAAAACTTTTACAGACCCTTCCACCAGGCTTATATAAGCGTTTCCTTGATTATTCTCACTCTCGCTTAATCTGATAACATCTGTAAGAGTGAGAGTTCCCGTCGAACTATCGGGTGCCAACGTCTCATTCAATTTATTTACATCAATTGTATACTTAAAACGGTTAGATCCGGCTGACTCCGCCGTTTTACTCAGTCGATCTTTATCAAATTTAACGTCAACATCCGTTTTTCCACTATTTCCGGAATCTGTGCTTCCCCAGCTCCAGGATGCTTCATTGCTTCCTCCTGTCGCCTGTGAACCGGTTTTGGGAGTTACTATATAGGTAATCTCTGCTGTTTGACCATATGGAATTTTAAAATCATCAGGAAGGGTAATAACAGCAGTCTGACCCCCCTCTGTTGTTGTAATTGTCGGCTTAAGAGGAATTTTCGTAGTGCTACCTTTCAGCTGAACGTTAAAAGATCCTTCCTTAAACGTCAAATCACCTGTCAATTTATCTGTAACAACCACATTTTTCGCTTCTGCATCCTCTGCCGTCAAAGAAATAGTAAAGATCATATTACCATTTTCATCAACAACATAGTCTTTCTTTCCTGTTACATCGGTATCTTTTAAAGGAATCTTATAAGTATGTTTGCCAAGATTAATGGTAATTTCCTTCTCCTCTGCTATCTCCTCTTTGTTAAGCTTATAGTCCATGGAGAAGTTTCCTTTTAAGTTTTGTCTGTTAGCTATATAATCTGGCTTATAATTAAAATAGACTCTGTTTTCAGATGGTACGAAAACATAAGTTCCTCCATCTCCTCCAGATACCGTAATTCCACCTTCAAGAGCTTTGTCGCCATCTGCCAAATCTAATTTGGAGGCATCAAAGTTTTCAAACGTATAGTACCAGCCATTTGGGTCGTCTTTTGTCGGTCTTTTCCCATCTTCATCCTTATAAGAATAAGTCATGCTAAGAGAAATTACAGCATTTCTTGATATCGCTGTTCCTTCAACATAAGGTTTGCCGTCAACCAGAAGCGTAGCATTACATTCTTTTGCTATTGTAGCAATATTTTTATTTGGATCAGCATTTGAAGGTGCTACTTTTGCAATTTTCCGAATTCCCATCGGTGAAAAGCTATCGGTAGTAAAACCCACAGAACTTACACCACCATTATCCGTCATTTCAACCTGGTCTGTGACATTCTGTACGGTATCCGTTTTTTCATCAATATGAATAACTGTGACATTCTCTGTCTGTTCATCTTCAACAGATTCCAACACAGGAGTCTTAAAATTCATAGAAACTTCCACCAGGCCATCTGCCGGTTCTACACGCTGTCCATTTACTTCAAAATAAACATCATAAAATACATAAGAAGCTTCCTGGCCTTCTTCTGCTTCTCCGATTTGGTCTTCTACCATACTTACTGCTTCTTCATAAGCAATACTGCCTTCCGGCATGGGATCTGCTTTCAGAACAGCATTCTCCGGAAGTTCTGCCTCCAACTGTGCTACAGCTGTGATAATGATATTTTCGTCCTCATAGCTGAAGTTTGTTCCATATTTGACTTCGGTCTCGGTTTCCGTCTCTGTCTCAGTTTCAGCCTCAGTAACTGCTTCGCTCTCCGTTTCGGTTTCAGCGATTGTCTCGGTTTCACTCTCTGTCTCAGCAACGGTTTCGCTCTCTGCTGCTTCCGTCTCACTCTCGGATTCTGACTTAACCTCAGTAGCTGCTTCTGTTGCAGTCTCACTTTCGGTTTCGCTTTCCACTACAACCGCCTGTGTACTGATCACAACCACGGTACTGTCAGTCTGGATGCCTTCGATAATGTAATCGTTGGTCTCCGGAGTTTCATCGTTGGTTCTGGCAGGGATGGTTCCGTCTACCAGGATACTGGTAACTTCATAGCCCTCTGCCGGGGTTACGGTGAAGACGATCTTGCCGTCTTTGGCCATAGCAGTGCCATTGGTTACGTCTGCGCCGTCAACCGTTACGCTCGCACCTTCCGCACTCTGAAAAGCCACGGTATTCTCTACTGCAGCGCTCTCCGGAGCATTGGATTCGGTTTCTACTTCTGTGGCTGTTCCATTTCCACCCGGAAGCGCATAGGTCACTTTGGCAGTGGTGCTCTGGATGGAGCAGTTCGCCGGAACAACGCCATTAGCGCCGACGGCCACATCAAAGGTGATCTGTGTGCCCACCTCAAGTGTGGTATCGATGAACTCGAACTCTTCTGTGAAAGACTCGCCCTTCTTCAGAATGTATTCCACATAAACCAAACCGTCTTTGTCGGTTTTCAGCTGAAACTCACGTTTGGTTTCAGGATCGGTAAACCTGCCGTCTTTAAACTGCGGATAGCCTGCATTTTTATTCCAGGCATAAAGTCTGGTCTCAACGGTATCCACGCTGCTGTCAGCGCTGAGCTCATAAGTCACTTTCAGCTTTGCAGCCTCTCCCTCTTTCTGGGTGGAAACTGCCTCTGTTTTCAGAGTCAGGCTTCCTGTCGCGGACGGTGTGGTCTGCGGCTCTGTCTCGCTGTCTGCTGTTGCTGTATCTGCTGTAGCCTGTGCCTCTTCGGCCTGTCTTGCTGCTTCTGCATCTGCGGCAGCCTGTGCCTCTTCGGCCTGTCTTGCTGCTTCTGCGTCTGCTGCTGCCTGCGCTTCCGCGGCCTGTCTTGCTGCCTCTGCGTCTGCTGCTGCCTGCGCTTCCGCGGCCTGCCTTGCTGCCTCTGCTTCTGCGGCAGCCTGCGCCTCTTCGGCCTGCCTTGCTGCTTCTGCATCTGCCGCTGCCTGTGCCGCTGCCGGATCTTCTGTCTGTGCTTCCGTCATGGATTCCACAGCATAGATCACATTCGAATCACAAAATACCAGCATGACAGCCAAAAGCATCGCAATGATTCTGGACCATTTTCTGTTATTCATAACTTTTCTCCTTTCTTTTCACCCTGTTCTGTTGTTGCCAGAGCGCTGTCCATGATTTTTAATAGTTCCAATGCACTTCGAAATTTCAATGATTCATTTTTTTCCGCCCAGACGATCTCACCCTGCCAGGTGGAATTCTCCAGGTACTGCACATGTACAACAAATGTGCCCTTTTTTCCAAGTGTGTTTCTATTCTTTTCGTCCTGCAAGCATCTCACCCATCCTCCCATCTGGTTCTCTGTTTATAGAAACTTTTCTATTTCGTCAATTATACCAAATATACTCTTTCTTAACCTCTTTCGTCTATGCTATTTTTCATATTTTTTTGTGCCTTTTGAAAGAGTTTTATCGTATCACTGGTGTACTGTCTCATTATACGAAATGTGAATGGGACAGTACACTACATTTCCAGCGCGTTATCCATGAGCTTCAAAAGCTCTAACTCACTGCGAAAAGAGACATTTTTCCCTTTTTCTACCCAGCGTATCTCTCCCTGCCAGGTCGCGTTTTGCCGGTACTTAATATGTACAAGAAACGTATCAAGTTTTCCGCTGTGGTTCGCCACCTCGCGGCCCTCCAGGACTTTTTCCGGCTTCAGAAGCCGCTTTTCTTCTTTCTCCTGAAAACTACGGATCTTCACCGAAGACTGGGGATAATCGATGCGGTCCAGAAGTCTTTCTATTATTTTTATCAGCTGATATTCATGGGCAAAATACATTGCTTCCCTGGAATAACAGCAATACACCCTTCCGCTGTTCTCTCCATGCTGTCTGTCGTCCACACAGATACAGAGGAGATCCGGTGCAGCCAGATTGAATCGAATTTCTTCCATATAAATGTGTCTCTCCTGTTATTTCTGACTGATCTTCCAACAGTCTGCCGCCGAATGAAAGGAAAGCGTTTCCCCGTCCTTCTCTTCCCGGAGTTCTGCCACAGAAGCCATATAGTAATTGATCCGGAAATGACCGTTAAACTCTTTTCTGAAATTCCGGTCAATTCTGGCCGAGAGCACCTGGCAGTTCTCCAGAGTCGTCCCGGAAAGCATGACCAGAAACTGGCTTTCGTTGTATCTGGTGTAAAAATCTCCGCGCCTGAGAGAATTGCAGATCGCAACTCTTAAGGCCTCCGAAGCCTCCTTGTTCCGGTCGGTTCCCATACGGATCTCTCCATTTTTGTCCGTCAGCGTGCAGAGCATGATATAGACAGAGATCCCGCTCCGCTCCATCATGCGGTCGATCACATGATAAATGTCGATAAAACTCGGAAAAGAGCAGTAATAGGCCCCCTTCTGCTCTTCTTTTTCCCGAAGGCCTTTCTTGATCTCCTCCAGTGCCCCCACGGACTGCTGAATCCGGTCGCTCATGAGCCGGAAGCGCTCCAGCATCTCCTCGGAAGGCGGAAGTCCCAGATCATCAAAAAAATGTTTCGTCGCTTCTTTGTAAATGGCCATGGCATCCTGATAACGGTTCATGGCTATCAGGCTGTCGATGCGCCAGAGCTGCCACTCTTCAAAGGGATACATTCCTGCCGCCGTTGTGGTCAGCTGGTAGATCGTCTCAAAATAGCGTTTCTCCTTGAGAATGGTGCAAAGTTCTTCCAGTGCTTCGAAATAAAGATCCCGATAATGAATATTTGCCACCGCTGCCCAGTTTTCTCCGGTCATATTCGGAAGAAGCTCTCCGGTATACAGAGCACAGGTTTCTTTTAAAAGCTCCGTTTTTTTCTCTTCGTCGGTCTCTTTTCTGCTTTCTTCCAGTTTTTTTTCAAAAACAGAGAGGTCTGTCTCCACAGGGATCACGGAATCCCAGTAGTAAATTCCTTTTTTCAGGTAAAAATACTTGCCTTCGGGCAGACCTGCCGCCTCCAGCTGCTTTCTCAACCGGAAAATCGTATTGTTCAGGCTGCCGTTCCGGTTCTCCACATCATCCCGACCATACAGCTCTTCCAGAAGCCGCTCCTTCGCTATCCCCTTTTCCAGGTGAAGGAACAGAATCTGCAGAAGCTGTGTGCTTTTTGATATGTAATTTCTGTCAAACACCAGTGTTTTTTCCTGATAAACCATTGAAAAACCTCCCAGCATCCGTACCTGCAGAATCTCTTTTTCCATTGAATTGTCCTCCGTTATTCAAACAGATAATAACATTGTACATCTATACAGTTAACAAGTATTACTGTAGAAATTTTTATTCCCTTTTTATCACAGATTATACCACAAGATTCTCTCATATTTCTCACTGTTTGCAAAAATTATTTACTTTTCGTCCCTTTTATTGTATGATGGCATGAGGCAACATCAGATACGTCCATTTAGAAAGGCAAGGGTATCTATGAATCTGGCAAAACGACTGATACGGATCTCTGCGGTAACTGCGGCCGCGGTCCTCATGTATGAAGGGGCAGTAACCCTGGACCGGACAACGGAAGCGAGCGCTTCCCTGCAGGCAGACGCATCACCGAATACAAAGGAGAAAGCTCCCGAGACAGATATTATAAATAAGGAAACAACTGCTGAAACAGAGACGGAAACGAAAGAAGAAACCGAAGTTCCTGTGAAAAATTCCAGCAAAAAGACTACGCTTTCCACAGAAAAATCTACAGAGAAAAAGCCCCCTCTGAAAAAGGAAACAGAAAACGAGACGGAAACCGAGTCCGAGAGCGAAACTTCCAGCGAGACAGCGACGGAAACAGAAACGGAGATAACGACAGAAACGGAATCCAAAACAGAAACCGAAACCGAGTCCCAGACTCCCGGAGTCACCCCGGAGGAGGAATCCGAACTTGCTTCCGAGGGCATCCGTACGGAAACCCGTTCAACGGAGAAGGATTCTGAATTAAAATATTATCTGACCTCCCAGTATCTTCTCGTTCCTTCTTTCAAAAATCTGAAAAAAGATCTGAATGAGATGATCGATACTTACGAGGGTTCCTGGTCCATCTATGTAAAGGATCTGAAAAGTGGAATCAGTCTCACCATCAATGACAGACCACAGGATTCCGCAAGCCTGATCAAACTTTACATAGCCGGAGCCGTTCTGGAGGAAATCCAGAGTCAGGAACTGGAAGAGACAGACACCATCGATCAGCTTTTGAGCGATATGATCAGCCTCAGCGACAACGAGGCCGCCAATGAGCTGGTTCGTTATCTCAGCGATTCCCACGACCACAGAGATGGCATGGAAAAAGTAAATGATTTTATCGAGGAACACGACTTTACGGACACCCATCAGTACAACGGTCTGGAGGATTCCAACCTCTGGTACGGGGATGAGGCCAACGTCACCTCCGTCAAAGACTGCGGCCGTTTCCTGGAAGAAATCTATGATGGCGACATGGTGAGTCACCTGGCTTCCCGCCAGCTGGAGGGCTATCTTCTGAACCAGGATATCACCTGGAAAATTCCCGCCGGTATCCCTTCCGAGATCAAGACCGCCAATAAGACCGGTGAAAAAGACAACACCCAGAACGATGTCTCGATTGTATACACGCCCTACCGGGATTATATCATCTGCGTTATGGCCACGGATCTCACCGACGAGGACACAGCGGTGGAAAATATCCGCGCAGTCTCTGGAAAGGTCTATGAATTTTTTCAGGAAGCAGATACCGTGACAACGGAAAATGAGACAGAATCAGAAACGGAAGGAGGTTCCTCAGATGTTTCGGATGTGGGGGAAGATCTGGAAGGATAATCATTTATTAAAAGATACGGTTGTGGAAAATGATGCGAAAGACACCAGAACCCATAAGATCTTTCAGGCTCTGGAAGAAATCTGCTATGACTTTGATCTGGGAAAGCCCATCTGGCTCTCCTCCAATGTGTCGGAGTTTCAGCGCCACAGCAAAACCCGTTTCAGAAAAGACAGTTTTATCGAGGAAATTCCTTTTGATTATCTGGAGATACAGGTGATCGAGGAAGACGATTTCTATGATCTTTAAGATAAAAACCGGAATGGCAGTTGGTCGTCATTCCGGTTTTTTGTTTGTGTTAAGTAATGTTATGATACCAGTGTCAAAAGGTCAAAAAGCTGTTCGTGCTTGCACGATAAGGCT
>OLPT01001019.1_pt1 | contig 18266 bp, 18 predicted proteins | sample 1673051 | NCBI WGS metagenome assembly OLPT01 (sample SAMEA3136750, study PRJEB25190) | human gut metagenome | biome: human gut; feature: human-associated habitat; material: faeces | place: Austria | collected 2013
GCAAGAAGCCCCCACTTCAAAATCTATGATTTAAGTGGTGGGAGCATGTCACTGATTATTTTTGAAGCGATGGATTAGATAAATGACAGCTCCTGCAATGAGCATGATGGGAATCAGAATGCTGAGAACTGTAAACAAAAGGAACAGTACTACAGCAGCAATGAGGATCACTGCAACTTTCCCATACCAGGTGGAAAGATCCAGGTGGAAGCTGTGATGCTTTACCTTTCGGGTATCGGAGGAGTTTTGTTCATAATGGTCGTCAACCTCTGCATATGGAGAATAGGAGCGACTGCTACCAACTGATTCTGTGTCCAGAAGAGTTCTTGCAATAAGTCTGGGATCGCCCAGCTCGCTGAGAATATCATCTTCTGATCGTCCGGTACACCGCTGTTCTTCAATATAATTACGATAGTACTGAATATGGGAAGAAACAGTTCCTTCCGGCATCTGTCCGGAAAGCTGTTCATATAAAATATCAAGAAATTCTTTTTTGTTCATAATAAATCTCCCTGAAAAATTTATAACTGCCACCTGTGGAAAAGGTGACAGCAGTTCTGATATTTTGTAGATATTTTACCACAAAGACAGAATAAGGCAAAGATGGTTAAATATTAAATTTCTATAAAAGAGACCAGGAAAAAAATATCCGGTTATAATACGATCCGGAATCAATGATCTGGGAAAGAAGATAAGATATTTCTGTAATTATTCCTCAGAAGAACGAGAAGTGCTGTATCACTTTAAACATATTTTGAGTGGCAGATATTGATGTTTTGGTGGAAGAATATTATAATAAATATGATATTCTTCTTAAGGGCAGAGACCCGGAAGAATTCAAACGTCATGTAGCAGTACAGGCAGCGATTGAGATCGGATTTGAGAAATTCCTGGAAGAAAAAAATTACCAGGCAGTTGTTACGCATTTCGGTGATCTGGGAAGTTTACAGCAGCTTCCGGGACTGGCTATGCAGCGTCTCATGGAAAAGGGATATGGGTTTGGTGCAGAAGGCGACTGGGCAGCAGCAATGGGAATCGAAGCTGTCTACATTGACAAAGATACTACCATCCGCAATTTTAAGAACGAGCTCAGATGGAATGAGATTGCATTCAGAAAATAACGACGGGTGGATGTGAAAATACAGAAACCGGGAGGATTTACAGATGGGTGTAAACGAAGCTAAGACAGCAATTTTGAACAACAAGACAGCATTAGGTATTGAATTTGGCTCTACCAGGATCAAAGCAGTTCTGGTAGATGATAAATATAATCCCATTGCTTCAGGAAGCTATGACTGGGAAAACCGTTATGAAGATGGAATCTGGACCTATCATCTGGACGATATCCATAAAGGTCTTCAGGGCAGTTACAGTGATCTGGCAAAGGATGTACAGGAAAAATACGGCGTGGAACTGACCAGTGTTGGGGCATTGGGAATCAGTGCAATGATGCATGGTTATATGCCATTTAACAAAGAAGGCAAACTTCTTGTTCCTTTCCGTACATGGAGAAACAATATCACAGCAGAAGCTTCTGAGAAGCTGATGGAACTTTTTAACTATAATATCCCTCAGAGATGGAGTATTGCACATCTTTATCAGGCGATCCTTAACGGAGAAGAGCATGTAAAAGACATTGACTTTATGTGTACTCTGGAGGCTTATGTGCACCATCTTCTTACTGGAAGACGTATTCAGGGAATCGGTGATGCAGCAGGTATGTTCCCTATTGATACAACTACCAAAGATTACAATCAGGAAATGGTAGACAAGTTCGATAAACTTGTGGAACCATATGGATTCCCATGGAAACTGAGAGACATTTTTCCGGAAGTTATGGTGGCCGGACAGGATGCAGGCACTCTTACAGAAGAAGGTGCCAGACTTCTTGATCCTACAGGTAAGCTGAAAGCTGGAATTCCTATGTGTCCTCCGGAAGGTGACGCAGGAACCGGTATGGTGGCAACTAACAGTGTAAAACAGCGTACAGGTAATGTATCAGCAGGCACTTCTGTGTTTGCAATGATCGTTCTGGAAAAAGAACTTTCCAGACCATACAAAGAAATCGACATGGTTACCACACCGGCAGGCGATGCCTGTGCCATGGCTCATTCCAACAACTGTACTTCTGATCTGAATGCATGGGTAAATGTATTTAAAGAATTTGCAGAAGCAATGGGTATGGAAGTGGATATGAACCATCTGTTCGGAACACTTTATAACAAAGCGCTGGAAGGAGATCCGGACTGTGGCGGACTACTGTCATACTGCTATTTCTCCGGAGAGCATATGACAGGATTTGAAGAAGGACGTCCGTTATTTGTACGTTCTCCTGAAAGCAAATTCAATCTTGCAAACTTTATGAGAAATAATCTTTACACCTGTCTTGGTGCAATGCGTGTAGGTCTGAATATCCTGATCGACAAAGAGCATGTGCAGATCGACCGTCTTCTGGGACATGGTGGTCTCTTCAAGACCAAAGGTGTAGGTCAGCAGATCCTTGCAGATGCAGTAAATGCGCCGGTATCTGTTATGGCAACAGCAGGTGAAGGCGGAGCATGGGGAATCGCTCTTCTGGCAGCTTATATGGTTGACAGAGAAGAAGGCGAGACACTGGATCAGTTCCTGGATAATAAAGTATTTGCAGGAAATGAAGGAAGTACTCTGGATCCGAACCCGGAAGGTGTAGAAGGATTTAATATATTTATGGAAAGATATCTGAAGGGAATTCCGATTGAGAGAGCAGCAGTAGACTCCAAAATCTGGTAAGTTGTTCTGAAGTCAGATTCCTGGTTGAGATAAAAGGTGAAAATAATGTTAGAAAAATTAAAAGAAGAAGTTTACAGGGCAAATATGGATCTGCCAAAATACGGACTGGTTACTTTTACCTGGGGAAATGTCAGTGGCATTGACCGGGAAAAGGGACTGTTTGTTATCAAGCCGAGTGGTGTAGAATATGACAAACTGAAACCAGAGGATATGGTAGTTGTGGATCTTCAGGGAAATAAAGTAGAGGGAGAATATAATCCTTCTTCTGATACTGCCACTCATGTAGTGCTTTATAATGAATTTCCTGATATTGGCGGAATCGTACATACTCATTCTCCATGGGCTACCAGCTGGGCACAGGCGGGCAGAGGCATCCCCTGTTATGGAACCACACATGCAGATTATATTTATGGCGAAGTTCCCTGTGTGCGGAATCTAACAAAAGAAGAAATCGATGAGGGCTATGAGAGAAATACCGGTGTTCTGATCGCCGAGTATTTCAAAAACAGGGATTATAATGCAGTACCTGCTGTTCTCTGCAAAAACCATGGACCATTTACCTGGGGGAAAGATGCTCATGAGGCTGTTCATAATGCAGTTGTACTGGAAGAAGTAGCCAAGATGGCATGTCGCTGTGAACTGATCAATCCGCAGGTACAGCCTGCACCGCAGGAACTGCAGGACAAACATTACTACAGGAAACATGGTGCGAATGCATATTACGGACAGTCAAAGTGATTCCGGGTATGAACAGGAAAAAATGTGAAGATGTATAAGTAAATCCCAGATAATTATCCTCTGTGGTGACTCACGGTTCAGAAAGTGAGGTCTCACAGAGGATAATTACTGGGATTTTTCTCTATAGTTCAACATTTTCCCTGTTATACACCGTACTTTGACTGGAACAGGTCCCCGTCAGTTTCAATAGTTTCGTCCGGTGAACACAGCCACGCTCCGGGGTTTCATAATAAATTCGCCATCAATTCTTACGTCCTCACCCAAAGGGTAACAATATTTTCCATCAGCATCTCCATAAGTATTTATGCTCAGATGCCATGCTGCTCTGCCATGAAGATCAGGAAGCGTGATAGTGACATCTTTCCAGTAGGTATTTACTGAAATACAGACAAGGTCATCCTGCCCCTTTTCTGTATTATATCCTGCAAAACAGACAGAAAAAGTCCGGGCATCTCTGGGAATATCCACTTCTCTGGCATTGGTATTGTGAGTATGAATCGGATCAAGCCCACAGACAGCATTTGGAAGCTTTTTGTGGATAACCGGATGAGCCTTGCGGTAGGCGATCATAAACTTAAAAAATTCAAAAATATCTTTGTTTTTTTCCAGCATACGCCAGTCCAGCCAGGAAGTAATATTATCCTGACAGTAACTGTTGTTGTTGCCAAACTTGGTATTGCCAAACTCATCACCGGAAAGAAACATAGGAGTACCACGACTGCACATAAGCACAGCACAGGCATTACGGATCATACGGTGACGGAGAGCAAGAACTTCAAGATCATCCGTTTCACCTTCGAATCCACAGTTCCAGCTCCGGTTATCATTGGCACCGTCCGAATTGTTCCAGCCATTGGCCTCATTATGTTTGTCATTGTAAGAATATAGATCATATAAAGTAAAACCATCGTGACAGGTAAGAAAATTGATACAGGAATTGTAACCGGCATAATTATTCTTATTGTTGTCATAGAAACCACCGTACAGGTCACCAGAGCCGGAAATACTCCATGCAGCATCCCAGGCATTCCAGGAATCTCCCTTCAGGTAGCTGCGGAGAGCATCTCTGTAACGTCCGTTCCATTCCGCCCACCGTCCACTGGCAGGAAAACTTCCTACCTGATACAGTCCACCGGCATCCCAGGCTTCTGCGATCAGTTTCACATTACTGAGAATAGGATCTTCTGCCAGAGTGCGGAGAAGCGGTGGATTGTTCATAGGTGAGCCGTCCTCATTACGACCAAGAATGCTGGCAAGGTCAAAACGGAATCCGTCTACTCTGTAGTTGATGGTCCAGTAACGTAAGCATTCCAGGATTAGCTGCTGAACGACAGGATGATTACAGTTGAGGGTGTTGCCGCAGCCGCTGAAATTATAATAATAGCCTTCCGGAGTGAGCATATAGTAGATGTTGTTGTCAAAGCCCTTGAAACTGAAAGTTTTGCCCATCTCATTGCCTTCGGCAGTGTGGTTGAATACTACATCAAGAATCACTTCAATTCCGTTTTCGTGAAGAGTCTTGATCAGGGTTTTCAGTTCGGTTCCTTCCTGATTGTGCTCATTGGCAGCAGCATAACTGCTGTTGGGGGCAAAAAATCCTACAGTATTGTAGCCCCAGCATTCCAGCAGATGATTACCGTCAACAGTACGGGAATTCATGGTTTCATCAAATTCAAAGATCGGCATCATTTCCACAGCATTGATTCCAAGCTCTTTCAGGTAAGGGATTTTTTCCATAAGACCGGAGAAGGTACCACGATGCTGAACTCCGGAAGAAGGATGATGGGTAAAATCACGTACATGAAGTTCATAAATGATCAGATCACAGAGTTCCTGTCTGGACTGAGGCATATCACCCCAGTCAAAACGGTCTTTGACAACCCGGGCATGATAAGTGTGTTCCCAGCGGATCCCCCAGGTACGCTGTCCTGCAACAGCTTTGGCATAAGGATCCAGAAGAACTTTGTTTTTGTCAAAAAGAAGTCCCTTTTCCGGACAGTAAGGGCCGTCTACCCGATAGGCATATTCAAATTCATCAATGTTCAGACCATAGACGATCATAGAATAGACATCACCGATTTTGTAGGCTTCCGGGAAAGGAAGGATGGCAAAGGGTTCTTCCTGTGCGCGGTGAAAAAGAAGCAGTTCACAGGATGTTCCTCCGCAGGTATGGATGGTAAAGTTTACACCGTTCTGTAAGGGGGTGGCACCATTCAGGTCATAAATGCCCGGACGGACCGGAAATCCGGAGATTTCTGCCATGGGAACTGATTCATAGGGGTGGTCAGATACGAATTTATGATGATAGGATTTCATAAAACAACTCCATTTCTAAAGTAACACTGTTATAGTTCGTGCAGTCAGGAAGATTATTCCAGGAACAGGGCTTCGCATTTAGCCAGAATTTCCTGATTGCGTTTATCATAATCGACGTTCATTGGCTTTATTTTGCCTTCAATAAACATATTCATTCCCTGAAGCAGTCCGTCTTCGCTGTCAGGCAGAAGGGTACCGCCGTATTGTTTCAGGAACGACCGGGCACCATTTACATCGCAGGCCGCAGCCGGGATTCCAAGTACATCTGCCTCCGGTACCACGAGAACCTGTCCTTCATAAAAAGAAGAAAGAATAAAAAAGTCGCAGGAGGCGAGAACAGGCATGGGATTGGTCATGGATTTCAGAAGAATTACATGGTCGCTGCATGACAGAGCACCTGCAAATTCACAGGTAGATTCATAGAGCGTTCCCATTCCACCGATGATGATCAGCCAGGTATCCTGATGATTTGTCCAGAAACGGTCAAAAGCTTTCAGCAGTCGCTTATGTCCTTTTTCAGGAGAATAACGTCCGATATTGATAAATTTTCGTTCGGAACCCGACAGTACATTTCTGAGTGTTGTAAGAGAAACGGTTGACTGTGTTTCCGGATCAAAATCAACTGGTTTAGAAGCACGCTGCCGGATATTATCTATGTCCATATAATTGGCGATAACCTGGATATTGGCAGGATGTCTGCCAATGCGTTCTACAGCAGGACAGATATCTGTTCCAACAGGGATTACATGGTCGTAAGTCCGGTATGCACGACTAAGGAGAGGACGGCTTGGATTTTTTTTGGCAGCGATTTCCCGTTCCATATCATTGTGTACCCAGATGGTACGGATACAAGGGGCCTGTTCAAAAAGTGCGATCATATAGTTTTCGTAACCGTCAAAGTGCACTACCTGATCAAAATCAGCATAGCCGAAATGTTTTTTCCATTCTCGCTGATAGGCTTTACGGAGACGCCTGTGGATGCCGAAGGAAGTGATACCCCATTTCAGATATATAAGCTGGGCGATACCGGTGATCACATCCAGATTCATCTCAGTGGCAAGTGGATAATAATGATAACCTTCAGGAATTCCATGAAGTCTTTCCGGTGCTTCCTTCAGAGAGGGGGAACGGAAAGAGATATAATATTCGCATTTGTCCCGGTCAAGATTGCGGATCAGACTGAAAAAGGCAGTGGTGATGCCGTTGGGTTTCAGGCTTCCCGCATAGAGAAGGACTTTTTTCTTCTTTGTACCGGGCATTCGGTATTCCTGGCAGATTTTTTTACCAAGAAGGACATGACGGCAGAGGTTGGAAGTGGCACTGATATTTTCGTAAGTACAGTACTTTTCCAGAAAAGCTCTGTCCGGACAGCCGGTGTGCTCCTGAAGTTCTTCTGCGACCTCTTCCGGGGTGGTGACCACAGGAAAAGGATAATCGCTGATATCTTCGTACATTCCACGTTCTCTCAGATATTCTTCCTTGTCATAAGCAAAAAGAATGATCTTCCGTCCGGTATTGGCATAATCATACAGGACACTGGAATAGTCTGTGATCAGCACATCACAGGCATTAAGCACTTCATAAGTGTCATATTCAGACGGAAAACTGCGGATGTGGTGATAACTGTCTACAGGAAGAAGATTCTGTACAAAAGGATGAAGTTTTACCAGAAGAATCTGATTGTCCTGCAGCAGGTGATCCAGCCTGGAAAGATAATCTCTGATCTGAGCGATATATTCATCCTCTTTTACAGAGGCAGATGTGCCGCGAAAGGTAGGCATGTACAGACTCAGCTGGCATCCACTATAGCCCAGTACTTCTTTCAGCTTCAGACCACGATCCCCATCAAAAAAAACGGCATTTCTGGGATAGCCTTCATGAAGGACAGTACCCTGGTATAATTCTGTAAGATTATAGGCTCCTGCCATTTTTTCTTCCATATATATGTTAGGAAAGACAAGGTAATCTGACATAAGGAGATTACGCATGACATTGCCGGTGTCATGACGCTCGGAAGGATTGTCCTGTCCCATTCGTTTCAGAGGGGTGCCATGCCACACATTCAGAATGATCTGCCCTTCTTTTTTGATATATCTCCCGGGAAAAGTAGTATCTGTGATCAGAAAACCTGCCCTGGACAGATGATAATAATAAGGAACAGATCCGGTCAGCACAATATGATCCGGCTTCAGTCCGTAATGGGAAAGCTTCCGAAGAATTGCCTCCCGGTGTCCTTTGTGGACCGCCAGAACAATATGAAAATTTCTGTAATCCGGCTGGGACAATTCCTGAAAAATAGCCAGAATGTTGCTTTCCAGTGCAAGGCCACTTCTGGATACAAGAAGAATCTCTTTGGTATCAACAGGAGTTTTTTCATAAAAGGTATTATAAAAAGGATACCATGTACCACTTTTCAGTTTTTTGATGATCTTTTTTGTAAGTGCCATACTTCCTCTTTTCTATATGATAAATTATTGTAACTGTTCACAGCAACAATAAATCAAAGATCATTGGTAAGATGTAATTTATCCAGAATGTAGAAAACAAGGCTTAATGCCATAGCTACCACGCAGGCAAGAACCATTCCTGTAAGTTTTACATTGCCAAGATTCAGTGAAATTCCGGAAAGACCTACGATAAATACTACGGAGGTCAGTGCCAGGTTCCGGGATTTACTGTAATCTACCTGATTGTCCACCAGCATACGAAGACCGGAGGTACCGATCATACCATATAAAAGGAAGGAAATACCTCCAATTACAGGTCCCGGAATGGTGTTGATCAGTGCTGCCAGCTTGCCAAGGAAGGAGCAGCAGATAGAAAGAACAGCTGCACCGCCAATAACCTGTACGCTGTAGACTTTAGTCATAGCCATAACACCAATGTTTTCACCATAAGTGGTAGTAGGAACAGAACCAAGACAGCCGGAAACTGTTGTTGAGAAGAAATCTGCAAAAAGAGAACGGTGAAGTCCGGGATCTTTCAGAAGATCTTTACCTACGATTTTGCTGGTAACGATCTGGTGTCCGATGTGCTCGGAAGTAACCAGAAGCAGTGCTGGGAATATGGTCAGTATTGCATCAAGGTTGAATTTGGGCTGCTGGAAGTTGGGAAGTGCGAAGAAAGCAGCTTCCTGTACTGCTGTAAAGTCCAGAATGCCACAGAGTGCAGCGGAAATGTAGCCTGCAATAATGGCAATCAGGATCGGAATTACAGACAGAAAACCCCGGAAAAGGATCTGACCGAAAACAGCAACGCCAAGAGTGATCAGAAATACGATGACATTTTTCATATTGACAGTATCGTCCAGAAGACCAGCTGTACTTGCAGCACTTCCTGCCAGTTCCAGACCGATAAGAGCTACAACAGGTCCCATGGCAGCAGTTGGAAGTACAATATTGATCCAGTCAGTTCCACACTGACGGATGATCAGTGCAACAAACATTCCGGCAATGCCGAGAACAACAAAACCACCAAGTGCATACTGATAACCGAATTTACTTGCTACCAGAAGCCCGGGCGACAGGAATGCGAAACTGGATCCCAGATATGCAGGTGCCTTGCCCTTGGTGATCAGAATGAACAGAAGAGTTCCCACACCATTCATCAGTAATACGATCGCAGGATTGATACCAAACATAAAAGGAACCAGTACAGATGCGCCAAACATGGCGAACATGTGCTGGATACTCAAAGGAATCAGCAGATTGACCGGTACCTTTTCTTGAATTTGAATAATTTTTCTCTCCATTTTACCCTCACTTTCTCATCTGTATGGTCAGATGAAGCCAAAATTGTAACTGTTCAGTATCCTCACAGTTACCCAAAATTTATAATATTATAGCACAGGTTTTTCGTGAATACTATTTGAAACAGGGAATATTGATAAAAAATTAATTGTAAAAAAATACCTGCTGTGTTGTCTGCGAAGAAAGAGTTTTTGAGAATATTGCAAAAACTGTGGGATAATTGTAAAATAAACGTACAGAAAAGGCAACGTAAGAAGCATAAATATAAGTTGACGATAACAAAGTTACAGTTTAAACTATAACGTGAACTTGTATCAGAGTACAAAGGATAAATAAGATGTATATAATTGATTTTCATTCTCACATTCTTCCGGGGATTGATGACGGAGCCAGAAATATGAATTCTGCCATGTCTATGCTGGAGCAGGTGAGAGAACAAAAAGTGGATTATATGGTGGCAACACCCCACTTTTATGCATCGCAGGATCGAATCGAAACTTTTCTTCAAAGAAGAGAGAATGCCTGGGATGCTTTTTGGAGTGCTATTCAGGAAAAGGGTTATCAGAACCAACCCCATATAATACTGGGCAGTGAAGTGGCTTTTTTTGATGGGATCAGCAGAGCAGAGGATATTCCGGAGCTGACAATGAGGGATACGAACATCCTTCTGGTAGAAATGCCTTTTGTACCGTGGACGGACAGGAATATTGATGAGATTCATTACCTTATTAAAGAGAGAAATCTCCGGGTATTGATTGCACATCTGGAGCGTTTTATCTGGATGCCCGGTAACAAAAAAATGGTTAGTAAACTTTTGGAACTTCCGGTATCTGTACAGGTCAATGCAGAAAGTCTCACAGACTGGAGACATCGCAGGGCATTGGTTAAGATGTTCAGTAAAGGGACAGCCCATGTACTTGGAAGTGACTGTCATGGATCCAGACACCGGATACCTAATCTTCAGACTGGCAGAGAGATTATCCTGAAGAAAGCAGGGGCAGAGTGCCTGGAAAAGATAGATCAATATGGTCAAAAACTGTTGTTGGGAGATTAATACCACACCAGATCGTGGGAATCTACTATTATTGGAGGAAGATAGAATGTCAAAAAAATCGATGGTCGCTGTCAGTGTTATTCTGCTGGTTCTTCTGGTTGCACTGATGGTATGTGAGAGAATGAATCCGACAGGTGGACAGGTTTTGCTTCAGAGCATTTTCTGAACAGAGGAGAAATGAAGACATGTCTGGATATAGAAGAAGAAAACATAAGAAAAAGAAGGTTTACAGAGGTCTGATCATAGGAACTGTAGTTCTGATTATGGGAGCAGGCTTTACCATGTTCGTGCTTGGAGGTGCAGATAATCAGCGAGTAGCTGGTTCAGATACCGCTGAAGATGACAAAAGCGTGATCTACAAAGGTGAGACTTATGAACCCAAAGGGAATCTGGAAACTTATCTTATTGCGGGAATTGATTCAGCAGGCAAAGTAGAAGATGTACAGGAATATGATGGCACAGGACAGTGTGATGTACTGGAAGTGATCGTCAGAGACAGAGATACAGATGAGTGTAAGCTCCTGAGTATAGACCGTAATACGATCACATCAGTAAGGAGTCTGGATGATGATGGTACGGATCTGGGAGCTACAGATATTCAGATTTCGCTGGCTCATTCCATGGGATTGGACAATAAAGTACGTGCTGAGAATACAGTAGATGCAGTATCGACTCTTCTGGATGGTCAGAAGATTGATGGATATGCAATGGTGAATATGAGTGCCATTCAGCTGGTTAATGACATGGTAGGTGGTGTCACAGTTACGATTGAAGATGATTTTTCCCAGAGAGATCCTACTTTGAAGATGGGTGAGACAGTAACACTGATGGGAGAACACGCCGAAAATTATGTCCGGGGAAGAATGGATGTAGGAGACGGCAGCAATCAGAACCGTATGAATCGTCAGAATACCTATGAGGAAGGGTTCAAAACTGCTTTTCGTGCCAAATGTCAGGTAGATAATACATTCCCTCTGGATGTGTATCATGCCATGGAAGAATATATGACTACCAATATCAGTGCCAAGAAATTCAGTCGTCTCGCTATTCTGTTGTCAGATGCGAAAGAGGATAAGAAGGTTTCCATAGAGGGAACTTATGGGGTGGACGAAACTGACTGGCAGACTTTTAACCCCAACAGAGACAGCCTGAAAGAAGCCATTCTTGAGCTGTTCTACGAAAAGAAAAAGTAATGTGAATTCCAGGCGATCCCGCCTGTAGAAAGAATATACAAGGAGAGACAATATGAATCAGGAAAACATGAATGACGAAATGGAGATAGACCTGTTGGATCTGGCTTATATGCTGCTGGATCACTGGCATTATCTGCTGGTTTGTCTGCTTGCCGGAGCACTGGTGTTTAATATCTATGCATTTTTCGGCATTGCACCTACCTATCAGTCCACATCCAAGCTCTATGTGGTATCAGCCTCAGATGATTCTGTAGTTAACTTAAGTGACCTGAATCTTGGTACATCACTGACCGCTGACTATGAGGAACTGATGCTCAGTTATCCGGTGCTGAACAGAGTTATCGATCAGCTTAAGTTGGATATGGATTACGAACAGCTGAAGAAACTTTACACACTGAATAATCCTACAGATACACGAGTGCTTCAGATTACAGCTACAACTACAGACCCTCAGCTTTCCATGGATCTGGCAGAAGCTATGGCAGAAGTTTCCGTATCTTATCTGCCGGAGACCATGAGTACCCTTGCACCGAACATTGCTCAGCACGCCAAACTTCCGGAGTACAAAGCAGGTCCAAGTTATAGTAAATATACTATGATGGGTGGCCTTCTGGGACTGGTTCTCTGCTGTGGTGTACTGGTTGTAAGATATCTTATGGATGATACGATCCATACAGCAGAAGACATGGAAAAATATTTTGGCACAGCACCTCTTACCACAATTCCTGACAGCACGCAGGTAGAAGATATGGAAGAGGGATACTACAAAAACAAGAAAAAAGGGAAGAAGAAAAGGAGCAGTAAAAAATGAAACAATTAGATATAGTACTTCCAGAGCTTCCCTACGCAGTAGAAGAAGCAATGAACCGCCTCAGAGTAAATATCAAGTTCTGTGGCAAAAACACCAAAAAGATCCTTCTTACCAGCTGTGTTCCCAATGAAGGTAAAACAACAGTTTCCACTTATTTATGGAAGATGCTGGCAGAAGCAGGATTTCCGACTGTTCTGGTAGATGTAGATCTGCGTAAGTCAGTTATGATGAAAAGACTTCAGGCGGATTACAAAGAAGAAAAAGGTCTGAACCATTATCTTTCCGGAATGGCAGAGCTGAATGAAGTTATATATAAGACCAATATTCCGAATGGATATCTGGTACCATGTACACAGCTTCTCAACAACCCTTCTTCCCTTCTGGAAGATGCAAGGTTTAAAGAACTTCTGGATACACTGGCAGAAAAATTCCGTTTTGTGATTGTAGATACACCGCCTCTTGGAAGTGTATCGGATGGTACACTGATCGGTTCCATGTGTGATGGTGCTATTCTGGTAGTACGTGCCGGAGAAACATCCAAATCTGTGATCCGTCAGTCTATCAACGAAATTGAGCAGTCCGGATGTAAACTTTTGGGAACTGTACTGAATCGTGCAGATGTGTCAGGCAGAGCCGGCAGATATGGACGATATGGCAAATATGGTTACGGATATGGCTATGGATATGGCTATGAACCTGAGCAGAAAAACACAAAATAAATCAGGTAATTCTTTCCTTAAGGGAAAATTACATATAGAGCTATTAACCGGATAAACGGGTCAGCGTGGCCAGGGCCGTTTATTGATACATGTTATGTTATGAAGGAGTTGAGTCGAATGAAAACATTAAAGAAACTTGCAGTTATCATGCTTTCCGTAATGGTTCTCTTTGGAACTATGACAGTACCGGCATCTGCAGCTGCAAAAACTTCACCGAAGAAACAGACTCTTGCAGCAGCTTCTCTGAAAAAAACCTCTTTTACTTACAACAGAAAAAGACAGGTTGGAGAGCTGAACAGAGTAAAAGGATCTAACGGCAAATACCTGAAAAAAGGTGTAGATTACAAGGTAGTTTACCCGAAAAAATCCACAAATGCCGGAACTTACACAGTAATTATCAAAGGTCTGGGCAAATATGCCGGACAGACTCTGAAGAAAACCTACACAATCAAAAAAGCACCTGCTAAGAAGAACATCGTAACTGTATGGACAAAATCTGTATCAGTTAAGAAAGCTCAGGTTGCTAAGAAGAACTACAGCACAAACGTCAAATTCGCAAGAATGGCTGGTGGATCCAAATGGGTATCCAGCAATCCTAAGGTTGTAAAAGTTAACAATGCTGGTAAGATCACAGTTATTAAGGGTGCTAAGAAAGGCACTTACAATGTAACTCTGGTTGTTACAGCAAGAAACTACAAACAGGTTAAGAAAGTTGTTAAAGTTGTAGTTAAATAATGATTTTTCTTAAAAAGTTCCCTGGCCACGCAGGGAGCTTTTTTTGTGCCGAAATTCTTATCATAATATAAAAAAATATTGCTTTTTTATTAAATTTATATTATAATCTTTGATGTAAAAAGAATTTACCCTTCAAAAATTTTTTTTACATAACCCCTTATTTAATTATTTATACTCCCCTTGAAGACCCTGGTAGCTCCCCTACCAGGGTTTTCTCTTTGCCATAATGGAGAGAAGTTGTTTTTGTCAAAATGAATTTTAATGCATATTTTTTAGCGAGAGTGAAATACTAAGTCCTGTAGCATAAAATTGGTTACTGTGAAGATCGTGAACAGCAACTAAGAGTGTTACTAATATTCATAAATGCTCAGGAGGAAATAACAAATGGCAAAAAATTATGAAAACGAAAACAAGACAGGAAACTACAGTGCAGACAAAACATCAGGTAAAAATGCAATGAACGCAGGAAAAAACAGCTCTAAAAACAAAACTTCCAACAGTTCCAGAAACAGCTACGGAAACAAAACATCCAGTGCTTACGATGAGGAAGAAAGATATTAATACAAAAGAATAAAAGAAGAAACTTAAGGCTTCGCATCGGCGGGGCCTTTTTTCGTTGTCGGGCATATAATAAAACAAAAAGGAAGGCTTGCCATGTTTCCTATAGAAACAATATCGGCAAAAATGCTTGATTATTATGTAGGGCGTTCTGATGCTTTGATCATAGATCTCAGAGACAAAGAAGCTTACCGGAAAAGTCATATAAAAGGAGCTGTAAATGTACCTTATGAAGAAGCAGAAGAAGGTTTTCAGTTTGCCAGGGACAAAACCCTTGTTTTTTACTGTGATCGTGGTGGCGCCAGTATGGCAGCTGCCAGAAAGTATGTACAGATGGGGTACAGAACCAGATCGGTGATCGGTGGTTTTGGAGCGTACAGAGGAAGAAATCTTGTAATTTTGTGATAACCATGGTAAGGTAATAAAAAACACACAGAGGAGACGAAAAAATGAAATATATGTTTGCATCTGATGTACATGGTTCCGCATATTACTGTCGTAAAATGCTGGATGTATATAAAGAAGAAAAAGCAGAGCGCCTGGTACTGCTGGGCGACCTGCTTTATCATGGCCCGAGAAACGACCTTCCAAAGGAATATGCCCCCAAAGAAGTAATTGCCATGCTTAACGATATGAAGAATGAGATCTATGCTGTAAGAGGAAACTGCGAGGCAGAAGTAGATCAGATGGTTCTTTCTTTTCCGGTAATGGCAGATTACTGTATTCTTGCTATAGATGGGCTTACTTTCTATGCCACACATGGACATGTTTATAATGAAAAAAATCTGCCGCCTTTTAAAGAAGGAGATATTCTCATCCATGGTCATACCCATGTACTGAAAGCAGAACAGAGGGAAGGTTACATTCTTCTGAATCCAGGTTCCGTTTCTATTCCAAAAGAAGGTAATCCACCTACTTATGCAGTACTGGAAGATAAAGTATTCACAATCAAAGATTTTGACGGAAATATTGTCCGGGAAATGAGGCTTGCATGAAACAGATGGAACTGATTGCTCCATGTCATTTTGGAATGGAAGCGGTGTTGAAACGTGAGATCATTGATCTGGGTTATGATATCAGCAAAGTAGAAGATGGTAAGGTTACTTTTATTGCAGACGCACCAGGTGTGGCTCAGGCCAATATGTTTCTTCGTTCCACAGAGAGAATCCTTCTGAAAGCAGGAGAATTCAAAGCAGTTACCTTTGAGGAACTTTTTGAAAAAACAAAAGCAATTCCCTGGGAAGAATATATCCCCAAGGATGGCAGGTTCTGGGTTGCAAAAGCCAATTCTGTAAAAAGCGCGCTGTTCAGCCCATCTGATATTCAGTCTATTATGAAAAAGGCCATCGTAGAGCGTCTGAAGGCCGTATACGGTATCTCCTGGTTTCCAGAGGACGGGGCAAGTTTCCCGATCAGAGTTTCCTTTATGAAAGATATTGCCACCATAGGAATTGATACATCAGGCGTTTCTCTCCATAAGAGAGGCTACCGTCAGATGACAGTCAAGGCACCTATCACAGAGACGCTGGCTTCTGCCCTGATCATGCTGACTCCATGGAATAAAGACCGTATTCTGGTAGATCCTTTCTGTGGAAGTGGAACCTTTCCTATTGAAGCTGCTATGATGGCAGCGGATATGGCACCAGGAATGAACCGTTCCTTCCTTGCTGAGGACTGGAAGCATCTGGTACCACGTAAATGTTGGTATGATGCTCTGGAAGAAGCCCAGGACAGAGTCAATACAGATATTAAGGTAGACATTCAGGGATTTGATATTGATCCGGAAGCTCTCAAAGCAGCCAGAGCTAACGCAAAGATGGCAGGTGTGGATCATCTGATCCATTTTCAGCAGAGAGCAGTAAAAGATCTGAGACATCCGAAACCTTATGGGTTTATTATTACCAATCCTCCTTATGGTGAACGACTGGAAGAGAAGGAAGCACTGCCAGCTCTTTATAGAGAGATTGGAGAAAGTTTCCGGAACCTTGATAAATGGTCCATGTATCTGATCACATCCTATGACCGTACAGAAAATGATGTCGGAAGAAAAGCGGACAAAAACCGTAAGATTTATAATGGAATGCTGAAAACTTATTATTATCAGTTTCTGGGACCAAAGCCGCCGAGGAGGAATGCATGATGAAAAAAGTAATTTTTGCAACAGGTAATGAAGGTAAGATGAAAGAGATCCGGGAGATTCTGGGAGATCTGGATATAGAGCTTCTGTCTCTGAAAGATGCGGGAATCCATGCAGATATTGTAGAAGATGGCAAGACCTTTAAAGAAAATGCCCTGATCAAAGCCAGAGCCATCAGAGATCTTACAGGAGAGATCGTGCTGGCAGATGATTCCGGACTGGAGATTGATTATCTGAATAAAGAACCTGGCGTTTATTCTGCCCGCTATATGGGAGAAGATACTTCTTATCATATCAAGAATGCCAATCTGGTAGAACGTCTGAATGGAGTTCCCGATGAGAAGAGAACAGCCAGATTTGTCTGTGAGATCGCAGCTGCTTTTCCAGACGGAACAGAAAAGACCGCAAGAGGAACCATGGAGGGCCGTATTGGATATGAGGAAAGCGGTGCCAATGGCTTCGGATACGACCCTATTTTTTATCTTCCGGAGTATGGTTGTACATCGGCGGAACTTTCCATGGAAGAAAAAAATAAGATCAGTCACAGAGGAAAGGCACTGCAGGCTATTAAGGATGAACTTCGATGAAAATTCTGGTTGTAAGTGATACACATGGCAGAGATGAAAATCTGGAGACAGTAGTGTACAGAGAGGCACCTTTTGATATGCTGGTGCACTGTGGCGATGTTGAGGGTAGAGAAATTTTTATTGAAGCTCTTGCAGAGGTGTCCTGTTGTATTGTGTCCGGAAATAATGATTTCTTCTCAGACCATCCCAGAGAGGAAGAGATAGAGATTGCAGGAAAGAAATTTCTGGTAACTCATGGTCATTACTATGGTGTTTCTATAGATGAGACAGGTGTGGTGGAGGAAGCACACTCCCGTAATTGTGATGGCGTGATGTTCGGACATACCCACAGGCCTGTTCTGGAGGTTATCGATGGAATCCTGGCGATCAATCCGGGAAGTCTGTCCTATCCCAGACAAATGGGCAGGAGACCAAGCTACGTAGTGCTGGAGACTGATGAGGATGGGAATATCACAGGAGAAATAAAGTATTTGTAGATGAAATAGAGTATTTCTTCACAGCTGCTCAGTAAGTTGTAGAGAAATACTTTGTCACTGTTACAGTAACAAAGTAGAAATACGCTGAAAAGCGAGTAAAATCAAGGTTTTCCCCGGTATGGACAAATTGTCTGTACCGGGGAAATTTTTGCGAAAATAAAAAAAATAAAAAAATTTGAAAAAAGGTGTTGACATTTGTCTCTGCCTGACATATAATATGTCTTGCGTTGAGCGATACAGCAAAAACGCAAACAACTAAATACCGTTAACGGGGTGTGGCTCAGCTTGGCTAGAGCGCCTGGTTTGGGACCAGGAGGCCGCAGGTTCGAATCCTGTCACCCCGATGCTGTAAACAATACCGTTTCAGCGACATGCGGGTGTAGTTCAATGGTAGAACACCAGCCTTCCAAGCTGGATACGTGGG
>OLPT01001035.1_pt1 | contig 18089 bp, 18 predicted proteins | sample 1673051 | NCBI WGS metagenome assembly OLPT01 (sample SAMEA3136750, study PRJEB25190) | human gut metagenome | biome: human gut; feature: human-associated habitat; material: faeces | place: Austria | collected 2013
AGTCCAAGCTCTTTCTCAATGTTTGTAACCTCAACAAGTGGTGTATTTCCAATCAATCCAAGTGTTCCTTTATAGTATCCCATATCCGATCCTTTCCCGGCTGTTACTGCCGTGCACTTTTTATTTTCCATATTTCATAGTTTCTTTATCTGATAACAGGATATTACCACCATTAACCCACTATGTCAATAGGTTTTTAGGAATTATTTTCAAAAATCATATCGCACTACTGCACAGTTCTTCACTCCAAATGCAGCGTATTCTTCATTTGTCATGTCATGGAAATAAGATTGCACCATTCTGGCAATACCGTTGTGAGCCACCAGAATGTAAGTTTTCTCATCTGATTCTGCCTTGAGCTCATCCAGCAGGTTGTAGATTCTTTGTGCGAGATGAAGCATAGATTCGCCGCCTTCATAGTTACAGGCAAAAAGTGCTTTGGCTTTCTTAAAGTCTGCGCCGTTTCTGGGAGTTGCTTCCCATTTTCCGAAGTTCTGCTCTTTCAGACGCATTTCCATTCTTCTGGGAATCCCGGTGATCTCAGAAATGTGTCTTGCGGTTTCTGCTGCCCGGATCAACGGGGAATAAAGGATTTCATCTGCCCGGATGCCTTCCTCCAGAATCTTTTTTCCTGTTTCGATTGCCTGCTCATGTCCAAAATCCGTCAGTGCAATATCTGTCGCTCCGCAGATTTTGTTTTCTACATTCCAGATCGTCTGACCGTGTCTCACAAAATATAAATATCCCATATTTTTTCCTCCTGTTGGAGGTATCATATCACAAACCAGATTGTAAAAAAAGCTTTGAAGCAATTTGCCCCAAAGCCTTTTTTTAAAATCATTGTTCAGCAGAACTTTTTTCCAATTCCTGTCTCTCATTAAAGAAAACCAGATCTCCTTCATTAATATCTCTTTCATAAAGCATCTGGTCCTCCTGGCGGACCTTCTGTTCATTTCCTTTTTCATCCTGCAGAAGCACCACTGCCATCACAGGAGAATCCTCACCTCTCTCCTCGCAGCCGAAGTCCACATCTTCTTCTATTTTCAGAACTTTATACCTCATACGTAATGAACCCTGCTCTCGTCATAGCGATTCTCCTGCTGACGTTCCTCTGCCGGATAGCCACAGGGAACAAGTGCAAAGGCAAAAAGGTTTTCCGGAATGCCCAATATTTTTCTTACCGTCTCCATACGTTCTTTTACTGGTGCGATTCCCATCCACACAGCTCCTAATCCCAGTTCGTCAGCTTCCAGCAAAAGGTTTTCTACAGAAGCACTGAGGTCGATTTCAAAGTAATCTGGTGCAGCTCCTTCATTTCGATAGCAGGGAACAAACACAACCGGCGCTTTTGCTGCACATTTTGTGTAAGGGGAAGCCTTGGATAATGCCTGAATTTTCTGTGGGTCTCTAACAACATAATATTCCCAGGGCTGCTGGTTACAGGCAGAGGGTGCAGCCATCGCAGCACGAAGAAGCATCTCTATTTTCTCCGGCTCTACTGCCTTTTCCTGATATTTTCTAATACTTACACGATGAAATATTCCGCTCATAGTGATATCTCCAATCTTATAAATATGCTATGTCACTTTTTTCTCTTCCGGAAAAGATACTTGTCCGGCTGTTCTTTGATGTCTTCCGGAATTTCTCCGGATACCTGGCTCATTGCCACATTTGCAAATCGTTTTGTGAAAACAAGCTGAACTCAACTTGCTTTTATATACTGGTTCCGCCTGTTTTGCGATTCAGCTGATAACCGGCGGCAGCACCGATAATTCCTCCCACAATGTGAGACAGCTGAGAAATATTGTCTTCCTGGAAAATTCCCTGATATACCTGCTGCCCGATGAAAAATACTGCCACCAGAATAAAGGTGAGGGGGATTTCCCCTTCTTTAAAGTCTGTAAATGATATCAGCAAAATAAAGGCAAATACAATTCCGCTTGCACCGCACAGTGCTGTATTTGGAAAGAATATGTAATTAACCAGTCCGGTGACAAGTGCCGTAATCACCATCACCTTCCACAGCTTCCCAGAGCTGTATTTTTCTTCCAGAACCGGTCCAAGCAAGAGCAGATAAGACGCATTTCCAATAAAATGCTCCCAGTCAGCATGTCCAAATACATGAGTAAAAAAGCGAAAATATGTCAGCGGTGATTTCAAAGACGAATGATATGTCATAAACACCGCCCGATTGCTTGCCCCGCTGGTCACATAATTCAGCACCGTAGCAATCAAACTGATTAATATAAACGTAAGCACCACTGGCGCATTATACGTAACCCTATACTTTTTCTTCATTCTGCACCTCCTCATTTGTTTCGGAATATCCGCTTATAACCAATATACAACAAAAGTTGGTGGTTGTGGGAGTTTTATTTGAGAAAATGAGGAAATTTTAAACCTTGTTGACTATATAACAGCCAGAGTTCTTTCCTTTTTTACTGTTACACAATAATACAGCAGGGAATCTTTTTCATTCCCTGCTGCCATCATTTCCTTTATTTCACAGTTACAGTCTGCTCTGTATCATAAAGCTGGTCCTGATACATCACATAAATCTCATATTCATCTGCATCCAGATTTTCCATGGGTACCGGAATATTTTCGTGGTATTTCAGATAAGTTTTATCGTGAAGCTGAATATTTGTTGTATCATATACAAAAGTATTTTCCTTTCCCTGGAAAATAATCTGGGAGATCTGGTGATCAATGGTGCCTACATACATCACCTGTCCTGTAACATGGAAGCTTACTGCCTCACTGTCGATCACCTGGTCTGGTTTCTCAAGGTCTGCTTTCTCCACCTTCACAGGCTGCCACAACGCACCCTTGATATAATTTTCATCAATTACCATAGGAGAAGCCAGATCCTCATAATCAATCTTCATTTCGGACGCACGATAAAAAGTAGTCCTGATGCTATACTGATTCAGAAGCTCCTCCGTTTCATAATCAAATTCATAAGTCATGCCTCTGCGCTCACCATCAGATTTCGGACGGTATCCACACATTCCAAAGAAGTGACCGCTTTCTTCATCATAAATAGCAGAAGAAGTAACCCAGGAAATCACAGTTGGAATCTTCTTAATCTGGCGCACCGTTCCCTCTTTTTCATTGATGGAGTAAACCAGCAGATAAGACTCGCCGGAATTATCTGAATACGTCACGGTATCTTCTCTATGAGATACGTAATGATTATCAAACATACTTACTTCAACCGTATTCTCATCTCCATCCAGATCTGTATCCAGCTGATAAGCAGTGTGCTGCTGGAAATGATAAACAAAATCGTCCTCTGGCTGCAGCACATACTTCTCAAACTCAGTGCCTTCCCAGAATCTTGGATCGCAGAGAATCCACTGAATCTCCTTTGTAGTCCAGTTCAATTTGATAACAGATTCCAGATTACGTGCACTGATGATAATCGTATCACTTTCCGGCTGATAAGAAACCGTATTAATATGTGCCCAGTCAATGAGATCCACATATTTACAGTCCATAATGTCCTGCAGTGCCAGCTCATTTACAACCTCACCGGTCTGTCTGTCAATCTCCTGAATTTTATCCTCATAATGCTCCTCCATGGAGCTTGTAAGGAGCAGAAGATTTCCACCCGGTTCTTTTTCAATAACCTCATGATGGCTTCCGCCAGATACATAATACATATTATATGTGCGCCCCAGATAGTCAATCTCGTACATATTGGTCGCCTGCGGCTTTTCCTGATTGGGAACATATGCTGCTGTGTCCTGCCAGACCATTCTGTCATTAGAAAGAGGATACAATCCATAGTTTCCAGTCTCTTTATTCATATACCAGCGCACATCACCCATACAGTCATAGGCAAAAGGAAAGCTGGTCTTCTGCCCATATACCATTGTAAGCTGGTAAGCAGATTCACCGCTTGTCACCTCTGGCTGAACCACATTTTTCAGCTTATCAGGAAGTGCCTCTGTTGTAATGGTAATCTCCTGTGAGTCTGTCACATTTCCATCGCTGTCCAGAAGTTCCAAGACAACGGTATTGTCCATCTCCGGGTAAAGACCGATTACCGGAATCCTGTGAGAAACAGAAGCTCCAACCTCTCCGCTGATATCTGCTGCCTCCGTTTTTCCCTTTACTGTAAAACGCACTCCGCATTCTTTCTCTGTATCAAAAAGAATCACAGCTGTCAGCGGGGAAATCTGATACGGATTAAGAATTGTCAGCGGCTCCTCCCAGGTATATCCGTTCTCCTGCTCCGCCTGCACCTGCTGGTCAATCTCATAGGAAGCTGCCACCAATGTTTTCACCTGGGGAAGTGTGGTTTCCAGCTGATCTGTGGCATCGTCATTCTCCCCGATCAAAATCGTATCTTTCAAATCCATGGAAGCTTCTACAGCCTGTCCATAATAACCGTAAATTTCAGAGCCCTCTCCTCCAGAAGCCGCAACCTGTGTCACAGATAGCGCTCCTGCCACCAGAATACCGGTAATTGCTATAAGACTCTTTCTCCTGATAATATTCTTCATCTTTCCTAACTCCTACTGTTCACAATATTTCCATCCAGTATTATAAATTGTTCCATCTACATCCAGATAAATGTTCCATTCCTCACCATCCAGACCATCTGTAGATACCCAGCCTTTTGCGGTCACATTGGTTCCATCATCTCCGCTGACTCCGGACTGTGTCAGTTTATAAGAACGCTGACCGGATGCTCCGTCCAGAACCAGATAGCCATCAGCAAGCTCCGATGCATCCTTTTCTGTGGTATAAAGCCCTTCCACACTGATCTTCTTTCCATCCTGAACCACTTCCCAACCAGTTGCCGCAGTCTCTGCCTTTGTCACATCCAGGGAAAGCTCTTCATAAGGTGTCTCCCCCAGAGATCCCAGAATCTCCGGAACTGCTGTAATATCATATTCTCCGGATTCATAAGCTCCCATTCGGAAAGAACGGTAAGTAAGTGCCTGATAGGTATCACCGGAAATCGTCAGCTCAAAGCTTAATTCTCCGTTATCCACCTGATCGATATGTGTGGTTTTGATAAGACCTGGTACAAACATATCCTTCGGGTAATAGTCGCTACGATTCTCCTCCTCATTGTGTAAATGGGAACCAGCTGTGATCCACAGGTGATCCTGTGTTCCATCAAGAGAAACAACACCGGAAATCCAGTCTGCATACCAGTCTGCGCCCCGCTCCTTACCATACTCCGTTACCTGGGAAACTGTTTTTTCCTCAGTATCAATATGGTAAACAACTGCTCTGGAATATACATCATCACCGCTTACACGATTCTCACCATCCACACGTTTTACCTTGGCAGTTCCATTGTCAAACAAAGCAATATCTCCGTTATCCAGAAGTGATACATTGTGCTGCGCATAGAACCATTCAAAGTCCTCCCCCTGTGGAGTAAAGAAATAAGATTCATCTACCTCTTCCCAGCCCGTTGGATCACCCAGGATCCATGCCAGTGTTTTATCTGTTTTATTCACTGCCACGATTGCATCCTTATGTCTTGCAGACAGAAGAATCAGGTCATTTTTCTCATCGTAGCAAAGTCCATTATTGTGGAACCAGTCAGATTCCTCACTTCCATCTGTGTCCATTGATGCAGATTGTCCGTCTTCTATTCCAATGAGCTCTTTCATATCAAGTTCCCACACAACTTCACCAGTTTCACGGTCAATTTCCACCACATAATCCTCCACAGAGCTGAGATCCGGGCTGTCAGATGCTACCAGCAGATTTCCATTTGACAGCTCTGCAAAATCGTGATGCTCTCCGCCAGGAATCATATATTTACGATAAACCTTTCCAAGAAGGTCCGTCTCTATCATTGCCTCTTTATAATAGCTTGGTTTCAGCACATAAGATGCCGGCATGAGCAGATGACCGTTTGACAGCTGGTGAACGCCTAGTGTACCGCCCATATTTGTATAAAAGCGAATATCTCCGGCTGCATCCACAGCATACAGGGAACCCATGGTGGAACAGATAAAGGTCAGCTTGGAATAATCATAACTGCTTTCCTTCTTCATTTCTGCTGTGATGGTGCCATAATCTACCTTAATATCCTCAGTAGCTACCTCAAATGTAGCTGAAGTTCCATCCTCCAGGGAGATCTCAACTTCTGTGGTATCGCCATTATACAGTCCATAAATTGGCACTGCATGGTCTGTAGCTGCTTCAAATGTACCAGTAATATCGTTCTCCGCTGCTTTTCCCTTCACAGTAACCGTTCCTCCAAGAGCTTCGTCTGTATGGAAAACAGCCACTGCACTTAATGGAGATGTTCCATAAGGATTTACCACGATCAGCGCTTCTTCAAGAGAATAGCCATTTTGCATTTCCTGTTCAAGGGCTTCATCTGTAGCCGTCTGCTGTGCGAAAATGTCGGTTTGTTCCAGTAAGGAAGCGGAATCCGCTTCTTCCTGGCTTTCATTCTGTGCATTATCCTGCGCTGAAACTGCCAGAGGCTGTGCCATCATTGCTGTCGTAATAAGGATTGCAGTCAATGCCCGATAGATTTTGTTCTTCATATCGTCCTCCTGTACATTTTGATATCAGAGCTACAACCAGCTCTGAAAATATAAAAAGGCCCAAAAGCAATCCTCACGATAAACCCTTTTGGCCTCTTTCACATTACAAGGTGCAGCTATACTTTTCCGTGTCAAATGGATAGCTTAATACAAGCTCTTCTGCATCTTCGTTGATTTCAAATACGATCCAGCCCTCATTGGAGCCAAAGTTCAAGGTAGTTCCCGGCATACGGAGCATACCAAGATCTGTGAGGAATTCATCTTCCATCCTAGTATATTCGTTTCCCTCACTGTCTGCCAATTTTAATTTATCCCATTGAATATTTTCTTTGCTTCCATCTTTTTCAAAAATCAGTTTTACCAGGCAGAAAGTCTTTCCATCCTCTGCCTCTTTCTGATAATCACTCGTCTCAACACCGGTATAGCCCAGTTCAACACTTACATTCTCAAGAGAAGCGCTCTCCATTACATCCTCTACTGTAATATTCCAGCCGGAAACAGATACCAGCTGCGGCTCATACTCTTCCTCTTCACCATCCTCTGCGGTGCTGTCACCAGCCTTTTCAGCTGCAGTTTTTTCCGTTTCTGTCTCTGCTGCCATTGCCGTCGCATAGCTTCCTGCTGTCATCCCCGCTGCCAGTAAAACACCCATTACCTGTACTAAAAATTTTCTCCTCATTTTCTCGTCTCCTATTCTGTCAGGTTTTAAATTTATGCTTTATCTATTGGAAGCTTCATCCAGAACAGCACTCCGTTTTCTTTATTCTCTGCTCCACAGCTTCCCTGATGCTTCTCAACAATCTTGCGAACAGTGAAGAGTCCCAAACCAATATTTCGTTCTCCAGCCGATGATGGCTGTTTTTTCCTGGAAGAAGTATAAAAGCTGTCCCAGATATGCTCCATCTGTTCTTCCGTAATCCGCTCGCCATCATTGTAAACATCCAGTCTGAGCCACTGTTTCTCAGCCTTCAGACTAAGACGTATTTTTTTTCCCTGTTCTGTGTGCTGGAAGGCATTCATCAGATAATTGTTCACTGCCCGTTCCAAATACATACGGTTTCCATATGTAAAACAATTCTGTTCGATTTCTTTCTCTACCTTTATCTCATTCTTCTGGAAAATCGCATCGTACCGGAGCATAAGATATTCTGCCAGCTCCGATACATTTACACGGCTCATTTCCATAGAACTCATACGATTGTCCAGCATGGAAAAATCAAGAAGCTCCCCTACCATTTTGGACATCTTGTCCAGTTCCTCACGAATGGAATCATAATAATAAGAGCGGTCTATTTTATCTCCTGCAATTTCCAGCATTTCTACCTGGCTGGAAACTACAGCAAGAGGCGTTTTCAATTCATGGGAAATATTTGCCACAAATTCTCGCTGGCGTTCCATCAGCTGATAATCAGACTGACGGGACTCCTTTTTTATCTGCTGGCTGTTTTTTCGGGAAAACAAATAACAGTTTAACAGCACCAGTGCCAATGCGGCTACGAAATACAAAAGACTCCCCTGGATCACTTCCATTCCAGACTGTATATCTTTTCTAAGGTACACATAGTAGGTATGTTTATCCTGCACTATTTTTCCCCTTAAAACCAGGACATGACGATTCTTCAGAGTTCGCCTGTCAACAACTGCATTCTCTTTATATAAGTCCAGTTTATTCTCTATATGTCTTTTAATGTAATTCTCCTGAACTGCATCTCGGGAAGTATAAACCTGATTCATCTGATCATCTGTCACCATGATCTCTATCTTTTCTTTCTGAAAGGAACTCAATGAATCGGTATCATCATCATCCAGATTTGCCAATGACGTTTCCTGAAGCTCCGTATATAAACGATATATCACCTTTGTTTTCACGCTGATATAAACCGGATAGCATCCTGTTGCATATAAGACTAAAACCAGTATTGCGATAACAATCTGATAAACAAACAAATGATTTGCTTTCCATTTGTCTGCCCATTTTCTCTTCTGCTTATGTTCTTCTGCCTTACGTTCACCTGCCATGTGCATCCTCCCCAAAGATATATCCTACACCATAGACGGTTCGGATATAATTGCACTCTTCGCCAAGCTTCCTGCGTAACTGCTTCACCAAGGTATCTATCGTCCGTACATCTCCTGTATAATCATATTCCCACACTGCATCTAAAATGGTATTTCTCGGCAAGACAACACCTGGATGCTCCATGAAATACACCATCAGATCAAATTCCTTCTTCGTAGTTTCCAGCAGCTGTCCCCTATAATATAAAAGCTGTCCTGCAATATCTGCCTGTAAGTCTCTATACTCCAAAAGTGAACGCAGCTTACCTGCACGTTTCAGCACTGCTTCAATGTGCATTTTCACAAGTCCAAGGCTAAAAGGCTTGGTAATGTAATCGTCTGCGCCTTTTTCAAATCCACTCATCTGGTCTGCCACCGCTGACCTTGCAGAAAGGATGATAACCGGAACCTCTGAAATTTTCCGTATCTCCCTGAGCACCGTGTATCCGGAAATATCCGGAAGCATCAGATCCAAGAGAACCAGGTCTACCTGCTGTTTATTCTTCCGGAAATACTCCAGTGCATCCGCTCCTTTGAGTGCATTTTGCACCTCATAATTTTGAATACTGAGAAAATCGGCCATAGTCTGTGCCAGCTTTGGTTCATCTTCAACCACCAGAATTTCCAGTTTTTTCACAGCCTCACCCCCTCTTTACAACATACCAACATCCATAATAGCATTGAAATTTGATGGAAATATGAGAGAAATCCTTTTTCTTTAATTTTCCATTACAAAAAAGTATCATAATGCAATGAATTCTTCACACTATTTCAATCTGACAGTTCTTCATAGCTTCCAGCGCCCGCTCATGGCTTTCCGAAGTCACACCGGCACAGCAATTCTCATCTACAAAGATCGGTACTTCTGGAAGAAAAGCTTTCAAAAGCATGGCATTAGAGATCACACAGATATCCGTGCAAAGACCTACCAGTGTGATGCTGTCAATAGCCTCTGTTTTGTGAAATTCTTTCAGTACCCTGCCCAGAGTTTCACTTCCAAAGGTTGGCTTATCAATAGGGGCTGCCTCCAAAAGTTCTGCAATCTCCTCACGGATTTCCCATCCATAGGTACCTTTTATACAGTGCTTTACCGGAAGCTTTTTCCCTTCCTGAGTTTCCAGATAATTTTCTCCATGAGTGTCTCTTGTCGCAAGGACAAGGCCATTAAAATTCTTGATTCTGTCCACCACATTTGGCACGATTGCCTCTGCCTCTGGTGTTCCCAGCGCTCCATCAATAAAATCATTCTGCATATCAATCACAACTAAAATATTCATAATAGCCACCTCTTCTTTTTTCAGTAACATTACTATACCATATCTGTGAACTTTCGCCGTACCTTTTTCATAAAAGGAAAAAACAGTTCCAAATAACATTTCTGCCATTTAAAACCGCTCTTCTCTTTTTCTTTCAACAGCTCTCTCACTGATTTCCTAAAGAATATGAAATATTTTTCTTCTACGTGCTTAAACATCTGCGCAACCATAATCAAATCGTCATACTCTTCCATACAGCGGGCTTTTGTATCCCATAACATCATTTAACATAAAGCTTACACTTGAACCGCATATAATATAAGGAAAATATTTTTTTCTTTCCAAGAATTTTATATAATATATCCATACAAAAACGAGGTAATTTCACTCTTTAACATATAGTTGCTTCAGAGTAAAATCACCTTCATTAGTTAAGCAATCATTCGGTTAGATAAAGTACTCAATCACATCTTCCACCGGAATCCGTGTCTTTTCGTTATAGATAAGCACCGCTGCCCCACCGTGGCTCAGGGCCTGATTAATCTTGCTACCTGTGCCTATGTATACCGATTCACCTGACAAATATTCGCTGCTTGCATTCAGCATTCCCAGATTCCCACACTCATTCAACCAGTTAGAAAGAAACATCATAGCAGCTCTGGAAGTTCCCCTTTTCCCTGGAATTCCCTCTTTGCTATAGCAGTCCAGGCAGTAAAGCATGGTATTTCTTATAACCGCCGGCGGAATCTCATCTCTTTCAAATAAATATATGATAGCGTTTAGTACAGATGTAGGACCGCAGTCATATTCTGACATCTGGTAGTGTAATGGATTTTTCAATGTCGTTTTCCTCTTGAGTAAATTAATTTTTCAGCTTGCAAAATCTCCGCCAATGGCGGGGCGCTTCAGCGACATCTGCCATTCTGCTGCAGTGCACTCCCGCCCGGCAGGGCTTTTATTTCACCGGAATCTTAAACACGATCTTCGTAACCGGCTCCGGATCTGTCACAGCAATGCTTGGCATATGTCCATCCTCCGGTGCATAAAATCCAAACATTCCCCTCTCCATCAGAGTATATCCCTGGTCAACTCCAGACTCATAAAGCAGATAATCCCCGTCCTCTGTGTGATCATCCACAACGGTCAGCTTCCGCAAAGATGCCCAGTAAATTTTCTCATTTCCGCTTACAATGTACTGGAGATCGCAATATTTCTTGTGGGATTCCATCTGCGCACCCGCAAAAGGTCTGGTGTTATAGTTCTGCAAAGATGCAAATACGCCCTTCTCCAGATCATATCTGCCAGCCGGAAGCTTTTCTTTCTCAACTCTCTGGATAAAACCGTGAACCATATCTGCATATTCCTGCAGCTCCGGATAAAGATTTAATTTGTCAACATAATCTGTAATCATAATGATTACCCCCTTTAAAAATAATAGTCGAATTTTTGCTATCTATACGATACCATGATGCCTGGATTTTCACAAGTAAAAAAGACCCTCAGCAGCCAGACTTTTACATCTGACAGCTGAAGGCCGATTTACACCACATTAATTCTTATGCCCACTCAGCATCTTTCCATTTTTCATGTTTGTAAGCATCTGGATTTGCAACCAGTTTCCACTTCTTTCCGGCGCATACAGCCTTGCAGCCTTCTACACACATTGTTGCCATGTTAATAACAGCCTCTCTTGTCTGTGCTGCACTGTGTGGACTGAAAATAAGATTCTTTGCATCAAGAAGAGGATTTCCTGGATGAATCTCCTCACCTACAAATACATCAAGTCCGGCTCCAGCGATCTCGCCACTGTTCAGAGCCTCAATCAGATCTGCCTCATTGATGATCCCACCTCTGGAACAGTTGATAATAATAGCTGTATTCTTCATCTCTTTCAGCTGTTTTGCAGAAACCATGTTCTCTGTCTCTTTTGTCAGCGGAACGTGAATGGAAATAACATCACAATCCTTCAGAAGATCCTCATAGTTTGCATAGTACTCATATCCCATTCCTTCAATCTGCTCTTTTGTCAGAAAAGGATCATAACCGGCAACCTTCATACCAATACCAGTGCAAAGAGATGCGGTGTCACGGCCGATACGGCCAAGTCCGATGATCCCGGCTTTCTTTCCGTAAAGCTCGAACTGCTTATGTGCATCACGGATTGCCCAGTTGCCCTTGGAAGCCTCAACCTGTGCCTCAACAAGGTTTTTAGAAAGAGCCAGCATCAGTGTCAGGGAATGCTCTGCAACAGCACGGTTGTTTGCTCCAGGTGTGATAACCACCGGAATACCAAGCTCTGTTGCTGCATCTACGTCTACGCTGTCATAGCCAACTCCAGTTCTTCCGATAACCTTCAGCTGCGGAGCAGCCTCCATAACTGCTTTGTTTACAATCTTTGCCGGAGCAGCACGTACGATCAGCGCATCTGCATCCTTCATTTCCTCTGTATAGTTTGCAGGGTTTGCATCATGTGCAACATAAACCTTCTCACCCTGGTCAAGAAGAGCCATCCCTTCTGGAGCAACTGCTTCTGTCATTACATACTTCATAATAAATTCTGCCTCCTTCTCATGCCGGACGACATATTTTATCCGCCATATCTGTCAGAAGTGTCTCCTCTCCGAAGCCTCCTGATTTTGTGAAAACATGAGTTTTGTTATTATCTGAAATTAACTTGGAAAGAACGATTCCAATTTCAAACTCTCCCACAGGTGTAAGCTGGGCATTGCCCAGGTTTCTGATGCAGCCGAGAAGCGTATCCCCGCCTGTCATCAACATAGAACTGTTCAGTCCACGTTTCACCATATTTCCGATGATGCATCCAAGTGATGCCGGAATCCGCACCGGTATTTCCGATTTCGGAATGCCGTTTGCAATGGCAAAACGCTCTGTTTCATTGTCACCTTCCGGGTCGTTCGTATCAATGATTACTTTTGAGTTCTTGCTGCAAATATCCCAGAACCAATCCAACCATTTTTTTCCGTCTTCCCCGGAAAAATATTCCATATTCAGTTTTTGTTCCGGTGTCAGCTGGATACGGATAAATCCATGTTTCTCCGCATAGTTCAGCTGTCTGACCGTAATTGGATTTACACTTCCACATACTACCAGAAACTTTTCCGGAAGTCTGGGCTGTGTTGTTTCAGATTTTGGCCATCCAAGAACATCAGGCAAAATTTCCGCAAGACCTGCACATCCGGCAATCAAACCAAGAGAACCTGTCTTTTTCAGAGAATCCGCAATTCCTTTTAATTCCTCATCTGATGCACAGTCATACACGGCAATGGTTTTCTCCTGACATACATCTGGCGTATGTCCTGCTGAAATGGTCTGCACATTTGTTTCACACTGCTGGTGAATCAGCTTTTCCACATTTGCTTCTGTAACTGGCTCAAAGGGATCAGAGCCAAATACACTTCTGTCAACTGGAATTCCCTCAATATAATGAACTCCATTTACCGTAACTCGATTGATCTGAGGAAAAGCTGGAACAAAGCTCAGCAGTGATCTTCCTGTTGCATCCAGCATAGCAGTCAATTCTGCGCCAATGTTTCCCCGGAGAGCGGAGTCTGTCTTTTTAAACAGATACTTCACTCCACTCTCAGCTGCCGGCTTTACAATCCGAAATATAGTAAGGTAGGCTTCCAGAGACTTTTTATGCCGTGTCTCCGCATCTACCACAAGAACATCTGCGTCTTCTGCCTGAAAGGACATATCCTTGGAATAAACCAGCACTTTGGTGGAAAATCCTTTTTTTGCAAACTGTACGCCCGCATCCAACGCACCTGTAAAATCGTCAGCAATCATCAATAATTTCATTTATCAGTTCATTCCATTTCTCTTATTCTCTTCAAGAACTGCCTTTAATGCTGCTACACCTTCCTCAGACATACTGTAGAATGGCTTTCTGCACTTTCCTACAGGATATCCAAGAAGTCCAACTGCAGTCTTTACGATGGTATTCGGGTTTCCATATTTGAAGCAGGCACGGAATGATGCAATTGCATCCTGTGCAGCCTGAGCCCCTTCCAGATCACCAGCTTTGAATTTCTCATAAATAGCAACCATGTTGTGTGGATATACGTTTGCACATCCTGCGATACCACCAACGCCGCCTTCTTTCAGTGCGGAAAGGATCAGAGAGTCGTTTCCGGAAATAACTGCGAAGTCTTTGTCTTTTGTAAGCTCGATGTATGCTTTCAGGTTATCCCAGTTTCCGGAAGAATCCTTAGCGCCGACGATGTTGTCGATCTCTGCCAGTTTTGCTACAGTCTCAGGTGCAATAGAGCATCCTGTTCTTGCAGGAATGTTGTAAAGAACGATCGGGATCTTAACTGCCTCGGCAACTGTTTTGTAGTGCTCATATAACTCGTCCTGGGAAACAGCTGCGAAATATGGTGTGATAACAGAAAGGATATCAGCACCAAGAGCCTCAGCACGTTTACTCATCTCAACGGTCTCTTTTGTCGTGATGCATCCTGTTCCTGCATAAACCGGAACACGGCCTTTGATCTGGTCAACAGCAACCTTCAGGATTTCTTCTTTTTCCTGAGTATTTAATGCATAGCACTCACCATTTGTGCCATAGCAGAAGATACCATGAACACCGCCCTCGATCTGACGCTCGATCTGGTTACGGAACTCTGCCTCGTTGAAGCTCTCATCCTCATTCATTGGTGTAATAATTGGTGGAATAATTCCTTTAATCATATCATGTCTGCTCATTGTTAGTTTTCCTCCTTCTCTGCTTTGGCATTTGCCATACGGATTGCATAATCCATTGCGTTCACAAGACTAAGTTCATTGGCACTTCCGTCACCTGCATGTCCCTCTCCGGTTCCATGGTCAACAGAAGCTCTGATGATCGGCAGTCCAAGAGTTACATTTACTCCTGCTACCGCATCCCATTTTTTCAGTTCTTTATTATATACAAAACCTTTTACTTTCAGCGGGATATGTCCCTGATCGTGATACATTACAACAACAATGTCGTACCATCCGCCCAGTGCTTTACTGAATACTGTATCCGGCGGTGTAGGTGCTTTTTCCGGAATATTGATTCCTTCTGCCAGAGCTTCGTCGATGGCCGGCTGGATCTCTTCAATCTCTTCTCTTCCGAACATTCCGTTTTCACCACAGTGCGGGTTCAGACCTGCCACACCAATCTTTGGCTCTTTGATTCCCAGTGCCTTGCAGCCTTCGTTTGCAATACGGATAACATCAAGGACTCTGTCCTTTTTACATCTGTCGCAGGCTTCACGAAGTGATACATGGGTGCTTACATGGATAACTCTGAGATCTTCATGTGCAAGCATCATGGAATATTTGGCTGTATGAGTATAATCTGCGTAGATTTCTGTATGTCCTGAATAGTGATGACCAGCCATATTGATGTGATCTTTGTTCAATGCGTTGGTAACGGTTGCATCCACTTCTCCTGCCATGGCCAGTTCAATAACTTTTTTTACATACTGAAATGCCGCTTCACCACACATAGTCATACTTTCTTTATAAGCAGCATCCAGAACATCAGCATTCATGGTTTCGGCAAGTTTCTTTCTGTCTTTTCTGTAAAGTCGTTTGGAAAGATCTACCACATCCATGTCGTATACATCAATAGTTCCATACTCAAATTTTGCATCTTTCACATCATGGATTGCATTGACTTTCAGATTTTCTGCTCCCTTTACAGTAGGAATCGCTGCTTCCATACATTTGGCATCTCCTACGATCAGCGGTCTGCAGACTTCATATGTTTCCGGTTTCATTAATGCCTTTACAGAAATCTCCGGACCATTTCCGGATGGGTCTCCCATTGTAATTCCAAGTATCGGTTTCATAAAATTCTCCTCGTTATTTAACCACTTTCAGATAAATATTTCTAATGTCGTCCAGGCTCAGTTCTTTCATATTGTTTACCAGAAGTCTCTGCTGCTGGCTTCCTGCTGTTACCAGGAAATCCAGGTCATCCATGGTTACTCCATACTGAGTCAGATCTGTAGGAATGTTGGTAACTTTTACAATATCAGCAATCTGATCAATCACATAATCTGCTTTCTCTTCCACTGTCTTCTCTGCATATGTAGGATTGATAGCGTCACAGAGTACTGCAAGACGTTCTGCGCAGGCATCCTTATTGAATTTCATTACATGGGCAAAAAGAATAGCATTGGAAACACCATGTGCAATATGGAATTTGCCACCCAGAGGATAAGACAGTGCATGAACTGCTGTGGTACCACTGCCTGTGATAGCGATGCCTCCATAATATGCACCGATGAGCATTTTATTTTTTGCATCCATGTTGTCTGGATTATTGTATGCTTCCCTGATATTTGCAAAGATCAGTTTGGCACCTTCCAGAGCGTAGCAGTCACTGAACGGAGTAGCTTTTTTGGATGTAAAGCACTCTACTACATGAGCCAGTGCATCTACACCGGTAGCTGCAACGATTGCTTTTGGCAATTTTGCGATCATCTGTGCGTCCAGGATTACATAGTCCGGGATCATATTGTCATTAACAATACCTTTTTTGGATTTTTCTTCCGGGATCGCTACGATTGCATTGCAGGTGGCTTCAGATCCGGTTCCACAAGTGGTTGGAATCATGACAGTTTTTACCTTTTTTTCAGCCTGTGTTGGATCGTTCAGAAGGTCTTTAATTGTGTAGGGTGCACCTTTCAGAACGCTGGCAAGTTTTGCCGCATCCATAACGGATCCTCCGCCAAGTCCAATGATCAGGTCACATTCCTGACCCTGTACCATATCGACAACAGCTTCAACCTGTAAGTAGGAGGGCTCTGGTTTACAGTCAGTAAATACATGATACTGTACTCCTGTTTCATCAAGCTGTTTTGTAAGGATATCCAGAAGTCCTGTTGCTTTGATTCCTTCATCGGAAAAAACAACTACTTTCTGGGATTTTTCTTTTGCGATAATTTCTTTTATTTTTTCGATACTTCCCTCTCCGCCGTAAGAGCAGGATGGGATTTTTACCTGGTAAGTCATTTTTCATTTCCTCCTCGTTGAAACATTTAGAAAAAGATCTGTCGATAAGCTGTTCGACCTGCTCTGACAGTCATAAGCGGTACAAATAATTTATTACCTGAGACACTGTTTCCATAATTGTCTGTGAATGTTTTGTCCTTTACATCTCTGATATCCAGAATTGTCACATCTGCCGGTGCACCTTCTCTGATCACACCTGCTTTTGCTTCAATTCCAAGTGCTTTTGCCGGTGTATAAGTTACACTTTGAAGAATTTTTTCTACAGGCATTCCTGCTGCACTGTTTACTGACATTGCATACAAAAGTGAAAATCCCGGTCTTGTGTATTCACTGACACGAACTAGATCAGAACTGATAATATCTGGATAAAATCCCTGAGAAAATGCATTCTGGAGATTTGGATAGGACCAGTGTACACGCCCATGACAGTCGTCCATATACACACCACGTTTTTTTGCTTCCCAGACACAGTCTTTAATCTTTCCATTTTCATCAAAAATGGTTTCAGCTTTTGTCTGAAATACATGTGCAATCACATCACCATTTCTCATTGCTCCGAAAAGTTCATGAACTGTAACATTTTCCGGAAGATCATCATAATGAATGGCAACAGGACAATGGAAGCCTTTTTCTTTAAGCCTGCCACTCATCTCAAGTCCTGCATATAAAGGACTCATACCATGATTTCCCAGAGTGCCTTTACACATACGAACTTTCAGTCCTCTGAGTACCTGTGGATATTTCTCAAAAAGTCTATCTATAAGATCTTCCCGGAAATCTGCCGGATCATGATCCTCTTCATGTTTACACAAACTTTTGTTTCCAAATGTTGAAACATTCAGATAAGAATAAACAGCAGACTCATATCTCACAATATTAGACATATAAAACTGCTCAAAGTTGGAAGCTCCGCAGGTTCCACCATCACAGGCAGTTGTAATTCCATTAGGAATACATACAGTATCTGCATTTGCTCCAATAATAGTTCCGTACAAATTCAGATGTGCATGTTCATCAATCAGTCCTGGAACCACATAATTGCCTTCCGCATCTACTTCATTGGACGCTTCGGTTTCTTCATCCAGGGCAACAAATCTGCCCTGGTGAATCCCAATATCTTTCTTTTCAAATTTCGCATTGACTGAATCAAACACCTGTCCGTTGCGAATGATCATATCTATTTTTTTCATATTTTAGCCTTTCATCAGGTTCGGCAGGAATGTTGAGAATGCCGGAA
>OLPT01001040.1_pt1 | contig 18061 bp, 16 predicted proteins | sample 1673051 | NCBI WGS metagenome assembly OLPT01 (sample SAMEA3136750, study PRJEB25190) | human gut metagenome | biome: human gut; feature: human-associated habitat; material: faeces | place: Austria | collected 2013
TGCAGCTCGATTTCGGGACAGCCCGCCTTCTTGAAGCCCGCGTGGCGCGGATTGATTTCAAGTTCAATATCGTTATCCCAGCCCAAACGCTCCATGAGCGAAAATGCTTGCTCGAAGTGGTCGGGCGGCACGATGAGGTCGATGTCGCCCATACTGCGACTGTTTGGCTGCGGGTAATGCGCCGCAGCCGCAGCGCCCTTCAGCACGACAACGGGAATCCCCGCCGCTCGAAATTCTGCGAGCACATCATCTTGCGCCATCATGAGGCTATACCAGCTCGACAGGTTTTTCCCAGCGAGCGCGAGATATTCAGCCTGGTCGGCGAGATTGAGCGAAAGAGACTCAACGGCGTGCGCAGGATAGCCGATAACCGATTGCGCTACCAGCTCGGCGCGCACGGCCGGCCACAAACCATCGGGAATCGCAAGGGCGGGTTCGGCAGCGCACGCTATCGTGGGGGCGGAATTGAACGTTACCGCTGGGTCATGTTCGCGTCCAGGCCCCAATTCAAGCGCAGAATTGCCCTTGCCCGCAGCCGAAACCGCAGCCGGTATTTCGCCCACAGGACGCTGCATGCCACTCTCGGCAGCGATAATCTTGATTGCGTACTCTTCGGCAGCAGAAAGCTCCACGGGCACTTCCTCTCGCTGCTCGTTGCAGCATGCGTGACAACAGTGGAAATCGCTTGCGCGCTTGGCGGCCAAGCGCGCGCACGTTCAGTGCGCTTTATAATAAAACAACGACGGTCGCGCCGCGCAAAATGCCTGAAAACGATGCAATAAACGCAGTGCTAAGATTTCCGCCGCCATATCACGCTCACCGTCTTCCTTCCAAGGAGCAAAGCCTATGTTCTGCATCCAAATTGCCGAGGTTCTTATCGCCATCAAGAACCGCTACGCGTTCACTGAGCGGCTTTGCGCGGACTACATAGTCGACACCTCTCCCGATGATTGCGATATTTCGATAGCGGCAACGCCCGAAGAAATTGCAGCCGAGAATGACGAGAAGGGCTCATTTTCGCCCGCATATTGCGAATCGTTGGCGCTCTACCGCAAAATTTGCACGCGAATGCTCGATTTCAACGCGTTCCTGTTCCATGCGGCGATCATCTCATATGCGGAGCAAGGCTTCGCGTTCACGGCGAAAAGTGGCACGGGCAAAAGCACTCACATTGCGCAGTGGGTGCGCGCGCTAGGCGAGCGCGTAACGGTGGTGAACGGCGACAAGCCCATTCTGCGCTGGCGAACCGGGGAAGTTGCCGAGCCTCCAGATGGGACGCCCAGCGGGGAAGGCGTATGTGCTTGTACCTCTTCCGCTGTGCCCCCTAGTGGGGAAGGAGTTGAAACCACCTGCAACCAGCCGGTGGATGAGTTCGTCGCGTACGGCACTCCATACTGCGGCAAGGAAAACTGGGGACAAAACACGAGCGTTCCCCTTCGCGCCGTTTGCTTTATCGAGCGCTGCGAGCCGGACGAGCCGGACTGCCTGTCCCGTTTGGAAGATGACGGGGAAATCGTCGCGCGTATCATGAATCAGATTCTGATGCCGCATGATCCCGCTTTGGCTGTTCGACAGCTTGATTTGCTTGATAGGTTGGTGAACAGCGTGCCGTTTTACGTGCTGCGTTGCACGCCGACTCCTGCCGCCTTTGACGCGGCGTTCCAGATGACGCTGTGCGATAATGGGCGTGAACGAATGCATCGATGCGAAGGATCTGGGCATGAAGATTAAAGACGGTTTCATCGTGAACAAAGTGGGTAGTCAGCACGTGGTCGTGCCGGTGGGCGAGGCCAGCATGGAGCGCCACTGCATGATTCGTCTGAACGATACGGGCGCGTTCCTGTGGGAGCAGCTTGGTGCAAATACCACGGAAGATGTGCTGGTCCGGGCTCTGCTGGCGGAATACGCGGTCGACGAAGACACGGCGCGTGCCGATGTTGCGGTGTTTTTGGGCGAGCTTCGCGATGCCGACTTGCTTGAGGAATAGAAGCCTAACCGTTAGGTTCCAGTCGGCAAGCGATTCATGACGTGCAAAAAAGACATACCATCGGCGGCGTCTGATGCAGGTGGGTCTTCCTCCCCTGATGAGCCGCGTAAAATCGAGGACGTGCTCGCATTCGAGGGCTTTTACATGGGGCCGCCCGTGGGCGTTTCCATGTGGCCGATGCTGCGCAACCGCCACGACGTGATAATGGTAGTGCCAGCCGAGGGCGAGCTGCGCCGCTACGATGTGGCGCTGTACTGCCGCGGTGAGAAGTACGTGCTGCATCGCGTGGTGGGGCATTACGGGAACGGCTCTGAAAAAGGCTACGTGATCTGCGGAGATAACTGCGTCATGCTGGAATACATCCCGCGCGAGGACGTGCTCGGCATACTGCGAGGCTTCTATCGCGACGGCCGCCACATCGATTGCGAGACCTCCCGCGGATACCATGCGTACTCGAAGCTGTGGGTGGCGCTCTTTCCCGTACGCAAGATGTGCAAGGGCGCAAACGCTGCGGTAAGGCGCGTGGGCAAGCGCGTTCTTGTGGCATGCGGCCTGCGCAAACGCGATGCCGCGAGCAAAGCGGGGCGAAAATGATGCGCAGGGTTGAGGCGCGTGAGCAAGACAAGGTCACCTACGCGTGGCTGTTCGCGCAGTCGAGGGCTCAGCATGGCCGCATTGCGGCGCTGTCGGCGCTGTGCACGGTGCAAGCGGCGGTGCTCGTGAGCTTCGCTCTGGCATGCCGCGCCGTCATCGACCAGGCGGTCGCGGGAAACATCGACGGCTTGCTGGCAAGCGCGGCGGTACTTACAGTCGTTATCATCGCACAGTTGGTGCTTCGCCTGGCTATCAACAGCACCCAGGAGCGCATTCGGGCCCGTTTCGCCCTTGAACTGCGGAAATCGATGCTCGATAGCATCTTCGCCGCGCGCTTTGGCAATGTTTTGCGCTTCCATTCCGGCGAGCTTTCCAACCGCATGTTCTCCGACGTGCAGGTTGTGTCGAACGGCGTGGCGACCATCATCCCGGGCTTTGTGTCTATGCTCATGCAGCTCGTGTTCGCCATTGCGGTGCTCGCGCTGATCAGCCCGCCCATGGTGGCCTTGTTCGCTGCCGCCGCGCTGCTTTCGTTCGTGCTGGCGCGCACGCTGCGCGGACGGTTGAAGATGCTGCACAAGATCGTGCAGGAAAAGGAAGGCGCTGTGCGCGTGTTTCTGCAAGAGGCGCTCGAGCATCAGCTGGTCATCCGCTCGTTCGGGGCTCAGCCTGCCACGAGCGCACGAGCGGACACGCTGCAGGAGGATCATTTCACCGCGCAGATGCGCCGCCGCGGGTACTCCATCGCCGCCAACGCGAGTTTCTCGTTCTTCTTCAACGCGCTGTACGCCGTGGCACTCACGTGGTGTGCGTTCGAGCTTCTGCATGGCACCATGAGCTACGGCACGCTTATGGCGGTGCTGCAGCTGGTGGCGCGCATTCAGGCGCCGGTTTCAAGCTTGTCGGGCATGCTGCCGCAGTTGTATCAGACGCTGGCATCGGCGGAGCGCCTGATGGAGGTGGCGGAATTGCCGCACTCGGAGGGCTTTTTGCCTGTGACCGCCGAGGAATTCTATCAGCGCCTCTCAGGCGTGCGGATGCGCGGTCTGGCGTTTTCCTACGACGATGAGGAAGCGGAAGGTGTCGCCGCTTGCGCCGAGGAGGAGAAAGCAAAAGGCGCTTCCATGCCCATTGGGGGAGCGAGGGAGGAAGATGGCGCTGCGTCCCTGGATGGGCCCGATACCGTTGAAAGCGCCCCGAATCGCTGCGTAGAAGTTATCGATTCCCCCTACGGTGCGGGCGAGACAGAAGGTGGCGTTGCGTCTGCGGGGGGGATGGAGGCTCCTTCTGGGGAAGAGCCCATGAGCTTGACCTGCGCTAACGTATTCGTTCCCAAGGGTTCCTTCGTGGTGGTGGAAGGTCCATCCGGCTCCGGGAAATCCACGCTGTTCAAGCTGCTATTAGGTGCCTACGATGCGGACGGCTTCGTGTACGAGCTCTCCGTAGGTGCCGCGACGTCCGCAGCTGCTGTGCCCGATGCCCCCGCAAGCTCGGTCGCTACGGGCGCGCCTCTTACCGATGCCCCTGCGAGTGCGTTCGCCGTTCCCGCCTGCTCTGCATCTCAGGTGCCGCCTGGCGTGTTTGCCTATGTGCCGCAAGACAACTTCCTATTCGCAGGCTCAATTCGCGAAAACGTGGCGTTCGCCGCCCCTGATGTGACCGATGACCAGGTAAAACGTGCATGTGAAGTGGCGTGTGCGTGGGATTTTGTGGAAGAGCTTCCGTTGGGACTCGACACGATGATCGGCGAGCACGGGCAGGGCCTTTCCCAGGGACAGCTGCAACGTCTGGCTATCGCGCGCGCAGTGTGCTCGAGCGCTCCCATCATGGTTCTCGACGAGGTCACGAGCGCGCTCGATGACGCGACCGAAGCGGCTGTTCTTGCCAATATAGCCTCACTACCTGGTAAAACGATTTTCGTCGCTGCTCATCGCGCAAAGGCGCGCGAGTTCGCCACCATGCGCCTTCACGTGGAAGATGGTGTGATGGCCGAAGCGCGTTAGGATACTTTCCTGCATAGACTTCGTCAAACACGCCCCCATCGGGGAGCAAAACCCAAGTTCAGTCGACCTCCAACCATCCCCTTTGCTCCTGCCGCGGCGCCTTCCCGCCGCGCCAGGTCTCGCAATCGTCGCTGCATCCAAATTGTCGTGCGACAAATGCGCCTCTCGAGCAAAACATGTGGTGGATTATTGTTGGTAGATCAGGCAAAGTGATGAGCTACCAGCACGGAGCTGGGAACGGGGAGGAGAAGCGGAGCCGGTTCCGCAAGGGCATGAGGTTGGCCTGCCTCATCGGCATTGCCATGTTCGTAGCCGCGCAGGTATTCGCTGAACCCGTAGCCTGCATCTTCGTCTCGTATGATCAGGGTCTGTACGACCTGTCGGTCGGAGCGCTCAGAATCTACTGCACGTCCTATCTGTTCATGGGCTTCACGTACTTCAGCTCATCCATGTTCACGGCCGTGGAAAACGGCGGGATTTCCGCGGCAATCGCCTTCGCACACAGCCTGAGTTCACTTTGTATGCAGGCTGGAAGGCGGCCCCTGCTACCGTTGAGCCTGGTGCTGGCGACAACGGCAACAACGGCGATAACGGCAACAACGGCAACAACGGAGGCACCGGCGATAGCTCTTCTGCCAATGCGAATGTAAACATCAACACCGTTAACGACAATGGCGACAATGCCGCAAGCGAAGCAAAGGCGACTACCGTGAAAACGGGTGACAACCTTGCTCTTATTGGTGGTGCAATTGCTGTGATTGCCGTTGCGGCTGCTGGTGTTGCTGCATTTGCGCTGCGTCGCAGGAAGATGAACTAGTGCATTACGCTTGTTTATCTCCGTTTGCTGCACGGTAATACAGAATAGGGCTGTTTGATGAAAGGGGCCGAGCTTGGAGGTAGTCCAGGCTCGGCCCCTTCGCGTTGAAGTACAATTAGGGCAGCCTCCAATTGCGGGTTATTTCCTAGCTAAAACATGATCTTGGAGTTGAAACAAAGCCGACTTCTGCCAATAGGCAGCACCGTAGGGTAATGCGTGGCGAATGGCGTTAAACGAGACCGTTTTTATTGCTGCTGTAGCGATTTTGCTCTTAAGCTGCTTCTGCTAACCTTCGTGACGCCTGTAATGACCCGTGAACTCGCTCATAGTTTCGTTTGTTCCCGCTCAAGGCTTTGCTGAGCCTGCTGACATGACGGGTTCAAATCTCGATTCCGCCTCTTCCGGCAGTGCGCAATTGACAGGGGGAGGAATTCTTCTGACACTTCTATAAATGCATCTGAGGAATCGGTTCACGAGGATTCTTCCACTTATGGTGAAGCTGGAGCGCCTGCACCCGCAGCAAATGCCGCAGCTCCCCTTGTTGATATCATTGAGGCAGATGCTTCTGGGAACCCCCATTCGCAGATGTATACCACGTTGCTCGACAAGGACGGAAAGGTTGTAGGCACGAACGATCCCGACCGCGCGATTGATCAGCGTTATAAGTCTGTTGAGCAAGGTGGGGAAGGTGCTGGCCTTTCAAAGGGCGACAACGTGACGGTTAATTTTCGGATGGCTGCCGTGACGCCGAACAACGCTGATGGCGATGGTACGGGCGTTCAGGAGGACACAACCTACTATATGGAGCTTCCCTGGCAACTTGTTGCCGCCAAGCAGCATCGGCTTCGGCATAGATGCGTCTACCTCTTTCGGTGAGCCCTGATGGTGGTAGGAGGCCTTATTCATCGTAATATTCGCGGTTCTTACGCTGACGCCATAGAGCGCGGCGAGTTCGCCTGTCGAGTAAGTTTTCTCGGCTTCGCTGTTGATTTCCGACTTGGAACCCACCTCCTTTCGCCACATACGTTACGACGTTATGTTGCGTGACGATCAAGCGCTTTTGCGGTTTATCTTCGCATTACGTTAGGTGTTTTCCACGGGAGGGTATTTGATGGAGAATGCCGTCCGTTTTGCGACTAACGACGACCTCCACGGAGGCGAAAGGGTGTAGTTCGCGGTAGGCAGATTGTTTTCGTAACTGGCTTAGCGCTAAGCCATGAACAGCGCTACCCAAATCGGCATTGTTAGGATACAGCCGACCGTGGTGATTACGTTGATGGCACTGGCATATGGTGCGTCCTTCTCGTAAATTTGCGCCATTTGCACCGTTGTTGAGGCGGATGGAGTGATGGCGGCAAGAAGCGTAATGAGCAGGATCGACTGGCCGTTTGCCATCAACGCATCTATGCCACTGAACTTGAGTGCAAGCGTAACGATGACGGGGATCAGCACTAGCCTGATGAAGGCGATGAGCCAGACGCGCTTGTTGGCTACGATTTGCCGAAAGTCCATGCCTCCGATGATCATGCCCGTTACCAGCATGGCAGCAGGGCCGATCATCTGTCCTACGTCGTAGGTGAAGGTGCCGAAGGGCTCAACAAGTTTGATGCCGAGCACCATGAGCACGATGCCAGCGGCGACAGCAAGCAAGTTGATATTGAACAGAACGGCGCGGACATCAATGTGGTGATTCTCGCTGATGAGAGACTTGCCATGTGTCCAAATCAGGATTGTTTGCACGCTCATGTAGGCAAGCGAGTAGACCACCCATTCATCGCCCAAGATGAAGCCGACAAGCGGGATGATCAGGTTACCGCAATTCGAGTAGATGCTTGCCGCCCGCTCAATAGGGGAGAGGTGAAGCGGCTTTGCCAGGATTTTCGTCAGGATTATTTGCCCAACCTGGAGCACGATAGCGCAGACAACTGCGAATAGAAAACCTTGCAGTACATCTGGAGTTAAATCAACCTGCGTTGCAGAAATGAAAGCGCACGGGCAGATGGCGTATACAGACAGGACGGAGAGCGTTTTGCTGTCTCCCGTTTTCAGGAGATGAAGGCGCACTAACGCGAATCCGACAGCCATGATTAGGAATAGCGAAGCGATTTTTTCTATAAGCAGGAGAGTGATCATGGCTCTGGATTATACGCCTGAGGTGCAAGGGGTATATGGAGAGGCTAATGGGGCAGCAGCTCCTTAGCGAATTCTCTCTCCAAAAATTGGATTGCAAACCATTGCTCCTAAGGCGTTGATTATGGGAAAATTATTTTAAGCCATCACTCGGCTCGCGTGAGTGCTTCCGTGCACGAACCTGAGCGAATCGTGTGGGCGCAAAGTAGATCCACAGAAAACCGACCTACGAACAAGGAGCGCCTTATGTACAGACAGCATGTTTCGCCGCAAACCCAGAACAAACGCACCAGCTCGCTCATCTGCGGCGCGAAGCGTCGTACGGGTGCCAGAATCGCTACTTTTGGATTGAGCGTCCTTGTGGCGGGGCAGCTTATGCTGCCCGGTGTGGCTTTGGCAGCCGAAATGCCCGAGACCGTTGCGGGGCAAGACGCCGCTGCAACTGCAGTTGCAGATCCGGCTGCGCCTGTCATTGCCAAGCAAGCGGCAGTAGCCCCAGCTGCTACCGCCGATGTAGCTGCGTCCTCCGTAATGGATGCTGAGCTGGCAGCACCCGCTGCAGCTGCGACTGAATCTGCACCTGCAGCGGCCCAGGATACAGCTGAAACCGAAGCAGCCGGCGCGCCTGCAGGCGATTCGACCGCTGCGCCAGCACCTAAATCTGTCGATGTCCCATCTGCGCCCGCAGCAGCATTCACTCGCGGCACAGCCAATCCAGGCGGCGGCGAAATCAAAATCAATACCACCGTAGTCAACCACTTCTACGACCTTGAGCTGCCACCTGCTTTCACACTGATCCAGGACGAAGCGTACGTATACGACTTCCCCGATGCGCCTGAAGATTTCACCCTTTGGCATAACGAGTCTGTCTACTTCTTCAAGATCGATCCCGATACTGAGTCCCTTGTTAAAACCGAGAACCCCAAAGAGGCAAACGTTTCGATCAGCCTGGCTGCCATCGACAATCACGAAAGAGCGACCTTGGTCTTTACGGGCGGCGGCGCCGATCCTCTGATTTCCTACAGCCTGGATCTGTTGCATTTGATCTGCATTGGCGCACTCGCCGACTTCGATTTCAGCAACTACAACAACGGGGAGGGGACCATTCTCGAGACACGACACGAGTACTTCATCCGCTGTGTCTTTGGCAGCAACGTATATTTGATTGCAACCGACACGACCGATCCTGAGCCCGACCCGGGCGCCAAGCCGGACCCGGATGTAAAGCCCGACCTGGAAATTAAGACCGAGTTCGCTCCTCAGCCTGAAGCGGAAAATCCGGTAGCGGACTCTGTTTCCGCAAAGACAGCTGCGGTTGTTGAGCCTGCCAAGACCGCCTTGCCCGCAACGGGCGATAGCGACGCAATGGCGGTTGTCCTGGGCGCCGCTGGTGCAGCAGCCGCAGCAGCCGCGGCTGGCGTTGCCGCGGCAAGGCGTCGCAACCGCTAGCTAGCACCGAAAGCGCACGTTCGCACAAACAAGCAAAACTCCAACGAGATACGGCCTAGTCATTCGACTGGGCCGTATCTCGTTTCGAGGATTTGCGCCAGCGGTAGGGCTGTTCCAGCAAGGCCCGAACGCAAGTGTGCTGATCGTTCGAATCGATTGTCTGGTATCTATCCGTCAGCTCGCCATTCCGTTACATGCCGCAGTTGCGTTCGCTCATCAGCTGCGTATATGTGTCAACTGCAAGGTCATCGGGCGAGTGCCGCGATGATCCCACGCGGCAGTGGGAAGCCTTCATTTGCGGGCCTTTGTGGTATGTTGGCACGAAGCAAACCAAGGCTGAGGTGAGGGTAAAGAAGCGGAGGGATAGCATATGGCGAAGATCGGCACCGGCGCCGCCGAGGGCAAGAGGACAGCGTACATCAACGCAAACGTTCTCGATGGAACCGAGGGCATGGAGATGCTTGAAAACCACGCGGTCGTGGTCGAGGGACGGCGCATCGTTGATGTCACACCCCTAGCCGATGCCGATTTGTCTGGATGCGAGACCTTTGACCTCAAGGGCGCCTATCTCCTTCCGGGCCTCATAAACATGCATGTGCATCTGGCAGGCAACGGCAAACCCCAGAAGAAGCAGCGTGATAACGAGGCGCTGGTAAGGAAAATTATGTCGAACGGTCTTACGCGAGCCGTCGCCTACCGCCTTGTCTCCGAATACGCGCGCATGGAGCTGCACAGCGGCGTCACCACCATACGAACAGTGGGCGGCCTGGGTGACTTCGACACGCGCGTGCGTGATGACGCCGCGGCGGGAAAGTTGGAGGCTCCGCGCATTCTTGCTGCCAATATGGGCATATCGGTGCCGGGAGGTCACATGGCCGGTTCGGTTGCCATCGCGGCAAATAGCATTCCAGAGGCGCTTGCGCAGGTTGAGACTGCCAGGTTGCAGGGTGTCGATCTTGTCAAGCTCATGATTACCGGCGGCGTCCTTGATGCCAAAGAAAAGGGTACGCCTGGCGAGCTCAAGATGGAGCCGGATATGGTGCGCGCGGTTTGCGACAAGGCGCACGGGCTGGGCTTTATCGTTGCTGCGCATGTCGAGTCAACCGAAGGCGTGCGTGTGGCGCTCGAGTGTGGCGTAGACTCGATCGAGCACGGCGCTGCTCCGACTGACGAGGTGATGCGCCTGTTCAACGAGGGAAATTCCTTCCTGTGCACTACGCTTTCTCCTGCGCTTCCGTATGCGCTGTTCGATCGCTCCGTCTCTTGTGCAAGCGAGGTCGAGCAGTTTAACGGCAATATGGTCTTCGAGGGCATTATCGCCAATGCCAAGGCAGCCTTGGAGCAGGGGGTTCCTGTGGCGCTTGGCAATGACGTTGGGTGTCCCTGGATCACTCAGTACGATTTTTGGCGCGAGCTGTGCTACTTCGAGAAGTATGTTGGCGTGTCGCGCTCGTTTGCTCTTCATACCGCAACATTGCGCAATGCCCAGCTTGCCGGCATCGACGACATCACGGGCTCAATCGAGGTGGGGAAGGAAGCTGACATGATTGTCACAACCGGCAATCCGCTGGAGGACTTGCGCGCGTTGCGCACGGTAAAGCACGTCATTCATCGAGGGCGCCTCATCGTCAATCCCCGCGTGAATCGCAAGGTCGTAATCGATCGCGAGCTCGACAAGTTCCTCTAGGGACAAATGACAAGTTTTGACGAATGGGTAATAGGTACAAAGACGCCGTGGGGTCTCACCCCCACACGGTGCGCTGCTTGACTGCGTATTCTACGCTGCGAGCGTGCACGGGAGGCGGTTCGCCGGCAAGCCTGCATGTGCAGTGACGACGCTTTGGCGTGCAGGATCCACCTCGGCGCTCGACGAGCTGAGCCGCTACTTCACATTCAGCGGCATGCCGGTAGCCTCTTCGACCTACTGGAATATGATGCTCAACAGCGGCGATGACTCCTTTGGGGAAGATACGCTGCGTCAACTCGGGGAGAACATGGCCTGCTTGGTGAAAGCGACGAGAGCCTGATTTCCAGATGTCCCCCATCTGGAAATCATTGACCTAGCAAACGCCTGCTCTACAGCGGGCGTTTGCTGCATGTAGGCGCCAACCCGTGACACCATTGGAACCACCTCCCGAGGGCGAACGTGATCTCGGGAGGTGGTTCTTCATTCCCCTAAGCGACGTGTCTGCTACGGAACAATTGTCTTGTAATAGGCGCCGAAGTCTGCGAGCGAGTCCACGACGGGCATCATCTTACGACCGAGCTCGGTGAGGCCATACTCAACGCGGGGAGGATTTTCGCCATAGTCATGGCGAAAGACCAGCCCATCATCCTCCATCTGTCGCAGGCTGTCGGTAAGCACCTTCTGAGAGATTCCCTCAAGGTCGCGGCGCAACTCGTTGAAACGCCAGGGGCGTACGCGCAAGTTGCGGATAATGAGCAGCTTCCACTTGCCACCAATGAGCGCTACCGCCGTTGCGACTGGACATTCCGGGAGTTCCTCTTTTGCCATCATGGCAGACCCAACTTCCTTGACCTGGGTTCACAAAAAGGCACGCAGTTACAAATATGTGCGTACTCGTATTTGCATGCGCTTTTGCGTTGAATATATCTCACGCAGGAGATGTCTGCAAGGCAAATCAACCCCAAGAGAGGAGCCGTTATGGCTAATTATGCAAGGACCCACATCGGTAACGAGGGCCGCGTCGAGCTGCACGAAGTGCTCGGGCTTACCGGGGCAGAGGTGAGTGTCAACAACCTTCCCGCCGGCGCTGGCGTTCCGTTCGTCCACGCACACAAGGAAAATGAGGAGATCTATGGTGTGCTCGAGGGCGCAGGATCGGCCACGATCGACGGTGAGGATATCGAGCTTGCGGCCGGCGACTGGCTGCGCATTTCTCCCGCTGCGCACCGCCAGCTTCGTGCCGCGTCCGACTCGGGTATCACATACGTTTGCATCCAGGTCAAGCAAGGATCCCTCGATGCCTTTACGGCTGACGACGCTATCATGTGCTAATTCGCGACGTCAGTGCGCAAGGAGGTCAACGAGAGCCCACTCGTCGACCTCCTTGCGCAAATCTTTTGGCGCGATACCCCAAGATTGCCCGGAGGTTGCCAAACGAAAAGCCCCTGACCCGTTTATGCAGTTCAGGGGCTCGGAAACGCTAGATATCTGCTACTCCCACTCAATAGTTAAAAACTATCTCCAGTTTGTTCCAGTTTGCCGCAGTTTGCTCCAGTTTGTCCCATTTACACCCAGTCTCAAAAATTGCCGAGAATCCATGGGGTCAAATTTGGGTCACGGTATTTCGTGTCATCCGAGGCGTTTTCGTGGGTCACGGTGGGTCACAGCAAACTGCGAGCAGCAACTAATGGCCGTATGGACATTATATTTCAGGGGAGGGTGGGGTAGAGAAGCCCCTACAGGCCCCAGTAGCTACGATGGATCCCCGATCTTCGACTTGTACAGCTCGATCAGAAGCTCTGAGCAGTCAATGCCCGCTGCCTCAAAAACGATCTTCAGCGTTTCGATTTTCACATAAGTTGAGCTTCCAGGATTGAAGTAGATTCCCTCGCCAACTTTGAAGCAATAGTCGCTTTCCTTCCGTGAGAAATACCTTCCCGGGAAGTCCGAGCCCTCAGGGACGAACTTATGGAAGACGACTGGATCAAGCTCGTAAACCATAGAGAGGACGCCGCAGATCATGTCAACCCAGGTCTTCGCCGTGAAGCGAGATCCCATGAAGCTGTATGCGGCGATCTGCCTGCCGGTAAACGAGAAGTCATCGTCGAGGGCATGCTCCTCGTAGGCGTCGTTGCCCCACTCGAAGTCGGACTCGATGGGTGGCCAAAGCTCAAGGAACTTCCTCTTCATGAGCTCGTTGCGAGCCTTCAGCTGCTCCTCGCCCCAGGCCTCTTGCTGGCAGACGAAGCCGTTGATCCTGAAGCCAGACTGCTTGAAGCCGTTCTCCATGTCCCGCTTCTCGACAAAGCGCCTGTTGCTGTATTTGGAGTTGTATGCGGTAAGCGTCAGATTCGCCATGCTGTTCAGCCATCTTGCGTGGATTTCTGTGAAGTCGTCGCCCAAATCCTGCTGCCAGCTTGTCGAAAGCGTCTGGGGCATGATGTGCTCAATGCTGAAAGACTCATCGCGAAGGTTGTCGACGACGTTGACCCTTTCGAGGCTGTCTCCGTTTTCAAGACGATCGAAGAGATAGTACTTGTAACCCGCGATCCTGTAGAAGTCCCTCTCTTCGAACGCCTGCATGAACTCGGCGTCATCTGGGAAATGTCCGCTGCCCTCCTTGGAGAGAAGAACCTTGTTCAACACGTCAGGATACGAACCGCCGTCCTTGACGCCTCTCAGGACCTCGCTGTGCAGGGTCTCGAAGACCTTGTTGAGCGCATTGGTGGGAACCTTGCAGACCCAGCGCCTGAAAAGGTAGGTCTCGACGGATTTGAGCACCTCGATCACCTGCTGGTCGCTGATTTCTCCACAGCGCCTGTATTCGAACAGATTCAGAGTGAACGGGTTCATGACGCTCATGTCCAGCAGAATAAGTCGCCTCAAAACCGCATCAAGCCGATGGTTTCCGGAATCGGCGGCGTTAATCGCCTTGTAATGCTTTGAGTACTTGAGAAGCTCCTCAAGCAGGACTTTCGTATCGAATGCCCCCGCTTTTACATAGTCCTTGAACACGGAATAGACCTTCTTGATTGCGGGGGTCTTCCTGCGGACGGCAGCAAGCCAATCTCGAGCAAATGAGCTTACATCGTAGCCGGTGTTCTTCTCGATCTCGTTCCAGTACCGCTCGTAGTATTCCTCCTGCATTTGGGCATCGAGGCCCATAAGGATGAAGTTGCGGATCTTGTCGCCCTCGTTGAGGTCGAGGCCTGTTGAGTTGAGGCTCTCGAAGATTCGCTGGGCGTCGTCCTCTTTGTCGAGCTTGATGTCGATGATCATCAGGCGTTCGATGGCGACACGCAGCTGGTCGGCTGTTAGCTTTGTCTTGTCGATTCGGCCGCAGAAATAGATGAAATTCTGGGTTACGTTGGAGTCCTGGATGAACTTCTCCGCGTCGGCGGAGTAGATCGCCTCGAAGGCGGCCTGGTCGTCCTTGATGAGTTTCAGCTTCAGCTTTCGCTCGGACTTATGCCATTTGTCGATGAGGTATTCCTCGGTGATCATGTCGGCCAGATTTTCGTCCTCAGAGGCGATGGCGCCTTCCCTTAGCTTGCTCACGAGGGCAAGCAGAAGAAGGTATGACGTGGTGATCCTTTGCTGGCCATCGATGACGATGCGCGTGTCGGGGCCATCCGCCTTGGAGACAATGCTTCCAAAGAAATGGCTCTCCACGCCTTCGGAAATGACATCCTCGAGGTCGTCGAACAATTGCTTGCAGTTTTCGATCTTCCAGTCGTAGTTGCGCTGATAGACGGGGATTACAAATCGAGTCTTCGTGCCTTCGAGCAAGTTGAGAAGGTATCGTTCTTCGCCTTTCATCTGTTACTCCTAGATAATCTTTGCTAAACGCGGGAGCGAGTCAAATCCCCAGCTTCTTCCAATAAGAACTTGATAGGAATGCTGGTATTTAGAATTGTTTCTGTCTTTGCACCAAATCATGTAGACCAAGGTCTCGAGGAGCTCGTGCCTTGCACCCACCTTGTCTTCGTCGGAAGGGGTCTTTCCCTCCTCGAACTTTATATACGACCCCCATGTTGCATCCATGAACTTCATCGCCGCGTCGCTCTTAGAGAACGCATGATAAAGAAGTTCAATTTCAAATTTCTGAACCACAGAGGCAAACGCGTCGGCGTCAAATACTTTCAAGGCGAGCATAATCGGGACCAGACCGGCATGGGCAAACGCTTGAATCCAGTCGTCTACAAATTCATCGCGGCTTTCCAATACTAAAGGGCGAACTCTGAAAAGCTCAGTCAGATACCTGTTGGCGTCCCTCATCGTCATTCCGTATGCTTCTGCAAGCTCATACGCAATTACGTCAAAGCGGTTGGAGGTTTTTATGAAGCCGTTCGCTTCTAGCTGCTTAAAGCTATCGACCTTTCTTAGAGGGATAGTCAGATCGTAGAAACGCGACAAGTAACGTCGACCGTCAAAACCTTGCCCATACATTCCTTCAACAACATGTGATAGTTGATTGGCGTTGACGGAATACACGATGACTACTCGATCATCTGTAAACAGATTCTTCAACTGCTCGAGCACCTTCATTGCAAAAGAAGGACGGCAACGATCGAGCTCATCGACAATGAGAAGCAATGTGTTGGCTTTTTCGGGGAGAGCTCCATCCACCAGGTTTGAAACAGAGGACCTTAGCGTCTCTCTGTCACGATAAGCCTGGATTAAATCTCTGCCCGAAAAAGCGTCTCTTAAAGAGCTGGCTCCACCATGTCCAAAGACCCCCAATATGGCGTCGAGTGTTCTGGCAATCTTTTCACCAGCTTCAGTGTCGCTGCGAAAAGAGGCGCATGCATCGCCTTGGAGGGCTATAGATGCTGCAATCGAAGGCAGCGGATCATCCCAATGGTCATTTTCCCAAGCGTTGTAGTATACGGGCAAGAAGCTGTTCAGCTCCATATAGGGTGCAAGCTCGCAATTGTTGTCAAGCAATCCGTCGAGGTCACCGTGAGACTCAAGAAAAGGATTAACTTCTTCAAGGATGTAGGCCACCTGTCTAACGAAGAACGTCTTCCCGCTTCCCCAATCAGCATCGACGAACAGGGAAAACCCGCCTTCGATGGATTTGAGCATCCCGGCAAACTCGGCGAGATCTTCGTTCCTCCCGAGGGCGTCGTTATGCAGCAACTCAACAAGGGTGTCGCGTGTAGGTGTTGAATCGATTCTTCGCATGTTACTTATCCTAATCCCACTCAATAGTTAGAAACTATCTCCAGTTCGTTCCAGTTTGCCTCAGTTTGTTCCACTTGCATCCAGTCTCAAAAATTGCCGCGAATTCATGGGGCAAATTGGGTCACGGATTTCGGGACGGGACAGGGCGCTTTCGTGGGTCGCAGTAGGCCACGAAAGCTGGCGAGTGGGCTCTCAAGGTGTTTTGATTGCGTGGCAAGAGAGAAGCGGTAGACAGGCCCCGTTTCTGCTGCGCGCCCTCACGAAGCCAGCCGCCGGGCGATTTCGGCGTTGCTCACGGCGACAAGGCGCTCATCGCGGCAGGCTTCGGAACCCTGGGGGACGAACTGCACCGTGCCAGGGCAGTCCAGGCCGATGACGCCGAGGGGCGCGAAGGGGTTGTTGGGGGAGATGTCGGCGTCGGCGGCGACGTGCCTTCTCACGGCCGGGTCCTCCGGCAAAAGCCCCCAGAGGTAGGGCAGCACGACCTTGTCCCGGTAGGGCCTGGTTGAAAGCGGCATGGACGACGACAGCGGAACGCCGCGGTAGCCTCTCTCGTAGGCGAAGGAAAGCGAGCCGGCCCCGTCCTGGGAAAGGGTTCCTGCGAGCTTGCCGGCGATGAGCACGTCGAGGGCGCCGGCCGTCATCGCGCGCCTCCCGTCAGGATGGAGAGGGCGCCTGCGGAGGCATCGTCGCGAGCCGCTGGCCCTCCGATGCCCAACTGCTCGGCCTGCGGCTCATCTGAGGGGTTCCCGACGGTCAGCTCCAGCCCCAGCCCCAGGGCCCCGAGCACGGCGGTGAGCTTGTCCAGCTGCACACCGGGGTTTTGTCCCAGCTCCAGCGACCAAAGGCAGCGCTTCGACACGCCCGCGGCCTCTGCCAGCTGAGCCTGGGTCATTCCCAATTCAGCGCGCCTGTCCTTTATGGCGTAGCCTATCTCCAGCGCATCGACCATGGATATCCTCCCATCTCAGGTGAATTATTCTTTCGCATCATTTTGCGATTATGATAGTTCGCAATATTATGCGAGTCAATATTCTCGCAACATTATGCGTTTGGCGGTATGTTCCCGGAATCCGTCATTGCGCGACGGATATCCGTCACGTGGCGACCGGAATGCTCCATGACCCGCTCCCATACACAAAGATAGTACCCATGATGCAGTGCGCCATGGGTACTATCTTTGTTGTCATGCACGTATGCTGCACGTATTCCCGCTACTCCCACTCGGTGGCAGCGTTTCTGCTGTCCCGTCATTCCAGTTGCGCCCTATTTTCAGTGCCGTCTCGAGCCAAGTGCCGCCAGGTGACACCATGTTGCTTTTCGTCGGCCCTGGGGACAAAAGCTAGGACAACTTCAAAAACTATTTTCAAACTCAGGGCCTTGAGTTTTTGTTTTTGACCCAAGGGACACGGCGAACAGCCTTAGAGGCTCGATATCGACGAAAACGCCCGTTTTGAAACTCAAGTGCCTTTCCGCGTGCGAGCCGCCAGCTGCAATAGGAAGCGAATCAGCGCAGGTGGCTTTTAAGCAGCTTGCAAAACTGCAGGTCGCAGGTCTTCATTGCTAGTAGGAGAAATGAGTAGTCTCAGGTGGCTTGCCCATGAGTTGGCGAGCAGGTTGGGGCTTCGTTGTTGGCGCGATCGCTTCGTGCGCGCTCGATAGGCCTGTTGACAAAAGGCCTATCGGATGCGACTGGCCGCCCATACGGCGACGACGACCGCGGCAGGCCGGGCAGGGGCGAGCTCGGCATCAGCAACGGGCGCGTAGAGGCCATCAACAACAAGATCAAGGTGACGGTGAGGATGGGCTACGGCTTCCGCAACACCGACAACCTCGTGGCCCTGCTCATGCTCAGGTGCGGCGACTGCCAGCCCCAGCTCCCGGGTCGCCCGTTGAAGGCGAGGAAGAAAGGCACGAAGGGAGCGAAGAGCGTTCCGTCGGGAAGTCGGAACGCTCTGTTTGCATTTTTGGGATCGTCCCAAACCCTTGCCAGCTCTGTGGCGGATGCCGAAAGCTTCAGATCGATTATCTGCGGATTGTATTAATCCATGCCTGAATATCTTTCTCGGAAGTACGGAGCATGGATTCATCGAACTGCACATTGAGGCCCGGCTTCACGATTGCGCCTTTGCAGGCTTCCTCAAAGTCCTTGAGCGCGTGTCCCAGCCAGCCGCCATTGGTGGCAAACGGATACACGATCTTCCCGG
>OLPT01001042.1_pt1 | contig 18050 bp, 10 predicted proteins | sample 1673051 | NCBI WGS metagenome assembly OLPT01 (sample SAMEA3136750, study PRJEB25190) | human gut metagenome | biome: human gut; feature: human-associated habitat; material: faeces | place: Austria | collected 2013
TTCCCGAGGACCGCACCTACATCCGTTACACCGCCACCACCGACTGGGGCTGGAATGGTGGCAACTTCTAGTTGCCACCATTCCCCTCGCAGCATAGCTGCTCGCATCGCCTACGGAAAGCCCGGTGGGCTTTCCGTTTAACGGCTCAGGGTAGCAACTTCTAGTTTGCGTATGCTGGCTCCCCTCAGTCAGCTTCGCTGACAGCTCCCCTCAAAGAGGGAAGCTCAGATGTAGAAAGCCCGCCGGTGGCGGGCTTTCTACGTTTCAAGGGGCTGATTTCCAACATTCAGAAGCTCTACTAGCGTTTCAAGGGGCTTTTAAAACAAGAAAACCGGAGTATAAACATTGCAATTTCAATGGTCATACTCCGGATTTCGCAATCGAAGAGCCCCTCGAAACGCAGATAGACCTCCGGAAAACCGAAAATCCGCCCCTCAAAAGCGAGTTACCTCACCTCATGCCTGTCATCACACGATCTTGGGCATGGGGGTGGTGAGGCTGGTGGTCAGGTTGACGTGGACCAGACCGGCACCGGCATGCACCTCAACCTTCTTCAGGGTCACGGTGCGCTCTTCTTCGGGGGCACGGTCGTTGTCGGTCATGGTCGCCGGGGACTTGACCGCCACGAACGCCAGATCGTCCAGCGAGATGCCTGCGCTCTGGCACAGTTCCATGGCCTCGGACACGGACTCGGTGAAGCCCGGCTTGTAAATCACGCGCTCGGCCGGTACGCCGTAGGCGTTCTCGGCCACCCACTTGGCGTTCTCGGTCAGGGCCATGCCCTTGTGCGAGTGCGGTTCGGCCGGCATGGAGCCGTTCTGCAACGCGTCGACGAAACCGTCAAGCTGCGGGGCCAGCGCCTCGCCGCCGTCGCGGAACAGGTTGCCGATGATCGGCGTGCGGAAGCCCAGCTCGTCGGCGGTGGCCTTCAGGGACGGAACCTGATCGTCCTCGCCTTCCCACAGGTTGATGAGCGGGAAGGTCGGAATGTCCAGGTTCTCCAGGCGCTGCACGTGGAACGGGTAGCGCCAGGCCAGCTCGGGATCGTCGCGCCAGGTGGAGGCACGGGTCACCACGATGGCGGCGGACGGCCACTGCGCGCCGTATTCGCGGCAGGCGATGTCCAGCCACTTCTGGGCGCCGGCGTCGGTGCCGTAACCGGCCTCGACGATGACCACGTCATGCAGGGCGCAGGCCATTTCCACGGAGACCAGCGTCGGAATGCCGATGGACACGTTGGCGAACGGGCCACCGTGCACGTAGACCGGGGAGCCGTTTACGGTCTCGGTCTTGGCCGGCTTGACCGCGTCGGCCAGAATGCCAGTGATACGCCACAGGTCCACGAATTCGCCGAAGGTCACGGCCTTGCCGTCCTTGGTGCCGGCGATCATCTTGGACACGCGCTCGGAAATCTCGTCCATCGAGCGGGAGAGCACCACAATCTGCATGAGCTCGCAGGTCGGCGTGAGCACGACCTTCTCCGGCACGTTGCCCTTGCCGTAGTCCACGGCGGTGGAGCGCAGGGAGCGGCTCGGCACCTCGGAGACACGCGGCACGAGAATCGTGTCGAGCTTGCCGTCATCGATGGCCTTCTCGGCGAAGGAGACGAGCAGGTTCTGGGCCGCCTCGATGGCGCCCATTTCGCCGCACAGACCCCAGTCGATGAGCTCGGGGTGGGTCAGGGAAGCCTTGCCGCCGCCGGAGGCACCGCCCTTGGAACCGGCTGCGGTGATGCCCATGCTCGGCTGACGCAGCACGGCGGTCGCATCAATGCCGCGCTTGTTCAGGGCGTCGATCAGGGCGATGGTCGTGGTGGTCTTGCCTTCTCCGCGCGATGCCTTGAGCGGCGTATCGGCGGTGACGAGCACCACCTTGCCGTGCTTGCGCGGGGCGTCAGGGTTCTCGGCCAGGTACTTCATGTAGCCGAATGCGTCGATCTTCTGGACCAGACCGTACTGGCTGGTGAAGTCTTCGATGGTGGTCATATAAAGCCTTTCTGTGTTGATGATGGTGGGGCGGGGTGGTGGGGCGGCTGCCGCCGCCTCTTCGCCTAAAAACAGCCCACTGGGCTGTTTTCTTAACGGCTCAGCCCCTCAGGGAGGGGAGCTCAATACGGACTAAAAGTCGGACATGTGGAAGCCGTTCTTCATTTCCATGCTGCGAGTGTACAGCACGGAGTCAAGCAGCTTTTCGGTTTCCTCCTTGAGCTGGTCGGCCATGGTCTGGTTGGCGGCGGCGAGAATCTCGCGCACCTCGGGGTTACGCAGCGCGGCGATGGTCTCGTCCGGGGTCATCGGCTGCACATCGCCATCCACGTTGTCGGCCTCAAATTCCTCTTCAGCGGCGGACTGCGCGGCTTCCTCGGCGGCCGTCAAGCCCAGACGGGCGATCTGCTCGTCGGTGGCGGCGACCAAGCGGTGGCCCATCGCACCGGTCTTCTCCTGGTAGCGCTCAACGGCGTTGGACGTGGAGCGGAAGGCGCCATCGCACAGGGCGGCGATGATGCGGTTGGCCCAGTAGAAGTTCTCGGACGTCACGCGGGTGGTGGTGTCCTCAAGGTAGGCGGGCGTGGTGTCCACGTTCGGGAAGAACGGTACCAGCGTGTTGAACGGGTTGGAGCCGTATGCCATCCACTGGATGGCGCGGGAGGCCTGCGGGCGGTACGGGCGGATCTGCATCACCGCGAGCTGGCTCTGGCGGTTGATGCCGATCGTGCGGTACATGTGGCGGGTGCGCTCATCGCCCAGCTGGCCGTACGGATCGAACGGGGTGCCCTGGTAGTGGGAGCTCAGCACGTACTTGATATCCTCGATGGTCACCTTGCGCTCAGGCTGACGGGCCCACGGGATGTCGTCGGAGGTGGGCTTGTGGTCGGCGTCCGGGCCGTCCCACACCTCGTCGTACGGGTTGAGGAAGCGCTGCATGTACCAGGCGCGCGGGGTGTTGTACACGTGGTCGGAGTCGGAGTGGGAGCCGAAGGCATCGCGCGGGTTGAACGGGGTAGTGTTCTCCACCGCGAGGTCCAAATGGTTGGTTTCGATGAATTCGGCAAGGTCTTCGGAACACATGTGCGCTTCCTGGTCACCCAGAGCGTCCTCAAGGTCGAATTCGTCGATACCGAGCTGGTTCGGCATGGTCACGTAGGCCTCGTCCGGCACGCGCTTGGCAATCCAGTGATGGCCGCCCACAGTTTCCAGCCACCAGATTTCGTTGGAGTCGGAGAAGGCGACGCCATTCATCTCGTAGGTGCCGAATTCCTCAAGCAGCGCGCCGAGGCGCTGGACGCCCTCGCGTGCGGTCTTGACATACGGCAGCACGATGGTCAGGAAGTCCTCTTCGCCGATGCCGCCGGGCACCTCGGGCTCATCGCCCTTGGCCGGCGTGTATTCCACGAACGGGTCGGCGCCGAGCACGCGCTCGTTGGTGGTCAGGGTTTCGGTGGCGCTCATCGCCACGTTCGCCTCGTTGACGCCGGCCTCGCCCCAAATACCTTCCTTGAGGTCCGCGTTCGGCACGGCGGTGTACTGCAGCGGGTCGTCCGGCAGGGTGATGGTTAGGTGGGAGATCACCGACTTGTATTCGCGCGGCTGTTCCTCCGGCTTCACGACGATGAAGCGCTTCGGGTTGAACTCGCCGTTCGCGGAATCCTCGTTGCGGGCGATGATGGTCGAGCCGTCATAGCTCGCGTCTTTACCTACCAGAATCGTGGTGCAGGCCATAGTGTGATGGTGTCCTTTCTTTGTTGTGGTCACGCTCCCACTGGCGGGAGCTGGACGACGAAGTCGGACTGAAGGTGGTTTTGTACTGACCCACCCCCAGTCAGTGATGCTGACAGCCCCCGCCTGCGGGGGCTCATGTGGCTCACGCCTTGCCGGTCAGGAAGATGCCGTCGGTGTCGGGCACTTCACCGCTGTTGCGCAGCGCGTGCAACAGCTCGTTGAGCCAGAAGCCCTGATTCAAGCCGGGCAACGGCTTCTTGGTGGCCCACACCTGCAGGTAGTACTCATGATCCTTGTCCGGCGGCTGCGGACCGTTGTACCGCATGATCACCGCCGGGTCAGTGCTGCGGCCCAAGAACTTGGAGGCCGAGGAGTTGCACCCCTGCACGGTCTCGGGAATCATGGCCGGCAGCTGACGGGAGAAGTCCGGCGGGATGGCCAACGCATGCGAATCATTGAAGTCGTACATCAGCGCATCAATCGGCAGATTGGCCACGGACCAGTGAATCCACTCGAAGCCGCAGACCGGAATCGAATCCGGGTCCACGAACTCCCAGTGCAGGTAGCGGGCCTCGGGATCCACATCATCGATGTAGAACGGGAAGGAGACCACAGGCACGCCACCATTGAAATATTCAGGGGCCGCAGCCTTGGCGAAATCGTCCGGGATGACGGTGAAATCGGCGGAAATCTTCATACGTCCCAGTATCGCTCATATGTGTGACGTACTGGGAGCTGTGCGTTACGGGGTCTCTCCCCCAGTCTCGCTGCGCTCGACAGCCCCCACTCATCAGAGGGGGGCTAGTTGCGTCGGGTTATGGGATCAGGGCGCAGAAGAGGGACTCGAATACCAGTAGCGGGTTGCCGTTGCCGGCTAGGCGCTTGCGGGCGTGGGCCACTTCGTCCAGACGGGTCACGGCACCGGCCCGGTTCAATCGCACCGACAATTCGGTGATCGACGAGCGGTTCTCCAGGTTGATGAGGCCCACCGAATCCTCCGCATTGTTCTGCAGCACCGCCACATCTCGGTAGATGGAGGCGATGGAGTTCAGCGCACGATCCAATACGTCGCGCGTACGGCGGGTGACCAAACGCTTCACATCGTCTTTCTTGGCAATCTGGTTGAATGCGCCACGCAGTTTCGGCGGGATGCGGTCGCTCGGTGCCAGTCCGTTGATGCGGCGGAATTCCGCTTCCTGGCCGGCGGTGATGCGGTTCGCGTCCGCCTCGGCCTGGGCCTTGGCATTGTCGATAAGATTGCCGGCCAACAACACTGCATCCGAGGCACGGGCCAGATTCAGCACACCGACCACAAGTTCATCGCGGTCGGACATAACCCGTTCGTCGGTGGCGTACAACTTGGCGATGCCGATATGGCCTTCGGCGAGTCGGGCCGCACGCTGCGCCACTTTTGGCTCGACATTGGTGGTGGAGATCAGGAATCCGGCCACCGCCTGGGTGGAGGGCACGGCGAGGTTCACGATGCGTGTGCGCGAGCGGATGGTGGGCAGCACGTCCTGGGCGCTGGGCGCGCACAGTAGCCAGATGCAATGCTCGGCCGGCTCCTCAATCTCTTTCAAGAGCACGTTGGTGGTGCGCTCAAGCATGCGATCCACGTCTTCGATGATGATGATGCGCCACGGCGCGGTGGCGGGCATCTGCTCGGAGGTAGTGATGATCTCACGCACCTGATCGATACCAATAGTCACCTTGTTCGTGGTCAGCACCGTGACATCCGGATGCGTGCCGGCAAGCACCTGCTGGGTGACGCGCGTGGGCTCAGCGCTCATGCCGTGATCCGGGCTTTCCAGCGCCGCCGCAAACGCACGAGCCATGTTGGAACGGCCCGATCCGGGAGGTCCACAGATCAGCCACGACTGGGTGATCTGGCTCGGGTCGCCCTGCGCGATACGACTGAGCATGTCGATTACCGGCTTTTGGCCGACTAGTGAATCCCATACGCTCATGCGAGCTCCTTGATGTCGGATTCGATGGCAGCCCATACCGCTTCAATGCTCTGGCTCGCATCGATAACGCGGAAACGATTCGGCTCGGCGGCGGCCAAGTCCAAGAAGGCCTGGCGGGTGCGGGACTGGAAGTCATCACCGGCCGATTCCATACGGTCTTCCGCGTGTTCGAGGCGATGGTGGGACAGGGCTGGGTCCATATCCAGCAAATACGTGCGGTCGGGCAGCAGGTTGTTGGTGGCCCACATGCTTAAGGATCGAATCTCTTCTGGCGTGAGTTCGCGGCCACCGGCCTGATAGGCCAAGGAAGAGTCTAAATAGCGGTCGGTGATCACCACTTCACCGCGCTCCAATGCCGGGCGGATGGTTTCGGCAACGTGCTGGGCTCGGTCTGCAGCGAATAGCAGCGCCTCGGCGCGCGGTGCGATGTCGACGGCGCCCCCATCCACACCGTGCAACAGCAGTTGGCGAATGGCCTTGCCTAACGCAGTGCCTCCCGGCTCACGGGTAACGACCACGGTACGCCCCTGAGCCTCAAGATACGCACGCAGCCGCTCGACTTGCGTGGTCTTGCCCACGCCATCGACACCTTCAAACGAAACAAACAGACCGTTCATGCTATTGACCTTAGCGTTAGGCGCAGAGTTGCGCCCAACAGGCAGTTAAACCAGCTCTACCTCCGTTTCAAGGGGCTGATTTGGTCTTTTCTGAAGGTCTACTTCCGTTTCGAGGGGCTGTTGCCCAAGTAGACAACGTTCCAAAACGGCGGAATGACGTTGGCGCGGAGCCGTTCATACTCGTGGTTCAGCAGATGACCAGCCCCTTGAAGCGGAAGTAGATATTCTCAAAACGAGAAATCAGCCCCTTGAAACGCAAGTAGAGCAATAATTCCGCTCAGCCACGCTTGGGAATTACGGCGGGGCGCTCGTAGCCCTCGTTGGCGGTCAGCCAGTCGACGTCCTTTTTCACAGTGGCGGGGGTGGAACCGAGTTTTTCGGCGATGCGCTGGTTGGACCAGCCCTTGTTCGCCAACTTCTTGACTTCGGCACGGCGTTCGGCGCGCTTGGCCTCCTGCGCCGAAACCGCAGCCGAGGTACCGCCCTTCTTGCCCTTGCCGGCAACGGCCTTGGCGCCACCAGCACGCCCAGCACCGCGACGGCCACGGGTGGAGGGACCAGCCGCACGCTTTTCGGCGAGCAGTCGGAAGGCGTCATCAGGGGTGATGGATTCAGGCGTGTACTGACGCGGCACCGTGCGGTTGGTCTCGCCATCGGTGATGTACGCGCCGAAACGGCCGTCCTTGATGGTCACGTTCTTGCCGGTGTTCGGGTCCTTGCCCAAATCACGCAGCGGCGGCTTGGCGGCACCACGGCCACGCCCGCGGCCGTACTTGGGCTGCGAGAACAGTTCTTTGGCCTTGTCGATATCGACCGTGAAGATCTCGTCTTCCGAGGCCAGCGAGCGGGTCTCCGACTTGCCGTCGGCACCCGTCTTGGTCAGGTAGGGGCCGTAGCGACCGTTGTTGGCGGCCACCGTGCATTCGGATACCTCGCCGGTTTCGGCGTTGGTTTCCTCGTATGTGCCCACTTCGCGCGGCAGGCTCAGCAGCTTTAGCGCGTCTTCCAGCGACAGCGATTCAGGGCTCATCGTCTTGAACAACGAGGCCATCTTCGGGCGCGACGCGGCGGCGGCCGCGGCCTTCTTCGAACCCTTCTTGGCCGCAGAAGCACCAGCAGTATCGCCAGCAGCGCCAGCCGAAGCCTCAGCCGGCGGCACCAACGCCACATACGGGCCGAAACGCCCATTGCGCACCTCGACGGTACCGCCGGATACCGGATCAACGCCCAGCTCGCGCGGTCCACCGGAGTGGTTGTCGATCAAATCGCGGGCCACGGCCACCGTCAGCTCATCCGGCGCGATGGTGTCCGGCAGAGACGCGCGCTTCGGGTTGCCTTCGGCGTCCAGATGCTCCATGTCTTCCAGATACGGGCCGTAACGGCCGACGCGCACGTGCAGGCCGTCGCCGATGTCGATGGTGTTGATGGCGCGCGCGTCGATCTCGCCGAGCTGCGCGACCTGCTGTTGCAGGCCTTCGTGCGCCTCGTCGGCGTTGCGGGCGGCGCCCTCGCCGGAACCGAAGTAGAAGTGGGTGAGCCAGTCGCGGCCGGATTCCTCGCCGTGGGCGATGCGGTCAAGGCCGTTTTCCATCTCGGCGGTGAACTGGTAGTCGACCAGCTTGGGGAAGTTCGTCTCGAGCAACTTGGTCACGGAGAAGGCGAGCCAGCTGGGGATCAGCGCACGGCCACGCTCGTATACGTAACCGCGATCCATGATTGTGGAAATAATGCTCGCGTAAGTGGACGGGCGACCGATCTCCTTGGCTTCCAGCGTCTTGACCAGCGTGGCCTCGGTGTAGCGGGCCGGCGGCTGGGTTTCATGGCCGTCCGGTTCGATGTCGCTTGCCTCGACCTGCTGGCCGACGCTCATCGGCGGCAGGGAGGTGTTGGATTCGGAGGCGTCACCCCTGACGGCCTTGGCGTCCGTCTTGCCGGCGGCAGCAGCCTGGTCCGAGCCAGCCCCAGCGCCGGGAGCGGCGGCCTTGGGCTTGCGCCCCTCCCCCGTGGCCTTCATAAAGCCGGGGAATTCGATGACGGTGCCGGACGCCTGGAACACGGCCTCGCCCTCGGTGGGGCCGGCCGGCGCAGACAGGCGCACGGTGGCGGTGGAACCGGTGGCGTCAGCCATCTGGCAGGCAAGCGTGCGCTGCCAGATCAGCGTGTATAGGCGCAGCTGGTCGCCGGGAAGTTTGGAAGCCAGCTCGTCCGGGTCGTGGAAGCGCGAGCCCGCCGGGCGAATACACTCGTGGGCTTCCTGCGCGCCAGCGGTTTTGGTGGCGTACTGCTTGGGCTCGGCGGAGAGGAACTTGTCGCCGAAATGGTAGGAGACGGCGTTGCGGGCGGCGGTGATGCCCTCCTGCGACAGCGTCACCGAATCGGTTCGCATATAGGTGATGTAGCCGTTCTCGTACAGGCTTTGGGCCGCGCGCATCACGGCGCGAGCACCCATGCCGAGGCGATTGCCGGCGGTCTGCTGCAGGGTCGAGGTGGTGAACGGCGGCTGCGGGCGGCGGCGGTACGGCTTGGTTTCCATCGACATCACAGTGAAATCGGCGGTCTTCAGCGCCGAAGCCACGGCGGTGGCACCAGCCTCATCAAGCTGGCGAACGTTCGCCGCGAACCCGTCCGGGGTCAGCTGGCCGTCGGCACCGAAATCCTTGGAGCCGGCGAGTCGCTTGCCGCCGAGCGCGATCATGCGGGCGGAGAATTCGGCACGCTCCCCCAGCGCGTCAGGCGCGGACAGCGTGGCGACGATATCCCAGTACGGCGCGCGCTTGAACGCCATGCGTTCGCGCTCGCGTTCCACGATCAGGCGGGTGGCCACGGACTGCACGCGGCCGGCGGACAGGCCTGGGCCCACCTTGCGCCACAGCACCGGCGACAGCTCATAGCCGTACAGACGGTCGAGGATGCGGCGGGTCTCCTGTGCGTCGACCATATTGCCATCCACATCGCGCGTGTTGTTCAGGGAGGCGTTGATGGCGTTCTTGGTGATCTCGTGGAACACCATGCGCTTGACCGGCACCTCGGGTTTCAAGGTCTGCACCAAGTGCCACGCGATGGCCTCGCCCTCGCGATCCTCATCAGTCGCCAGATAGAGTTCATCGGCGTTCTTCAGGGCCGATTTGAGTTCGCTGACCGTACGCTTCTTGTCGCCGTCGACAATGTAATACGGCTTGAACCCGTCGTTGACGTCCACGCCGAACTTGCCGAACTTGGCCTTGTCTGCCGCGGGCACCTGGCTGGGCTGCGCGAGGTCTCGGATATGGCCGACCGACGCCATGACGGTGTACCCCTTGCCCAGGTAGTCACCGATCTTGTGGGCCTTGGTCGGAGACTCCACAATCACCAGTTTGGTAGCCATACCCACTCCTTATGTATTGCGCGAAACACACGACGTTTCTGGCGTCATAATACTCATGAATCATGTCCAACTGCCAAATTCCGCCGTTGTGCCGGGCAAATTCGGCCGTTCGCACCCCATGTTTTACCGTTTGGGCGGTGCCGGCGGAGCGCCGATCAGACCCAGCCGGCTTAAGGGCGCTGCAGTAATCTGACGCAGGGCCAGCAACAGTCCGAATGCGAGCATGGCCACACCCGCAATGCCCACAACAGCGCTGACATTCGCCCCCTGAACCGCCCAGCTGGCGCTGACATTGAGCCCCGGCACCACCTGCCAGATCACATAACCGCTGTAGGCGAGCAACAGCAGGCCCCCGGTAATCAGCACGCTGCCGACGATTTGCACGCTCACTGAGGAGACGCGGCGACCCGGCTCGTCCATGCCGGACTTGCGCGTAACTGCCAGAGCGAGCAGGGCCAATCCCGCCACCAGCAGGATGGACATCGCCACATCCGAAGGGCGATGCCATTGTCCGTATATCACGGAGACACCGACGGTCACCGCCCAAACCACGCCGATGACGCCCGCCAAAGCTCGAACCGCACGAGGCACGGTAAGCAGCAGAATCACCGCACAGGCTGCGGCCAGCATCGTGTGACCGGAAGGCGCGGAATTAGCGGCAGGAGATTCAGTGTTGATGATGAACGGACGCGGCAACAGACCCTTGATACGGGTGACGGCCAAGCAGACCACGGCGAACACGGCGATTTGCCCGGCCAACCACCAGCGGCGTCGAATCAGCGCCGTAATAATGCCGATTGCGGCAATTGTGCAGCTGACAGCGATAACCAGCCAGGATTGTGCGACGGCGTTCATCACGCCGGTGGCCCAGGACGGTACATCGTTGTGCAGGTTTTTCCAGACCAGTTCGTCGTACGATTGTCCGTTTTCGGTAAACACGCACCCCCACCACACGCCGAAGCCGATAGCGATCAGGAGCAGACCGAATACCACGCACAGTACGCGGCTGGAGATTCGCGGGCGCACGGTAAGCGGGTCAAGCCGGGCCAAGCCACGGTCGATATCAGATGCCCCATCCGCATCGTCCATGTCCAGCGGCCTGAAATCCCGTAAGGAGCCTGATGTGGATGCCGATGCATCTGAACCGGAGACCGGGCCGAGCGCAGCCAATGGGTCAACAACGTTCGACGACGAGTCAGGCTGCGCTGCGCCTGAGCCGACCAGATTGACCGCCGCATGCGGGTCGCGAATTCTAGGGGTCTGTGCGTCATTCATACGTTCGACTGTACGGCCGCGCCCCGGACAGGGGACCACGCTAGTGCCAGCTCACAGCCAAATCCGCACATAAAGAAAACCTCCACACACCCGTCAGAGGCCACTTACCCTTGCTGCATTCCTGCCCTGGGGGAGTTGGGTGACATAGCGCCGCGTGGAGGCTGGGGATAAGTCTATGGAGACGTATGGACCAGCGCAGCGACACGAAACGTGCGCGCCGGGTCGCACGACAGGCCAACCAGCGCATTCAGGCAATATTCATGCAGCATCAAGAAGCGTGCCCAATTGTAAGAATTCCGGAAAAATACCGGCATAAACGCGTGTGGCTACGCTCACGTCAAACGATTGTTCAAGGCCAACAGTTACGGTGGACACCATGGCTTCTTATACTCGTCGTGCACATTCGGGAGGCAATGGCCCCGCTCTGAGGCAACCGCGCACCGCGCAAAGCAGAGCCGGCCACTCCGCACAGGAGGGCCCCTATACGCCCCAGGAGAGCCGTTCCCGCCACGCAAGCCACAAGGCTTCCAATAGCCATCGAGCCCCGAACAGGAAGAAAAAGAACACAGGAAAAGGCAAGCACCGTGTACTGAAATGGGTGCTGGGCATCTTCTTCTCCCTGATTGGACTGGGCTTGCTGGCCGGTATCGCAGTATTCGCATACCTGTACACCACCACTGAGGTCCCGCAACCCGAGAAGTTCGCGTTGGCCGAGAAAACCACCGTGTATTACGCGGACGGCACCACCGCGATCGGCTCCTACGCGGAGCAGAATCGTGAAATCATCTCTTGCGAGGGGCTGCCGGACTACATCGGCAACGCGATTGTGGCGTCCGAAAACCGTACGTTCTACACGGATAAAGGCCTTGATCTGAAGGGCATCGCCCGCGCATTCATTAATAATGTGACCAAGGGCACGCGCCAAGGTGGTTCCACCATCACTCAGCAGTATGCCGAGCGGTATTACATGGGCGAAACCACATCCTATGTGGGCAAGGCACGCGAGGCCATCATGGCCATCAAAATCGCGCAGACCGAATCCAAGGACGAGGTGCTGTGCAATTACATGAACACCATCTATCTGGGCCGCAACTCCTACGGTATCCAGGCAGCGGCCAAGGCATACTTCAATAAGGACGCCAAGGATCTGACGCTGTCTGAGGCGGCGATGATCGCCGGCATTATTCCGTCACCGTCCACGTGGGATCCGGCCGATAACGCCGATATGGCCAAATCGCGCTTCAAGCGTGTGCTGAACATCATGCAGGAGGATGGTTACATCACTGCCAAGCAGCACACTGATGCCAAGTTCCCGCAGACCGCCGCGGTGGCGCAGCAGAACGAATACGCGGGGCCGAACGGTTATCTGTTGGATATGGTGCGCCGTGAGCTGGTGCAGTCCAAGGCCTTTACCAAAGAAGATTTGGATACTGGCGGATACAAGATCATCACCACCATCGACAAGAGCAAGCAGGATCTTATGCAGTCCATCGGCGACACCCGTCTGGACGACATGCCTGAATCCCTGCAAATCGGCGGCATAGCGCTGGACCCGAAGACCGGTGAAGTATTGTCCGTATACGCCGGTTCAGATTATCTGTCCAAGCAGCTCAACAATGCCGATCAGGCCGTATTCGAACCGGGTTCGACTATGAAGCCGTTCGCTTTGCTGGGGGCCGCGCAATCCGGCGTCAGCTTCGATACGTTGTTCAACGGCAATTCCCACCAGCACTTCACCGGCTTGGATCAAGAGGTGAACAACGCTCTGGAGAACAACTGGGGCAACATCAATCTGTATCAGGCCACCGCCAACTCGGTGAACACGGTGTTCATGAACGTCAATGAGCATCTGACGCCGAAGCGCACGGCCGCAATCGCCCATGAAGCGGGCATTCAGGGCGATATCGATGAAAACTCCATGTACAACGTGCTGGGCATCAACGCCCTGACCGTGTGGGATTTGGCGCAAGGCCATTCGACCATCGCCAACAATGGCGTGAAGAACACCTTGCACATGGTGTCCAAAGTGCTTGATTCCAACAATAGGGACATGTACAACGCGCCCAGCAACGGCACCAAGGTGTTCGATGCCAACGACTGCGCTTTGGTACAGAAGGCCATGCAGGGCACCACCACGTACGGTACGGCGGCCGGCACATCCAGCATGTTGGGCCGACCCGTCGCCGGCAAGTCCGGTACCGCCAACGACGAAATGGCTTCGTCGTTCGTGGGATACACCCCCAGCATGATGAATGTGTGGGCTATCTGGAACCCGGACGATAAGGGCAATCCGCAAGTGGTGCCAGCCTTCTCCGGATACGGCGTCTCTTCCACTGGATACCCCGCCCACCTGTTCCAGGAGTTCATGGCTCAGGCCTTGCAAGGCACCGAGGCGGAGCAGTTCCCGACCGCTAAAGACAACGGCAAGATCGGCGGCTCCGACGGCACTTGGGGCTTGGGCAAGGGACAGAGCAACGGCCTGTCCAACAACACCAACAAGCAGTCCACCGAAGACGCGCAGAAGCAGGCTGAGCAGGACGCACAGCAGAAGGCGGCCGAAGAGGAAGCCAAGAAGCAACAGCAGGCTCAGGAGTTCGCCCAGCAGTGCCTCGCCAATCCGAGCTATTCCACCGAGTGCCCGAATTATCCCGACACCACTACCGGCGGAGATGGCAACGCCGGCAACAATACCGGCGGTGACAACGGGAACAATACCGGCAACGATAATGGTAATTCGGAGGCACCGGCGGGAACACCGGCACCAACGGCGTCACCCAGTAGTAAGTAAAACACAGACAACAAGGCTCCCCCTGATGCAATCAGAGGGAGCCTTGTTTTTTCTCTGTTAGCGCTCAGCGCTTGCGCTGGGAACGGTTGATGGCGGAGATAATCGACTTCAGGGCGCTGGTGGTAATCGACGAATCGATGCCGACGCCCCACACGATCTGCGCGTCATCGGCCTCGCCGACCTGGCATTCCACGTACGAGGCGGCCATGGCGTCGGTGCCGACGGACATGGTGTGCTCCGCGTAATCCATAATCGAGGCGTCAACGCCAAAGTTGGAAATGGCGTTGAGGAAAGCGGCGATCGGACCGTTGCCGATGCCGGAGACCTCGCGCTCCACGGGCGCATCGCCCCCGACGTTCACGCCGCGGTCGAGCAGACGAGCCTTGAGCACGGTGTCGGAGCCATCCTCACCGGAGCTGACGGCCACCTTGAGCAGCTTCAAGCGGCCCCACGGCACGAGCGAGGCGTCATGAGTATCGCCCACAACCACACCGGCGGCGGTCATGCCGGACTGTTCGACCGGCAGGTACTCGTCCTTGAACAGACGCCAGATATCCTCGTCCTTGACTTCCTTCTTGGTCGTGTCAGCGTAGTTCTGCACGATCTTGTCGAATTCGATCTGCAGACGCTTGGGCAGGTCAAGATTGTGGTTGGTCTTGAGCAGGTAGGCCATGCCGCCCTTGCCGGACTGCGAGTTGACGCGAATGATGGCTTCGTACGTACGGCCGATGTCCTTCGGGTCGATCGGCAGGTACGGCACAAGCCACACGAAGCTGTCGAGATCGGCGCCAGCACGCTCGGCGGCCACCTGACGAGCCTCGAGACCCTTCTTGATGGCGTCCTGATGCGAGCCGGAGAACGCAGTGAACACGAAGTTGCCGGCGTACGGGTGACGCTCGGAAATCTTGATCTGGTTGCAGTACTCAACCGTCTTGCGAATCTCGGGCACGTTGGACAGGTCAAGCTGCGGGTCGATGCCTTGGGTGAGCCAGTTGAGGCCCAGCGTGACCAAGTCGACGTTGCCGGTACGCTCGCCGTTGCCCAGCAGGCAGCCTTCCACGCGGTCGGCGCCGGCCAGCACGGCCAGCTCGGTGGCGGCCACGCCCATGCCTTCGTCGTTGTGCGGGTGGAGGGAGAGCACCACGGAGTCACGGTCGTCGAGGTGGGTGGAGACGTACTCCACTTCGTCGGCGAACACGTTCGGCGTGGTCATTTCCACGGTGGCGGGCAGGTTGATGATCATCGGGTGCTCGGGAGTCGGCTTGATAACACCGATCACGGCGTTGCACACCTCGACGGCGTACTCCGGCTCGGTGCCGGTGAAGGATTCCGGCGAGTACTCGTAGTACAGGTCGATGCCCTTGGCCTCGTTCTCGAGGTCCTTGCACAGTTCGGCGGCGTCGGTGGCGAGCTTCTTGATCTCCTCCTTGTTCTTGCGGAACACGACCTCGCGCTGCAACACAGACACGGAGTTGTAGAAGTGCACGATGGCGCGCTTGGCACCCTTGAGCGCCTCGTAAGTGCGGCGGATGAGGTGCTCGCGGCACTGGGTGAGTACCACGATGGTCACGTCGTCCGGAATCAGCTCACGCTCGATGAGCATACGGATGAAGTCGAAATCGGTCTCGGAAGCGGACGGGAAGCCCACCTCGATCTCCTTGAATCCCATGGAGACGAGCAGGTTCCAGAAACGCAGCTTGCGCTCGGAATCCATCGGGTTGACGAGGGCCTGATTGCCGTCGCGAAGATCGACGGAGCACCAGCGCGGCGCGCGCTGCAGTCGCTTGCCCGGCCACGTACGCTCCGGGTAATCAAACGGGATCTGCTTGTCGTAGGCGGCGTACTTGTTGTACGGCATACGACTCGGCTTCTGCGGATCGCCGATGAATCGCGCCGGAGGCAGCAGCGGGTCGTTGTTCCCCCCATTGGACGCCGCAGCCACTGCCGCGAGATCAAAAACGGATGATTGACCCTGACCCATTGTTCCTCCTTTACTGGTTATTGCGCGGGCCCTCTTGCGGACGCGACTGCGGCGTTGTGCCAGGGCGGCGCCGGGCCACGCGGATTTGTCAATACGCACGTAACATCCTACAGGCCGGTTCGGGCAAACCCGCGGGAAATGCCGTATCGTGGCATTTGCTTATGCACCTGGCTGACATGAGGGCACTCAGCGTCGGCGCCGGGCCACGCTTTGACTCCGGCACAACACCCCGCCTGCGATACCCCACCAGATGGCCCTCCATACGTCGGCGGCGGGCCAAATATTGGTACTGCACCGACAGCCAAACGGCTCAGCGTCGTCAGCGGACCAACTTATGGCGAAATACCGACTCTGGGAAAGCTTATCGTCGGCAAATTGCCAGGCTATGGCACACTACCGACGCTACGAGGCCCACAACCATCGGCAACGCGACAAATATTGGCCCACCGCCGACGCTAGCCTCTTTGAGCGTCGGCGCCGGGCCATTCTATGAATCAGTAACGACGCCAATGGTCTCAGAACGTCAGCATAGGGACGCTGTCTGGATCTCCACCGACGCTGCATGACAAAATCGCGGCACCATCAAGCAACAACACGGCTGCGGCACCCCGCCCTGCCCCGTCCCTTGCTGTGCCAGTCCTGTGAACGCGCGGGCGATCCGCCGCCCGGCAACATAGACTGAAGAGCTATGACGAGCTTGCGATTCCGCGAAGACGGCAGCTTCCGCGTGCTGCAAATGGCCGACGTACAGGACGGCCCCGATGTGTTGCCCGACACCATCCGCCTCATCCGCGAGGCCATCCGCGAAGCCGATCCGGATCTTGTGGTGTTCACCGGCGACCAGATCCGCGGCTATGATCCCGCCTACATCGACACGTTCCTGCGCCGCCGCGGCGAAGAGCCGGGCGCTCGCGTGCGCGCGGTCACCGAGATCGAGGCCAAAATCCGCGGGATCAAGCGTCACCCCGTAATTCGCAAAACATCCGATCGCGTGGCCGATCGTCTCACCGAAGCCGGCAAGCCTGTACCAGCCGCGCTGCTTGACCCCGATACCGTGACGAACGCCGTCGCCGCTGCCGGCGCCGATTCGACCGACGTGATCACGACTTCCGAAGTAGGCGATTCCGTTGAGACCAGCCCCACGCCCGAGACGGTTTCCACCCTCGTATATTCAACGCAATCCGGCAAGGCCAGCCCCGCACACGAGACGCCGGCGACCCTCGACGAACTCATGATTGAGACCCGCGAAAAGGTCCGCCGCACGTTCTCCGGTTTCCTTGGTCCGGTCGTCGAGGCCGGCGTGCCCTTTGCCGCCACCTACGGCAACCACGACTTCCAATGCGGCATTCTGGCCGACGAACAGGATGACATCTACCGCGAATACCCCGGCTGCCTGAACCCCGACGACAGTCTCGAGCCCGGCACGTTCGCGCTGCCCGTCGAGTCCTCCGATGGTTCCGGCCGCGTGGCCATGTCCGTTATGATGGTCAATTCAGGCGATTATGCCGGCAAACCCGAAGAAAACGACGCCCAATACCCGGCGTATGTGGTCAATCCGCGAGGACTCGACCTGGCCGACGCCGACGGGTACGGCACCCCCACCCCCAAGGCCATCGAATGGCTGGGGTCCGTCCAAACCGAGTTGGGCGAGCGCAATGGCGACGGCAAGCCCGTGCCGGCCATCGCCTTCCAGCACATTCCGCCGCAGGAATTCTACGATTGTCTGAAGGAAGTGCCCGCATGGACGCCGAACGCCGTGGAAGGCGCGCGCACGCACGCCGGGCGTTGCTATGTGCTCAACCATGAGGTCTGCCGCCCCGGCTCGCGGCTCGGCGAGGCGATCGGCTGCGCGGACGAGAATGTGGGCGAGGTGGATGCCTTGCGCGAGGCTGGCGGCTATTTCGCGCTGTTCTGCGGGCATGACCATAAGAACTCTTTCGTTGGTCATGTGCATGATATCGATCTGGGCTATGCACCCACGTGCGGGTTCGAATGCTATGGTCCCAAGTCGCGGTACCGCGGCATTCGCCTGTTTGAATTCCATGAGAGCAATCCGGCGGGCTATGTGACCCGCATGCTCACATGGGGTAATCTGGTCGGCCGCTACTCCAGCAACGAGCTGCGCGTCTGGTTCGAGGATCATTGCGTTACCGGAGCGGTCAGCGCACGCAACGAGCTGCGCCGCCCGCAGGTGTTCGCCGTGGTGGCCGGCGCGATGAGCCTTGGCTTTATAGCCATCATCCGTTCGCTGATCAAGGCCGCGCGCTAAACCTACTTAAACAGGCTCACCCCGCGACGGGCCGTGCAATACGCGTTGCCCAGCCAGGTATGGCGGGAAT
>OLPT01001046.1_pt1 | contig 18025 bp, 19 predicted proteins | sample 1673051 | NCBI WGS metagenome assembly OLPT01 (sample SAMEA3136750, study PRJEB25190) | human gut metagenome | biome: human gut; feature: human-associated habitat; material: faeces | place: Austria | collected 2013
ATCTGAACAGCGTTGTGCGGGGAAGAAACCACGGCACGGTGATGATTGCCGAGGAGTCGACTGCCTGGCCGAAGGTGACTGGAAAACCGGAGGATGACGGTCTGGGCTTCTCCATGAAATGGAACATGGGCTGGATGCATGCCTTCCTTGAATATATGAAGCTGGATCCCTATTTCCGCCAGTTCAACCATAACCTGATGACCTTCTCCCTGACTTATGCTTATTCTGAAAAATACATCCTGGTGCTTTCTCATGATGAGGTCGTGCATCTGAAATGCTCTATGATCAACAAGATGCCGGGACTTTATGACGATAAGTTCTCCAATCTGAAAGCCGGTTATTCCTTCATGCTGGGCCATCCCGGTAAGAAACTGCTCTTCATGGGACAGGAGTTCGGACAGCTTCGGGAGTGGAGCGAGGAGAGAGAGCTTGACTGGTATCTGCTGGCTGAGGAGAAGCACAGTGAGCTTCAGAATTATGTGCGGGCCCTGCTTCATCTTTACCAGAAAAATAAAGCCCTCTACGATTCCGACCAGAGGTACGAGGGTTTCGAGTGGATCAATGCCAATGATAATACCAGAAGTATTTTCAGCTTTGTGCGTCATTCTCAGGATGGCAAGAACAATCTGCTCTTTGTCATCAACTTTACGCCCATGGCCCGCCCGGATTACCGGGTAGGCGTGCCGAAGAAAAAACAGTATCGTCTGGTTCTCAACAGCGATGCCGCGGAGTTCGGCGGAAGCGGAAAAGAGCAGCCGGAAGTATACCGGGCGGTACAGTCGGAGTGCGACGGAAGACCGTATTCCTTCGCTTACGATCTGCCGGCTTATGGTGTTGCAGTATTTAAGTTCTAAATATTTTTCCCTCTTGCATAGAAATGTGCAGGGGGGATTTTTTATGAGATTTTCGATAAGACGACTGGTCTGGAACTTCTTTTTCCGGATGGCGGTGGGCCTGGTGCTGATCGTTGCGGTGAATTTTGTCTGTACGCTGGCGAATATCCCGTTGTGGGTGGGCATTAACCCGGTGACGGCGGCTGCCACTGGATTCTTTGGGGTTCCAGGAGTTTTACTGCTCTATGGAGTCGTTGGTTATGGACTGTAAATTTTTGTGCAAAAGAGAGAAAAAGAAGAGCGGGGGGGAGAATCCTGACGTTTTCCAACCCGCTTTTTCTGTGCATTTCTGCGTATGGACAAACGTGGGCATTGCGTGTATAATGAAGCCATCTCAAAAACAAATCTTGCCAGTTCGGCAAACAAATCCACAGATTTAAAAATCAATAAAGAGGTGATTTTCTGGAAACAATCCAAAAAATTTCAGTCTGTCTTCTGGTGACGGCGGCAGTTTTTCAGGATCTGAGAAAAGGAATCATATCCAATGTTCTGATCCTTTTTGGCTTTCTGGGAGGGGCGGTTTTTCAGCTGATTCGTCTGGGAGGCTCTGGACTGATCCTGTTTTTCGGAAGCGCAGTCTTTCCGGTGCTGCTTTTTTCGATTCTTTATTATTTCCGTATGATCGGCGCGGGGGATATCAAGCTTCTGGCGGTTCTCGGCGGCTTCCTGGGAATCAGTGATCTTTTTCGTTGTCTGGTCTGTGCCCTGATTTTCGGGGGCATTCTGTCTTTATTTCTTATGATTTATCGAAAAAATCTGATCCAGAGATTTCAGTATCTGGCCGGTTATGTGTCTTCTTATATCCAGGGAAAAGAATGGCAGCCCTACCGCCGAAAAGGAGAAAAAGACGGGGAATTTCCGCTCTCTGTACCAATCGCTCTGAGCGTCTGGTTCTTTGCGGCGGGCTGGCTTTAAAAAGGAGGAGTTTATGAAGAAAAGTATTTTTGCAGTCTGTGATCTTGAGGCTTCCTATGCCTACAATCTTATGGAGGCCATCGACGAGAGGCAGGGGATGTCTTTTGAGGTTCAGGCCTTTACCAACGTGGAAAGTCTGATTTCCTATGCCAGGGAAAGGCATATCGAGCTGCTTCTGATCTCGGCCGCCGCCATGTGCGGGGAGCTTCTGAAGCTTTCCATCGGGAAAATCATGATTTTGTCAGAAGGAGAAAAGAAAAAGGAGCTCTCGGACTACCCCTGCATTTATAAATATCAGGCCTCGGACCAGCTGATCGCGGAGGTCATGAATTACTATGCGGTGGAGGCAGTTCCGGCCCCGGCTGCCATGCTGAAAAAGAAGGTGGAGATCATCGGGATCTATTCGCCGGTGGGCCGCTCGTTGAAGACTTCTCTGGCCCTTACTTACGGGCAGATCCGGGCCCGGGAGCATAAGGTGCTCTATCTGAATCTGGAGGAGTATGCGGGTTTTGAGACCCTGTTGGAGGAAAAATATGAGGCAGATCTAGCCGATCTTCTCTATTTTGCCCGGCTGGGGAGCGGTAATCTGGTCTACCGGATGGGAAGCCTGATCCGCCATCTGGGAGGGCTGGAGTATATTCCGCCGGCTTTCTGTCCCGAGGACCTTCGGAACATTTCGCCGGGGGAGTGGACTTCTCTGATCCGGGATCTGGCGGAATACAGTGCTTATGATGTGCTTTTGCTGGATATCGGGTCGGCGGTGAACGGAATCACGGAGCTCTTGAAGCTCTGCACGAAGGTCTTTATGCCGGTGTCCGGGGATGAGATTGCGGCGGCAAAGCTGGAGCAGTACGAGAGGGTGTTAAAGCAGCAGAACGCTTTGAATGTACTGGAGAAAACGCAAAAATTTTCCCTTCCCTTCGTGAGCGGAAGCGGAAAAGGGAAAGCATATATGGAACAGCTGGTCTGGGGAGAGCTGGGAGACTTTACCAGACAGCTCATCAGGGAGGAACAGGATGGACGAATGGGAACAGGAAGGACTGAACCTGCGAAAAAAACTCAGGGAACGGCTGGATCAGACACGGGAGGTGGAAGACCAGGAGATTTACCGGCAGATTGACGATCTGATTCTGGAAGAGACACGGAACCGCTATGTAAGTCTCAGGAGAAAAGAGGCGCTCCGGACCGAACTTTTCAACAGCATCCGGAAACTGGATATTCTTCAGGAACTCATCGATGATGATTCGGTCACGGAGATCATGGTCAACGGGACAGAAGGCATCTTTCTGGAACGGAATGGCCGCCTGCTCTGCTGGGAAAAGAAGATCACCTCGAAGGAAAAACTGGAGGATATGGTTCAGCAGATCGCCGGCCGCTGCAACCGGATCGTCAATGAGTCTGTGCCCGTGGCGGATGCCAGGCTCTCGGACGGTTCCAGAGTCAGTCTCGTGCTTCCGCCGGTGGCTTTAAACGGGCCGGTCATCACGATTCGGCGTTTCCCGAAAAATCCGATCCATATGGATCGGCTGGTGGAGCTTGGCGCTGTCACAACAGAGGCTGCGGCTTTTCTCAGAGCGCTGGTCAGAAGCGGCTACAATATTTTCATCAGCGGGGGAACCGGCTCTGGAAAGACCACATTTCTCAATGCGCTTTCCGATTTTATTCCGAAGGAGGAGCGGATCATCACCATCGAGGACAATGCGGAGCTTCAGATCCAAGGGGCAGAAAATCTGGTCCGGTTGGAGGCCAGACAGGCCAATACGGAAGGGAAAAATTCCGTGACGATCCGGGATCTCATCAAAGCAAGTTTACGAATGAGGCCGGACCGGATCGTGGTGGGAGAAGTCCGGGGCGAGGAGGCCCTGGATATGATTCAGAGCATGAATACGGGCCATGACGGTTCTTTGAGTACCGGCCATGCCAACAGCCCGAGAGATATGCTTTCGAGACTTGAGACCATGATTCTCATGGCGATGGAGCTTCCTCTTTCTGCCATCCGGCGGCAGATTGCCTCGGCGGTGGATATTCTGATTCATCTTGGGAGAATGAGGGACCGGAGCCGGAAGGTGATGGAGATCGTTGAAATCACCGGCTATGACAGGGCTTCCGGAGAAATCACGGAGCGGACCCTGTTTCAGCTGGAGGAGACGAAAGAACAACCGATGGGGGTTCTTGTCAGAAAACAGGAGCTTCTCCATGTGGAGAAGCTGAACCGGGCGGGAATTGTACTGGAAAAGATGTGAGGGTGAGGCTATGGAGAGAGATTATGGAGTCTGGAAGTTTTCCAGGAAAGAGAAGGCGAAACTGATTTTGAGTTATTTGGGGCTCTGTGGGCTGGTGAGCTGGCTTTTTTATCATTCCTTCTGGGCGGTGCTTCCTTTTCTTGCCGGACTTCCGGTGTTCTTGAAGAAAAGCCGGGAAAAGCGCATTAAAGAGCGGAGAGAGGAGCTTCTGACGGAGTTCCTCACAGGGATCCGGGCGATAGCCAGCGCTCTGGACGCAGGTTATTCCATGGAAAATGCGCTGGGGGAAGCCCTGAAAGAGACGGAAAAGGTCTATGGGATGGATGGCGTTTTTACGGAGGAGCTGCGGGAGATGGAGCGGAAACGGAACTTAAACCAGAGTATGGAGACGCTCTGGGCAGATCTTGGCAAACGAAGCGGTCTGGAGGATATCGAAAATTTCGGGGAGATCTTTCAGGTGGCCCGTCGTTCCGGAGGAAATCTAAAGGAGATTATCCAGAGTACGGCGGACAATATCACCCGGAAGACAGAGACACGAAGGGAGATCGAGATCAGCCTGGCGGCGAAAAAAATGGAGCAGAAGGTTATGAGTGCGGTTCCGTTTTTCATTCTGGCTTATGTGGACCTGGGATCGCCGGAATTTCTGGAAGGTCTTTATCATAACAAGCTGGGGATTTTCATTATGACGGCTTGTCTGGGTCTTTACCTGGCAGCTTTTTTCTGGGGAAGGAGGATTGTGGAAATTGAAGTATGAACGGTGGAAAGAGCCCTTTGACCGGGCTGGGGAGTGGCTTGTCAGGCGTTTTCCGGGGCTTCTTGTGGGGAAGCAGGGACAGCAGAACGCGGCGAGCTTAAAGATGCTTAGAACAACGAAAAATACGATAACGCTGCAAGCTTATTATGAGAGAAAGTTTTCAAGGATGCTGATGTTTCTTTTCGGCGGCCTGATTTTTCTCGGGTTTCTGGCTCTGGGTTTTCAGGGGGAAGTGCATTGGCTGGAGCGGCCGTCGATTGAAAGGCCGGGGTATGGGGAAGGAAATCTGGAGGCAGAACTGACCGTGGGATTTTCTGATGAAGAGACCGTGGATCTTTCCCTCATTGTGGGGGAACGGAAATATTCTTCGGAGGAGGTTCAGAAGATTTTCCAGGGGGTTCTTGAGCATCTGGAAGAGCAGATTCTCGGGGAAAATGAGTCGCTGGAAGCGGTGCGGAAGAATCTGGTTTTTCCTGGTTCTTTCTGTGACGGGATCGTCACGGCAGTCTGGTCCGTGGATCCGCCGGATTATATAGACGATACTGGCCGTTTCCTAAGCGAACCACCAAAAGAAGGGATTCTGGCTACGGTAAAGGTGACGCTGACCTGTGAAAAAGAAGAGCTGATCCGGGAATTTCCGGTGAAGCTTCTGCCGCCGGAGCGGACTGAACTGGAAGAAAAAGCAGTGGAGCTGAAGGCGGAAGTGGAGGAAAACGGAGAGAAAACCCGGGAAGCGGAAGAGATGGTTCTTCCGGATAGCTGGAAAGGAACCCCCATCCGCTGGGGAACGAGGGAGGATTCACCACTTGGAGTGGGCTTTCTTCTGCTGGCGGTGGGACTCTGGTACCTCTACGGAAAGGACGACCGGGAACTGAAAAAAGAGGAGAAACATCGGAAACAGCAGATGATTCTCGATTATCCGGTGATTCTTTACAAGATGAGTATGCTTCTGGAGGCAGGAATGACCATCCGGGGAGCTTTCAGCAAGGTTGCCTTTCATTACAGGGACCAGAACGGGAAAGAAGTCCATTACGCCTACGAGGAAATGCTTCTCGCCTGCTACGAGATGGAGCAGGGAGTGGGCGAGGCTGCGGCTTACGAGGAGTTTGGGCAGAAATGCGGAAATCTTCATTATCTGAAATTCGGTTCGCTGCTCTCCCAAAACCTGAAAAAAGGCTCCCGCGGCCTGGTGGAACTTCTGGAACAGGAGGCGGAAAATGGAATGGAAGAGCGGAAGAGCCTGGCGAGGAAGCTGGGAGAAGAGGCCGGTACGAAGCTTTTGCTTCCGATGCTGCTCATGCTTATTCTGGTGATTGTGATACTGATGGTTCCGGCGATTTTGTCTTTTTAAAGGCTGGCCGGATAAGAAAAAGGAGGTTTGTCATATGGATCATGTAAAAATGTTTTTGCAGGAAGAAGACGGAGTCGGTGTGGTGGAGATCATTCTGATTCTTGTGGTACTGATCGGTCTCGTAGTGATTTTCAAAAATCAGCTGACCAAACTGGTAAACAATATTTTCAAGAAGATCACAAATCAGAGCAACGGCATCTGATGGGAAAGGAGGAAGCCATGGCGGAAAAAAGAGCGTACAGAGGGTCGATGACCGTATTTTTCAGTGTTCTTACCGTGCTTTTTCTGGCTCTGATTTCGGCCATGGCAGAGTCCGTACGGGTGCAGGGAGCCAGAGCAAAGGCTGCTTCCGTGCTGGATCTGGGGATTTTCTCTGTATTTGGAGAATATGAGAGAGATCTTCTGGAGGAGTACGAGGTCTTCGGAGTGGACGCATCTTATGGGGGCGAAGATTTTCAGAAGGAAAAGCTTTCGGAGAGGCTGGATTTTTTCATGAAGTATAACATCGAGCCCACCCGTGGAACCATGCTGACCGGAAATACGCTGTTTCCGGTACGGACGGAGGGGAGCAGCATCTTACGGACACTGCTTCTCACTGACGAGGACGGCTGGGTCTTCCGGGACCAGATTGTGCAGAATTTAAAGAGCGCCGCCGGGACAGAGCTGGTAGCAGAGTTTCTGGAAGCCCGGAAAAAGTCCCAGGAGATGGAGAAAAACCAGAAGGATTACGAAAAGCAGGAGCAGGAAGCAGAGAAAGCGCTTATTGAAGCCGAAGCGGCGCAGAGAGAGGAAGAAAAAGCTGCCGGGGGAAACTCCGGGGCAGATGATGGGAGTGTTGTGCCAATGGATCCGGATGGAAGCGCTCTTCCCGCTGTACAGGAAAAGCCGGATAATCCGTTGGATCTGATCAAAAAGGTAAAGAAGATGGGGATTCTGGGGCTGGTTCTCGAAGATCCATCTTCTGTTTCCATGAAGGAACTGGTGAAAAAGGAGCTTGCCGGGGAGCGAAAGCGGGAAAAAGGCGATCTCAGCTGGGAACGGGAAAGCAGTGGTCTCATCGGCGACGGGATTTTTCAGGAGTATCTTTTCAGTCATTTTTCCAGCGCTATGGATACGGAGGAGAAAGAGACGGCTCTTTCCTATGAATTGGAGTATCTTCTCTGCGGGAAGGAAAGTGATGAGAAGAATCTGAAAGCGACTGTGAATAAACTGCTTCTTTTGCGGGAAGGTGTCAACTTTGTCTATATATTGGCGGACGGGGAGATGCGCCACAGTGCAGAACTTTTGGCAGCAGCTATTGCGGGAGGGGCTCCCGGTGTGACGACCGCTCTGACGGCAGCCCTTCTGGCAGCCTGGGCTTATGGGGAGAGTCTTCTGGACGTACGGATTCTTCTGGCAGGAGGAAAGGTCCCGGCGGTAAAGACAAAGGAGAGCTTTCAGCTGACGCTGGAAAACCTGGGGAAACTACCGGAAGTCCTCGCTTCCTGTAAGGAAAAAGCGGGGGAGGGACTGGACTACGAGGCCTATCTTCAGATGCTTTTTCTCACAGGAAAGAAAAAGAGCTATCCCATGCGGGCGCTGAATCTCATCGAGTGTAATCTGCGGAAAAAAGAGGGAATGGGTCATTTTCAGATTGATCACTGTATTGCGGGACTGGAGGCGGAAGCGGAGTGGGAACTGAGTCCGGTGTTTGCTGCGCTGCCAGAGGCGTTCTTAAAAACAGGGCTTGGTGCAGTGAATTATCATACCCGGGGGAAGTTTATTTATGAGATTTAGCAGAAATCAGCTGATGTGCTGCGCGGAAGGAAGATTTCTGACACAGTATGTTGCAGAATTACCATAGACAGGGAGGGAAGGAAGAATGTTCTTACAAGGAAAAGAAAACGTCTCACAGGCTGCAGACGACAGAAAGGAGAAAAAGGCTCTCCCGGCAGCCTTATCCCCGCAGAATGTTTTTGGCTCCGGCAGAAGAACATTCTTCCTTCCCCCTCTGAGAGCAGGACTTACGGTGGAGGCTGCCTGCATCCTGCCGTTGTTTCTCTGGGCTGTCCTGGCTGCACTGTATCTCATTGAGGTGTCGGTGGTTCAGGTGCGGCTGGTGGGCGGAATCCACGAGGCAGGCCGAAAGATGGCGCTGCTTTCCTACGGAATCTACGGAGGCACTTCTGAGGAGGAGAAGGGAACCGGTGTGGGCGAGGTCGTAGGTGGGGCGCTGACCGCGGTCTATGCGAAGAATTTAATTCTGAAAAAAGCAGAACTAGGTGAGACCTTGTTGAAAGAAAATGTGAAAGTCAGCCTGGTGACTTCGGATTTTTCGGATAAAGATATCATAGATTTAAGAGTGATGAGCAGGATTCAGCTTCCGATTCCTGTATACAGGCTTCGAGGGCTGAAATTTCTGGAGAGAGGTCGGGTACGGGCCTGGACGGGAAGATCGCCCTCAAATGGAAGTGGAGACGGGGATGAGAACGAAGGAGAGATGGTCTATGTGGCCTTAAACGGCAGCGTCTATCACCGGGATCCGGACTGCAGCTATATCAAGGTGAAGGTCCTCTCTGCCTCTGTGGCGGAGATGGACCGCAAGAGAAGCTCGGACGGTTCCAAATATTATGCCTGCAGCTGCTACGGAGCCCATCCCTCGCCGACAGTCTATTATACGCACTACGGCAATCGCTATCATGGCTCCTTAAGCTGCAGCGCTTTGAAGCGGACGGCCCAGAAGGTTCCGTTATCCTCAGTCAGTGGGTGGAAAGCCTGCTCAAAATGTGGATAACTTTCCGGAAAAAGAGAGAGGAAGGTGGAAAATGAGACTTTCATATCTGGTTTGGTTTCTGTTTCTGGCGGTGGTCAGCTGGCAGGACTTTCAAAAGCAGGAGATTTCCTCCTGGCTTCTCATCCTGATGGGAGCTTTGGGAACTGTGATTCAGCTCTTTGAAGGAAGCGTTTCTCTGGGCGGCTGGTTTGGAGGAATTTTTCTTGGGCTGGCGCTGCTTTTTCTGGCCTTTGTCACCCGGGAGGAGATCGGGTACGGAGACGGCTGGCTGGTGGTGGTCATGGGAATGTCTCTGGGTTTACGGTTTTCCTTCCTGGCCTTTCTATTGGCCCTCGGAATCTCAGCGCTGGTGAGCGGAAGTCTTCTGATTTCCCGGAAGGTAAAGAGAAATTACCGCCTGCCCTTTGCGCCATTTCTGCTGGCCGGTTCAGCTTTGAGTTTCTTTCTGTACGGAGGATAAGGATGAAAAAAGGCAGTTATACCGTGGAGGCGGCCCTTCTCATGGGCGTTTTGATTCCGCTTCTTGTGGGCGTGATCTATCTTGGATTTTTTATGATGATTCGGGGAAATGTGCAGGGGGAAGCAATAGAAAAAGCCCTTACGGCTCTCCTTATCGGTGAGGAGACAGAAGGAGTTTCCCTTGGGGAAAAAGAAGTTTCCGTGGAAGCGGAGGCGGCGGTGCCGGCCTTTCCCTTTGGAAAGCGTGTTTTTTCTCTGGCGGATTCGGTTCAGGGGCGTTTTGTGCTGGAACGGCAGAAACCGTCGGAAACCATTTTCCGTATGCACAGTCTGAAAAAAGCGATAAGGCAGGTGAAGAAGGAATGAAACCTTCCTACAGAAAAGAAAAAGACAACGATTATATGATCCTGGAAGCGCCGGGGAAACCGGAGGGAGGAGAGTATCAGATCCGTATGCTCTTGGTGAATCCCATCTATGGGCTTCTTCCGTGTAAGATGCGGATGGTGGATGGAAGCCGGGCGTTTTATTACGATATCACGGAAAAACAGCCCATGACCAGCGTGTTTGAGCGCCGCCTGATGGGAAAGGAAGATATCGAAAAGCTTCTCGGCGGCCTGGAAAAGGCCATGGATGAGGCGGGGCGTTATCTTCTGGTTATGGAACAGTTTATCTTAAAGCCGGAATATATTTTTCAGGATACGGAGACAGGAGAATTCTTTTTCTGCTATCTGCCTTTTTATGATGGAAGTCTGGAAACGGATTTCCGGGAGCTGGCGGAATACATCTTAAAAAGACTGGATCACAGCCAGGAGGAGGCGGTGCTCTGGGGGTATGATATCTACAGCCGGTCGGCGGAGGAACATTTCAGCATTGGGAAAATTCTGGAGAGCGTTCACGAGCGGGCGGCGAAAGAAGCAGTCAGGAAGTCACGGGAAAAATCCCCGGAAAAGATGCGCCAGACAGCTCCGCGGGAGGAAAGACAAAAGCCTGTGGAAGAGCTGGAATATATCGAAGTGGAAGAGGGAGCTTCGGAAGAAACAGCGCGTCCGGCTGCCGGGCATGCGGAGAGCAGGCCTGTGGAAAAAACAATTCTCCGTGAGGGAAAAGCAGAGAATACAGAAAAAACTGTCGAGAGAGAGAAGCCGGAGAAACGGAACACCGAAGCAAGAAGAGAGGCCTGGGCGGCAGAGAAAAAGAAGAAGCATCTTTTTGGAAAAAAGCAGGATAAAAATATCGAAAACAGACCGAAAAAAAGCAAAGGCAGAAAAAGTGTAGAATTTCGCGCAGAGTTTCGGGGGCGGCGCAAGCAGTTCCTTCAGGTTTTCATCGGAATGACGGCCTCTGTTGCGGCGGCAGTCTGGGCTGTGGTTTGTCAGGGGTTGAATTTCATCCAGGCAGGTGGTATTCTGTTCCTGTGTATGGGACTTCTGGTGTATTTTACGACTGTTTTCCAGAAAAAGCCGGCAAAGAAAGCCACCTCCACGGAGGAGGAAGTGCTTTTGTGGGAACAGGAGCTAAAGGAAGATGGAGACAAGACGGTCTTCCTTGGCAGTCCGGTGCCGGAAAAATATCCGGTTCTTGTGAGTATGGATCCCGGAAAGCAGGAAAATATCGTTCTCGACCGGGAACGGATGACCGTGGGAAAACAGAAAGAGCAGGTAGACATTTTTCTTCAGGATCCTTCGGTGAGCAGAATCCATGCTTCTCTGGAAAAAAGCGGAGAAGACTGGTATCTCAGGGACAGAGGTTCCACAAACGGGACTTTTCTGGACGGCCTGCGGCTGGAAGAAGGAGAAAAGAAAAAGCTCCTGGACGGAGCGGAGATCAGTTTTTCCGGGCGGCGTTTCTATTTTCATTCAGACAGCACAGGAAGTACCGTTCAAAACTGAAATGTTTGGAGATGAAAGAATGGATGAACTGCGGGATTTTCTAAGATCGAGGGGAAAGATCACATTGACGCTGGTGGTGGTCAACATTCTGATCTTTTTTGTGATGGATTTCCGAGGCAATACGGAAAATGGAGCTTACATGCTGGCACACGGAGCGGCTTATGGGCCGCTGATCCTGGAAAATGGGGAGTATTACCGGCTGTTTACGTCCATGTTTCTGCACTTTGGCATCGAGCATCTCTTTGGAAATATGCTGACGCTGATTTTCTTAGGGGATCTGCTGGAAAAAATGATCGGAAAATTCCGTTTTATCCTGATCTATTTTCTCGGAGGGCTGGCAGGAAACCTCCTTTCCCTCGCAAAGGAAATGATTACCGGAAACTATGCGATATCGGCAGGAGCTTCCGGAGCGATCTTCGCTGTGGTGGGCGCATTGGTGTTCCTGGTGGTGCGCCATCGGGGAAAACTCCCGGGGACCAGCGGCCAGCGCCTGGCAGTTATGGCGCTTCTGACGCTGGCAGATGGTTTCGTGTCGACCGGTGTGGACTATATGGCGCACTTGGGCGGTATGGCAGCAGGCTTTGTGCTGGCGGCGATACTGGTCGGAAGACGGAAACTGAAGGTCGTTCCCTCTTTCCCGGAAGAATAAGTGATGTCACCGCCGTGAGCTCTGGCGACCCGCTGAACCAGCGGGAGACCAAGGCCGGTACCGTTCTTCTTGTGGGTGACAAAGGGCGTAAAGATCTCATCCTGAATCTCCGGGGAAATACCGATGCCGTTATCCGTCACCTGGATCACAAGCCCGTCTTTATCGCAAAGGCAGGAAAAGAGAACCTCCGTTGCCCCGGATTCAAAAGCGTTCCGGAGAAGATTCGTGATGGCCTGGCGAAGCTTTACCGGATCGCCGTTTATTGTGGGGAGTTCTTCGGGAAAACGGGTTGAAAAACGGATATTCGGGTCGGGTGAGAGCAGTCTGGCATTGGAAGCGATCTCTCTTAGAAAGGAAGAAAACTCCAGTGCCTCCGGGTGGATCTTTTCGCCGTTATTGTAGCCGGAGAGCTCGTCGAGGAGTCTCCGGAGAAAAAGCATATCTTTTTTCATATCGTCCCAGAGGTCAAAACTTAAGACTTCCGGATGTTCTGCTTCGATCAGCTGCATGGAACTGTTGATCAGTGTGACCGGATTTCGGATCTCATGAGAGATCCGGGAAAGGGCCAGGTGATGTTCCTCTTTCAATTTCTGAATTTCTCTTTCTTTTTCTTTCATAAAATCACAACCTCCATGAAAAAAGTCTAGCATTCAAAACGGAAAATAGCAAACATATTTCATTGACATAATTTTACAAAAGACTTACCATAAAAAGGTAAGGGAAAATTTTCATAACAGCTGAAAAAGCGGAAAAGAGGTAGAACAATGAAAGATGAGAACTGCATTTTCTGTAAAATCGCAAATGGAGGGATTCCGTCTGCAACTCTGTATGAGGATGAGGATTTTCGAGTAATCCTGGATCTGGGTCCCGCAACCAGGGGACATGCGCTGATTCTTCCCAAGGAGCATTATGCAAATGTGATTGCGCTCCCGGAAGAGGTAACAGCGAAAGCCTTTATCCTTGCCAAGAAAATGGCAGCCAAGATGATGGAAGTGCTGCACTGTGACGGTGTCAATGTGGTTCAGAATAACGGAGAAGCCGCCGGACAGACCGTATTCCATTTCCATATCCATCTGATCCCGCGTTATGAGGGAGATGGCGCAGGCGTTACATGGGCACCGGGAACACTGACTGATGAAACAAGGGAAGAGATCTTAAAAGCATTTGCGGATTGATTGATAAATCCGGGAGGCAGAAATAAACAGGGAGTGAGAGCAACTGATGAAAAAGAATGAAAGATTTACGGATACCTATAACAGGTATGGAGATCTTATCTTCTGGTACGCAAAGAGACGGCTTTCCAATGAGGAGCTGTCAAAAGAATGTACACAGCAGGTATTTTTGAAATATTATGAGCATATGGATGTGATTTCAGAGGAAATGGTAAAGGCCTGGCTGCTTACCTGCTGTAAAAATGAGATCATCGATTATTTCAGAAAGATTGAGAGAAGAAAAGGTTTTGAAAACATTGATGCGCCCGAGGTAGAGGTGCATATCTGTTCGCAGGATAATGCGGAATATGTTGTGGAGCGGCTGAATCGGGAGGCTTTTTATACGGAAGTCCTGACGGCTCTGCGTAAAAAGAACGAAAGCTGGTATCAGATTGTCTGGGCTGTCTGTGTCGAAGAACTGTCACAGGAAGAAGCAGCAGAACGGCTTGGAATTTCACCGGAGATTCTTCGTGCGAAGCTTTATCGCGCAAGAAAATACATCCGCAGGAAGTTCAAGGACAAATATGATCTGCTCTGATGCAGACAGAAGATGAAAAAGGATGCCTCATAAAGAGGCATCCTCGATCAGCTGAATGATGGTGGAAATGGCATCGCCCTGCTGGCTCTTCTCCATGGCGGCGATATAGTCACTGCGGTGGTCATACAGTTTCTGGATGGCCGGGAGCAGGATGGACGGTGCCAGTTCTTCCTCGCTTAATACCATGCTGAAGCCCTGGCGCTCGAAAGATTCTGCATTCAGAATCTGGTCGCCCCGGCTGGCATTGGCAGAGAGAGGAATCAGAAGATTTGGTTTTCTTAAAGCAAGGAGCTCGCAGATGGCGTTGGCTCCTGCACGGGATACGCAGATGTCAGCCAGAGCAAAAAGGTCGGCCAGTTCATCTTTGATATACTCGTACTGAACATATCCATCCATATAATTCAGGGTGGGGTCCAGTTTTCCCTTACCGCAGAGGTGAATGACCTGGAAGGTTTTCAGAAGCTCCGGCAGGATTCCGCGGATGGAATCGTTGACGATGACAGAACCCTGGCTGCCGCCGATGACCAGAAGTACCGGTTTGTCAGCGGTGAAACCACAGAAGTCAAGAGCTTTCAGCCTGTTTCCTTTGAGAAGTTCCTGACGGATCGGTGAGCCGGTCAGAACTGCTTTACCATCCGGAATGTGGCTGATGGTCTCAGGAAAGTTGCAGCAGACTTTGGTGGCTGAGGGAATGGAAAGCTTGTTTGCCAGACCCGGAGTCAGATCGGATTCATGGATCACGACCGGAATATGACAATGCTTCGCTGCCATGACAACGGGAACTGCCACGAAGCCTCCTTTGGAAAAGACAACGCTGGGCTTCAGTTTTTTCATCAGCCGGACGGCCTGTCCGTATCCTTTGATTACACGGAAGGGATCGCTGAAATTCTTAATATCAAAATAACGGCGGAGTTTTCCGGATGCAATTCCATAATAGGGAATCTTCAGATCTTCAATGAGCTTTCGCTCGATACCATCATAAGAACCAATATACTGAATATCATAACCTTTTTCCTTCAGTTTCGGAACAAGGGCAATGTTCGGGGTTACATGTCCGGCAGTGCCTCCGCCGGTAAGGATAATTCGTTTCATGCTATTCCTCCAAAAATTATTCGTAACTGCTGAGTATTTTCACAGTTACAGAGATTCTACATTACATCTTATACTGTTATGGGAAAAAGTCAAGAAGGGAAACAGGAAAGAAACCGGAGAAAACAGCGCGGAAACGCAGAAGAGGACAGGAATTTGAAAAGGGATAGAGATTTGGAAAAAGAGAAAGTAGAGAGTCTGTACGTCACTCGGGAAATGGCGGAAGACAAGGAAATGGATGAGAAAATCCGTCAGGATCTGATCCATGTGGCCGACCAGGCTGAGAAAGAGTTTCAGGAGGAGGAAGCCCTCGGCGCTCCCCGCATGAAACCGGAAGAAAAACAGCAGTTATTTGACGATATCGTAGGCGAGCTGAAAAAGAAAGGCATCTGGGAAGAAAGCCCGGAAGATCAGCTGTCCGCCGAAGACAGGGAAGCTCTGCGCCTCGGCCGCGAACTCCTCAACAACCCCAAGAAGAAACGGTCTGCCGTTATTCATAAGATATTTAAAGGTGTGGCTGGAGCTGCTGTTGTGGCGGTGGGGGTGTTTGTGCTGAGTATGAGTAGTGAGGCGAATAGGGAGAAAGTACTTAGCGTATGGAATAGTGTTGTAAGTGATGGTTTAAGTTTTAATGTAGATGAAAAGAATTTAAAGTCTAATGAAGATTTTGCAGAACAAGAAGCGTATGACGAAATAAAAAGTAAATTGGACTTTCAGATAGCAAAAATGATGTATGTTCCTAAAGGGATGACGTATGATGATTATATGATAGATGATGCCGATGGAAGAGCAAGCATCTATTATACTTATGGTAATGATGCTATTATTTCAATTTATATGTATAGAAATAATTTGACAATAAGACATAATCAGAAGTTCGATGGAGAAATAATAGATTCTGTGAAAATAGCATCAGAAGAAATAGAAACAGAAGTATGGAGTGTAGATAATTCAACTACAAAAACTTATATATGTGGATTCGAATATAAAAATGTATATTATACTGTTTGTGGTGACGTTTCAGAAAAAGAATTCAAAAAAATGATTTCTTCGATTATTTTTGTATAATTTGCGTCATAAATCTTCAAGCATAACGTCTTATTATATGTAATGTAAAATTTCAAAGAAGGAGGAATTGTGAAATATTTAAAAAAGTGTTCTTTTTTTATAATAAGTATAATTTTATGTTGCAACTTTCTTTTGCTAAAAGGAAAAGCATCAGAAAATTTAGAGGGGCAAATAATTGATGGCTCACTGTTAACGAGTGATAGTAGTGCTTTTGATGAAAAACCACTTATTCCTATTTCGCCTTTTGATAAAGATATATCTTTATATGGAGATTATTTATCAAATGGTATTTCTGGTATTACAGATAGAGGAAATGCAATTGTGTATGTTTCTGGACAGACAAATTGTTATCGAACAAGCGATAAAGTCCAGGTGCATTTATATCTTGAAAAACTTACAAACAGTGGTTGGGCAACAGTACAGACTCATTCAAACGTTGCATATAATACTTATAAGGTAGATGCCGGTATTAGCTATTCTGTTTCAAGAGGATACTATTACAGAGTACGCGGGAGTCATACAGCCAAAAAAGGAATGGTCATTGAATCTTGCACAACATGTACAAGTGCCATTTATATTAGTTAGTGTATTTATCCTCCACAACTGAAAAAATAACCGCATGAAATTTTACATTACCTTTTGTGGTGGAAAGAGAAAAAGAATAAGCAATAACCAGTAATCAATAACCAGTAACCAGAAAACAATGAAAAGGGAAAAACGCCTTCCATTTCTGGGGGGCGTTGCAAAAAAAGGGAAGAGAAAGAGTATGAACGCATTATATTTTCGCCATTTATTTCAGAACACGGCAAGGGGAGTCGTGCATACAGTAAGTGCCAGCGGAGAAAAAGGGGAATTTTGTCTCTGTAGCTTATGTTCCGATGGAAGACCGCTTGAGGAAGAGGCTCATGCGGGAGAACTTTTCAGACTGGAAAAAGCAGTCATCACGATGCTGCTCCTGGAAAACCTGCATCCGGAAGATCTGAAGAAGGTTGGGAAACTTCTGAAGACCAATAAAGTGGAGCGGGTGCTCATTCCTTACGGAGACACGGCGGAAAATCTGCCGGAGCTTTCCAAAGCAGAAAAGGTACAGATACTGAAAGCCGGGGAAACAGTTGTGCTTCAGGAGAAGGGCTGGAACGTCTGGGTGAAATGTCTGGATCACGGCCCAAAAGGAAATCTGGTTTTGTATCATGGACCTTGTGAGACCTCCAAGAAAGGAATGGACTGTCTGATGGCGGTAAAACCCGCGGGGGCGGAGCTGCCATGTAGCGCTTGTGTCTGTCAGGAAGACCACACCTGCGGAATGAGATGCTGCCTGTATAATGATTTTATCCTGTGCAAAGGGCATAATGGAAAATATGACGGCAGTTATGTATTAGGAACACTGCTGCTGGGAAATGCGGATATCAAAACAAAAGAGAAAGAACTGAGAGAAGATTTGAAGCCCTATCTTGCGGATCTTCGGGTTATTTCGATGAACGAGAGCGGTTGCAGTGAGAAGGTTTCCGATTCTTTCATTACAGATCTCGGGGAGAAAAACAGACGGTTTGACCAGTTTTACATCTTGCCCGGGAATATAGAAGGAAACGACGGGATGCTGAAAACGATTTTAAGAGGAGGACCCCGCCGGATTCCATTTCTGACGAGTCAGGAAGCTGGCGTATGTATCTCCGGTTTTTTGAAAAACAAATCAGAATTATAAGAGAAGTCTCTGAGAGGGTGCCGCTGGAGGTCTGGCGGCGCTCTTTTTTACACTTTTTTCGCACAAAAAGTCCTTCTAAAACCTGAATTTAATGAACAAAACTCATAAAAAACAGGTATAATAGAAGTATAAAAAGTGTATTCTGTGAACTTGATGATATTTCGGGACCTTGCAGAAATCAGAAACTGGTCCCGGATCAGATAGACGGGAGGTGCATTCTATGAGACTTACTTTTCTGGGAGCAACACATGAGGTGACAGGCAGTTGTTTTTATCTGGAAGTGGGGGAGCACAAGCTTCTGATTGACTGCGGTATGGAGCAGGGACCGGATGAATTTGAAAATCAGGAGATTCCGGTGGCGGCCAGCGAGATCGAGGCAGTGCTTCTGACTCACGCGCACATCGATCACTCCGGCAATCTGCCGCTTCTTTATCAGAGAGGGTTCCGGGGACAGATTTTTACCACAGAGGCCACAAGGGATCTCTGTCAGA
>OLPT01001057.1_pt1 | contig 17928 bp, 15 predicted proteins | sample 1673051 | NCBI WGS metagenome assembly OLPT01 (sample SAMEA3136750, study PRJEB25190) | human gut metagenome | biome: human gut; feature: human-associated habitat; material: faeces | place: Austria | collected 2013
GTAAGCAAGGATGACGACTGGCTCACCTACAACGACCAGAGCTATTATGCAGCTACCTACGGTCTCTACGAGGATTCAAACAGCTATCATCCCGGCGACACCGTTCACTGCCAGTGCGTGATCGTTATGCCGAAGGATCTCACCGAATATGAGCTGGAATTTGGCCCCTACGGCCTGGATTACTTCTATGTAGCTATCCAGTAAAAACGAAACTAAAGCCCCATGTCTGCCCGGCATGGGGCTTTTTTCAACTTGTTATTTCCTCACCATAATGCTAAAATATCCCTATAATCGGGGCAAAAGACCCAAAATTGCTACGGAAAATTTTTGGAAGAAGGAGAAAACGCATGCTGACAGAAGCAAAACTTCGGAAGAGGGTTTATGAAGCGACATTCAAGAGAGGTTCCAGCCTTTTCAATGCGGGAGGCGTGTTGGAAATGGAGGAGGAAGATCAGGGAGACCGGATGCTGATCCGCGCAAAAGTACAGGGAAGCGGAAGCAGAGCCTATGATGTGGAGCTGCTGATGGATGAATCGGAGGACAAGATTCTGGACTACGACTGCGAATGCCCGGCCTACGCTTCTTTTTCCGGCATGTGCAAGCACTGCGTAGCGACTCTTCTGGAGCTGATCCACCAGAACGAGCCAGAATACAGCCCAAAACGGCTGTCTGACTTTCTTCCTTTTTCAGATGGAAAGACTTCCGCGCCTAAAAGCCAGAATCCGGATCTCGACGCTCTTTTAAGGGCGCTGGGAGTGACCAGAGCCTCCGAGCTTCCAAACGCTCCTTCGCGGACCAGCCCGGAACCGCCCGTAAGGACTCCCGCCCGTAAAAAACTGGAGAGCACCCCTGGCCTTCAGGAGCTGATCCGTCCCTATCTTCTCAGTGACAGCGAAAATCCCATGCAGCGGATCGAAAGCGAGGTTGAGCTGGAGCCGCGCCTTTCCTTCATCGGCGATCAGCTGAAGGTTTCCTTTAAGATCGGTATCACCCAGAAATATGTGCTCAAGGATCTGCGGGAATTTCTGAACCATGTCACGACGGAGAGTAATTACCGCTACGGGAAAAAGCTGGAGTTTCTCCACCGGGAGGAGGCCTTTACGGAGAAGGCCAGAGCGTGGCTTGCCTTTATCCGAAAGCTTCTGCCTAACGAAAACACCTATACCGGTCGGTATGCTTCCTACTATGGCTTGCGGGCGAGAGAGGACGAATATCTGGAGATCGACAAGAGCCATATGGACGAGCTGATGGCTCTTCTTGAAGGGGAGGTTTTCAATGGCGTTTTCTTAGGGTGCCAGGCTGAGAGCTGGATCATCCGGGATGAAATGCCGGATTTCGGGGCGACGCTGAAGCAGAAAGCGGACGGAGCCGTCTTTAACCTGCGCCGTTTCATCCATATGGAGGGCGAGCATTATCTGTATTTTCCGAAGGAAGGCATCATTCGCCGGGTGGACAAGGGCGTTTTCGGAAAAGCGCTGGGCTTTTTCCTTCTCGTGGAGGACAGTGAGCAGAACGGCTGCAACATTTCCCGAAATGATCTTCCCATCGTTCTTGAGGAGCTTCTTCCGGAGCTTGAAAAGGCCATCCCTGTGAAAATGCAGACGGCGCTGGAGGTTTTCATTCCGGATACCCCGGAGTTTCAGTTTTATCTGGATATGCCTCAGCGGGATCTCATCGTCTGCAAGGGCTACGCGGTCTACGGGGAGGAGCGCTATTCCATCTTTTCCGGCTCGAATCCGTACGCCGGAGGGACGGTGAAGCGGAGCTGGAAAGAAGAGCGAAAGGCCAGAGAACAGGCGGCTGCCTTTTTCAGTGCCTACGACCGGGCGACGGGCGAGATGGCTCTGGACGGGGAAAAAGCCTGCTATGAGTTTCTGGCGGAGAAGCTTCCTCACTTAAAAGAACTCGGCGAGGTTTTTATCACGGACAAGATGAAGGCAGTGAAGATCCGCTCCCTGCCTCAGATCAACGTGGGTCTTTCAATTTCCGGCAACCTCTTAAGCCTGACTCTCGATACGGAGCTTCCGATGGAGGAACTGGCGGAGCTTCTCTCCAAATATGACCGGAAGAAAAAGTATTACCGCCTGAAAAACGGCGAGTTCATTGAGTATGACCAGGACAGCTTAAATTCGGTCAGTGATATGCTCCACGCCCTGCAGGTATCGGAAAAAACGCTGAAAAAAGGCGAGATCGAGGCGCCGCGCTACCGGGCCCTCTACCTGGATGAGCAGCTCAAAGAAAAACAGGGCATTTCCGTGGAACGGGAGCGCTCCTATAAGAGCCTGATCCGAAACATGAAAAGCGTGGAGGACAGCGATTTCGAGCTCCCCGAGTCCCTGAAAAAAGTCCTGCGCCCTTACCAGCAGAAAGGCTTTTTCTGGCTGAAAACCCTCTGTCAGAACGGCTTCGGCGGAATCCTGGCAGACGATATGGGCCTTGGAAAAACTCTGCAGGTCATCGCTTTTCTCCTTTCTTCCTTTGAGGAGGGGGAAGAGAAACGAAGTCTCATCATCTCCCCGGCCTCCCTGGTTTACAACTGGGAAAATGAGATCCACAGGTTTGCACCGGCCCTTCCGGTGCGTGTCCTGGCGGGAACGGCGGAGGAGCGGACAGAGATTCTGAAAAACGGCGTGCCCGGGGAGATTCTTGTGACCTCCTATGAGACGATGCGCCGGGATCAGGAGCTCTATAAAGGCGAGGACTTTTTCTGCGAGGTCATCGACGAGGCCCAGTACATAAAGAACGCCGGAACCAAAGGCGCCCGGGCGGTGAAATCCGTCTCCGCCCAGATGAAGCTGGCCCTCACGGGAACGCCGGTGGAGAACCGTTTAAGCGAACTCTGGAGCATTTTCGACTATCTGATGCCCGGTTTTCTCTATTCCTACGAGCATTTCAAGAAGAACTTTGAGATGCCGATCATGAAAAAAGAAAACGAGGATGCCATGGCGGATCTCCAGAAAATGATCCGTCCCTTTATCCTGCGCCGCCTGAAAAAAGAAGTCCTTTCCGACCTGCCGGATAAGATCGAGAAATGCGTCATGATCCCCCTTGAGGGGGAGCAGAAGAAGCTCTATGACGCCCACGTCCAGCGCCTGAAATTCATGCTGGAAAACGAAGAGTTTGCCAATATCCGAATGCAGGTGCTGGCCGAGCTCACCCGTCTTCGCCAGCTTTGCTGCGATCCGGCTCTCATTTATCAGGATTACCAGGAGGGCGCGGCCAAAATGGAGCTCTGCATGGAGCTTTTGAACAACGCGGTGAACGGTGGCCACAAGGTTCTTCTCTTTTCCCAGTTCACCTCGATGCTTGGGATTCTTGAGAAACGCATGGAGGAGGCGGGAATCGGTTACTACAGCCTCACGGGTTCCACCCCGAAAAAAGAGCGAATGGAGCTCATGGAGAAATTCAACCGGGACGCTACGCCGGTGTTCTGCATTTCCCTGAAAGCGGGTGGTACGGGCCTCAACCTCACCGGGGCGGACGTGGGGATTCATTACGATCCCTGGTGGAATGTGGCAGCAGAAAATCAGGCCACGGACCGGGCCCACCGCATCGGCCAGAAACGGGTCGTGACGGTCTATAAGCTCGTGGCGGAGCACACGATCGAGGAAAAAGTCGTGGAGCTGCAGCAGAAGAAAAAAGAGCTGGCAGACCAGGTGCTGTCCGGGGAAGAGATGGGAAGTATCCTTTTCGACCGGGAAGAGCTCCTCAAGCTGTTCCAGAATTAGGAGGAAAAAATGGCAGCAGAAGAAAATACCAACTGGTCCCAGTCTGTGACCGGGATCGTGATCAGAGATAACAAGGTACTTCTGGCCCGTCACACCTACGGGCCGGGCAAAGGAAAGCTCATCGTGCCGGGCGGTTATGTGAAATGGCAGGAATCTCCCCAGGAGGCCCTGAAAAGAGAGTACATGGAGGAGACCGGCGTGGAGGTGGAGCCCCTGGACGTCATCGGCATCCGCTTCAATCAGAAGGACTGGTATGTGGCCTTCCGGGCGGAGTACAAAGGCGGCCGGGCCGTTTCCGACGGGGACGAGAACAGCGAAGTCCTCTGGCTGGATGTGGAGGAAGCGCTGAGCCGTGAGGACGTTCCGGATCTCACGAAAAAACTGATCCAAAGCGCGCTCTCCGGAAAAAGCATGAAGCACATCGATTACAAAGGCACGACGAGATACGGAGAATACAGCTTTTATAGCTTTGAATAAGAAAAAGAAACCCCACACTTCACAGCGAAATGTGGGGTTTTTAATCGTAAAATTTTAGATGGCTGCGAGGGCCTGCCCGAGATCCTGAATCAGGACATCGGCTCCTTCGAGACCGCAGTGGATGCGGATGAGGCATTTGCCCTCTGGTACGCCCCGAAGATCAAGTTCTTCCTGGGAAGAACGATAGAGCGGAGCCATCACAAGGCTTTCAAAGCCGCCCCAGGAGCAGCCGATTTTGAAGATCTTCAGCTGGTCGATGAAGAAGGGCACTTTTTCCACGGGAGCGTCGATGATGAAACTCAGAAGTCCCGTGTGGCCGATCTGCTGTTTCTCGATGAGTTCCCGCTGGGGATTGGATTTGAGACCTGTGTAGAAGACCTGCTTCACCTTCGGATGCTGCTCCAGATAGGAAGCGACCTTCATGGCATTTTCCTGGTGCATGGCGAGACGGGCCGGCAGAGTCCGGATGCCGCGAATTACGAGCCAGGCCTCCATGGGTCCGATGATGCCGCCGTAGAGTGCGCGCTCCTGCTCACGAATCCGTTTCATGAGGGTTTCATCCTTGGAAACCAGGACGCCGCCGATGATATCGCTGTGGCCGCCGAGATATTTGGACATCGTGTGCATGACGATATCGATGCCGAAATCCAGGGGCTTCTGGTAGTAGGGAGAGCAGCAGCTGTTGTCGATGTAGGTCGTCACATGATGTTTTTTGGCAATTTTCGCGATGGCTTCGAGATCAACGACGGTGAAAACGAAGGTGGCGGGGCTTTCGAGGATAATCAGGGAAGTTTCCGGCCGGATTGCTGCCTCCAGCTCCTCAAGGTCCGTTCCATGAAGAAAGGTCACGGTCATATGGAATTTCTCGGCACAGTATCTGGAGATGAAATCCTTCAAAGGCCCGTAAGTGTTGTGCAGGCAGATGATATGGCTGCCTGTGCTGCAGGTGGCCATGACGGCAGCTGTGCCGGCGGCCATGCCGGAAGCGAAGGCGAGGGCCATGGTTCCGTGCTCCAGCTCCGCGATTTTCCGCTCCATGATATGGGCTGTCGGGTTGGATTCCCGCCCGTAAATGAAGCTGTCCTCCTTGTAATCGTCAAAGTTGAGATAAGACTCAAAATCCGGGAACACATGAAGAGAGTTCATGAAAATCGGCGGAACCACAGCTCCGAGATATTTCTCGTACTCGTCGCCGGTGTGGGTGATAGTGAGAAGATCGTTCATGTTCATTTGTGCCTCCTGTAAATTTATTTGGTGAAAAGCAGATACATGGCCTCCAGGCAGATCTGAGCATGGGTAAAGAAGTTTTCCAGACTGATCTGCTCGTTACAGTTATGGGCATGATTGTCGATGGTGCCCGGAAATTCCGGTCCGAAGCCGACCGCCCGGTTGTTGGTGTGGCGGGCATAGGTGCCGCCGCCAGTGGAATAAAGGACGCAGGGTTCGCCGGTGGCGGACTCGTAGGCTTCCTTCAGGCGTTGGATCAAAGGCTGATCCTCAGGGATATAAAGAGGATCTACACGGTTCGGAATCGTGGTTTCAAGCCCAAAGGCTGCCGCTGCTTTGGCTGCGGTCTCAAAAATCCACTGATAATCTTTTGTGACAGGATAACGGATATCCACAGAAGCATGGGCTGCCGTTTCACTGATTTCCAGAATCCCAAGGTTCAGAGAAAGCTTTCCGGAAGGTTCATCGGAAAGCGCAATGCCGAGGCTCGTTCCTTCGGTCTCTATGCCAATGTGCCGGTGAAGGAAGGCAAGAAGCGGGCCCGTTTCCTCTGCTGAAAAGACTTCAAAGAGAAGACAGATCAGGTTGGAAGCCGCATTGAAGCCAAGCTCCGGCTGGGCGCCGTGGGAGGCGGTGCCGAGGGAAAGAATCGTGGTAATTTCGCCCTCTCTGCTGAGCTTAAAATGCTCCTGGTCAGCCAGGCCTGCCAGCTTCTGATGCTGTTCTTCCGTGCAGCAGATCTTTGCCGTAGCTTTTGCCGGAACCGCGTTTACAGCCAGTCCGGCCTGAAATTCGCGGACGCAGGAGCCATGGCCTTTTTCTGTGTGGAAATCCAGGCGGAGGATTCCTTTTTCACACTGGCAGATTCCGTAGCCGCAGTCCGGCGTAAAGCCCATGACCGGGTAGGGATGCTTCGTATAGAAACGGTCCAGATCGTCGCTGGCGATCTCCTCGCCGGAACCGAAGACCGTACGGAGTACATATTTTCCCTGGATGCCGGCATCCTTCAGGGCTTTCAGGCAGTAGAGAGCGACGATGGCAGCGCCCTTATCGTCAGAGACGCCGCGGCCGTAGGCCATGCCGTCCTTAATCACCATCTGAAACGGGTCCGTATCCCAGCCATCTCCGGCGGGAACGACATCCACATGGGTGAGTACGTCCACATACTCGGTTCCTGTTCCGTAATAGACGGCGCCGGCATAATTGTCCGTGTTCTCCGTCTCAAATCCCATGTTTTTTGCCATGGAAAGAATGCATTCCAGCGCCTGGGCCGGGGCTTCACCGAAGGGTTTACCGGGAAGAGGGTGTGTGCAGACGGAAGGAACCGCGATCAGCTTTGCCAGATCGCGTAAAATATCGTCCCGGTATTTTAAAATTTCATGTCCGAATTTCATAAAAATGACCTCACTTTCTATTTGCATTTTACCTTAATATGAGATAACATGGAAGGCTATTAGGAAAAATAGAGATAAATTTGTTCAAAATTACTTTAAGGGAGGTTGAGATAATCAGTATGGAGAATGATATTGCACTAATTACCCCAATATCAAAAGATTTACTCTATGTGAAGTTCGCATGGGCAGCGGTACCTTTGGGGCCGAGACACGGCAGAATCCTATGAATATAATGAAGAGACTAAGAGTGATCTTCAGAATCTCCTGTACTATCCGATCAACAACAGAACCTTCTTTGGCTATGTGACAAGAGGCTGACTTTTTCATAGGAAGAGGAGCTGTAAATACAGATGTTTGCAGCTCCTCGTTGTCCTGTTTAAAAAAAATTAAAAAAAGATTTGACAATCCTGCCGACCTGTGTTAGAATAATCAACGTTCCAAACAGAATATGTTTTATGCGGGTGTAGTTCAATGGTAGAACACCAGCCTTCCAAGCTGGATACGTGGGTTCGATTCCCATCACCCGCTTTTTTTCTATGTAGTCCGGAAAATCTAAACTTCCGGGCTTTTTTCTTTTTTAAGTTTTGCGGTTTCTGAATTTAAATTCCGTTTAAGGAAAAAGGATATGATACGAACCATGGAAAAATGGATAGGGAAGGAGAAGTAAGATGGCAGAAAAAAAGAATAAGCGGAAAAAATGGCCTGTGGCCGTCGGCATTGCGGGCGTCGTTGTCGTTGCGGCGGCAGTCACCGATACCTGGGGCGGCGTGGCAGGTATGGCCTTAAGCCAGCTGGTTCTCACGATCCTGAATGCAGTATTCACGGATTATCATTTTGCCATTTCCTTAAGTGTGGGAGGCCTGGCCTTAGGCTTTTCCGTGGGAGTGGGCCTGATCTTTGGTATCTATCCGGCTAACAAGGCGGCCAAGTTAAAACCGATCAATGCATTGAGATACGAGTAAAAAAATACAGGACTCTGAGTGGAAAAAATCCATTTCAGGGTCCTGTTCGTTGTATACAAGAAGTTTTAGTCCCAGATGGGCAGTGTCAGGAGCTCTTTGGGTTCGGCGATCCGGTAAGCCGGGGCGGGTGTGTTTCCGAAACCATAGTCGGCCAGGATAAAGGGCACCTCCGCTTTCTGGCAGGCGTCGGCATCTCCCTGGGTGTCGCCCACATAGAAGACCTTTTTCAGATTATACTGTTTCATGAGGCGGCGGATCGTCACATCCTTCTGGCAGTTGGTATCTCCGTAGCAGAGATGGCCGGTGATGTAGGGCTTCAGCGGTGTGGTATCAAGAAGGGCTTCAATATAGCCTTTCTGGCAGTTACTCACAATGAAAAGGGGGCAGCGTGTGGATAATTCCTGAAAAGTCTCGAGGATCTGTGGATAAAGCGGCACCGGCTCCTGGTAGAGAAGCTGGTTCTCTTTCTGAAAGCAGATATCGCCAAGGCGCGGATGCTCGCTCACCGGGATTCCCTTGAAGATCTTAAGACAGATCTCATCCATGGGTTTTCCGAAAAGGGTTTTTAAGAGGTCGCCGGTGACATCGGCGGGCAGGTTTGTTTCTGTCTCCAGCACATAATTCCAGGCTTTGGCCACGAGGTCTGTGGAATCCCAGAGGGTTCCGTCTACGTCAAAAATCAGTCCGTCTAGCATGTGTGATTTCCTTTCTTTTTTATAGTAATTCCCGAAAAGGATTCCCGGGAAAATTTGTTCATAATCCTGTCCAGTGTATCATGGTTCCGGTACGCAGGCAAGCCCCGCTTTTTGTGTGTGGAGAAAACGGTTGTGATTGTGGTATTTGCAGGAGAATGGTATAATGGAGAGCAGAGACCAGAAGAACAGGAGAGCGGAACTATATGAGAAAAAGTACACAACCGGCCCGCCATAGAAACGGTGCCTGGCAGAGCAGCAATGAGATGGGAAGCATTCGGGATTACGGCACCCTTCCCACGGAGCATATCAGTCTGAAGGAGAGCACCTTCGGCCAGGCCGCGGAGCTGAAAATTCAGCTGGATCTGAACCCGGAGGAGATAACCAGTTATCGCCGTTTCATGAATGAAACGAAAAAAATCCTGTATACAGAGTTTGTATACAAAGAGACGCCGGTAAAAATCCTTGCGTTTGCTTCAAAAAAAGAGGATCTTCTTTATTATGAGATTACGGCGGAGAACACCTGCCTGAATCTGACGGCAAAGGTAAAACCGGCGGAGGAGAAGGCTTACCGGAATTATAATCTGGGCGGGTTTTATTTTGAGGAGGAGCGAAAAGGAACCTTCCTGATCGGAAAGGGAGAGCTGAAAGCGGACGGTTTTCCGAAGGCGGACGAAAAAGGCCTTCATATTAAAAACGCGTCGAGAGTGGCCTTTCGCATCCATCTGGCTTCCAGCCGGAGAAAGGCTTCTGTCACTCCCCTTTGTCAGGCCATGGACATGCAGATGAGTATGAACCGGTATCTCGCAAAGACTGACGATATTTCCAGGGAAAAGCTGATCGAAATGCAGAAATAATTCTGTTTTCCGGGAAAAAGGAGACTGGTACGGGTGGTCAGGCATGTATGAAACGGGAAAGCCCTGCATATAGTAGCCTTGAGAGAAGGGCAGGAGCGATGAATTTGGCTGATTACAGACGGTTTGTCTCCTACATTTATGCATACAGAAACGGAAAAAAAGAAAAGAATACGGGCTTTGCAAAAGTGGAAGCCAGAAAGAGAAATTTAAGGATAAGCATTCAGCTGGAAGCCCCTGAAAACCGGGAGACCAGTTTGGATGCTTATGGTTTTATAAGGAAAGGGGAAAAAAACTTCGGGATCTTTCTTGGGGAGATGCAAAAATCTTCCGGGCCCCTCTATTTTCTGAAGGTGGAAACCGACACCGATAACATAAAAGGAAGCGGCCATAGCCTGAATCAGTTCTTCGGTCTCTGGATCAAAGGAGAAGCAGGGGAGAATTACATTACGATCTGGAATGACGAGCCGGTGAAGCGGATGGATCTGGAAATTGAGATGGAAGAGGAGGAGCAGGAACGCATAGAGCCTGTTCCAGCAGAACCAGAAGTGGAGTTTGAGAAGCCCCTCAACGGCGTCCGGGCACAGGAAGCGGAGCTCATCGCGGGGCTGGAGGCTTCTGAGACGGATCTTCCAGAAACGGATCTGGAGCCCGACGAGGCCTGTGTACCGGAAGAAATCATGTCAGATCCGGCTGCAGGCGAGTCTCCAAATGATCGGGAGCAGGAAGTAAAAGCTTCGGGGGAGACAGGTCAGGAGGCCGTACAGAATCAGGCATCAGATCAAGAAAAAAAAGACGCTTCCTGCGAGGTGGACGAAACTGCGGTCGAGCAGGCATCAGAACCAGAGCCGCCGGCAGTTAAGCTTACAGCTTCGGACACTGTATACACGGAGCGTTACGCCAGTCTCTGGGAGCGTCTCTCACCGGCGTACGCCCACCGAAATCCCTTCCAGGATGGCGAAGCCACTGATGCCATACTGATCTCGCCGCGCGAGCTGCATTTCTTCTGCTGTAAAGGCTGGAGCGCCGCGAAAAACAGCTTCATCTACCACGGCTACTACAACTTCCACCATCTTCTTTTCGGAAAAAACGCCGATGGCACTTTCTTCCTCGCAGTTCCCGGCACTTACTCGCCCCAGGAGCAGCGAATGGCCGTCTCCTTTGGCTTTCCCCTTTTTAAGGAAAGCCAGGATAAGGCTCCGGCCTGCCGCCGTGGCTACTGGTGCCGTCTGCTTTAAAACTTTGATTTTCTCGATATTCAGAAAGCACCCTCCGGTCTGACGTAAGCCCCTTTAAGCTTCGAAGGGAAAGGCGGCTAGCCTGTCCCTTCGAAATTTTACTCAATCCCCCTGACTTCCACCACCGGAATTTTTTCTCTAAGAATCGCTGCAAACCTCTCCAGCTCCTCGCGGCTATAGCTGCTGTAATTTTCAGGTTTTAAGATATGCTCCGAGTCGCGGTAAGCCTGAAGATAATAGCGTTTGGCGCCAGCCAGCCAGTCCCGGATCGCCACAAAATCTTCCTGTTCATGCAGTTCCCGCACAACGGTGGTGCGAAATTCATAATCAAGATTCCCCTCCATCAGAAAAGCGGCAGTTTCCTCCACAGCAGCCAGCAGTTTTTCACTGGAATTTCCCGCGAGCCGTGCATAGTGTTCCCGGGAGCTCTTGATATCCATGGCTACATAGTCGATGAGCTTTTCTTCGGCAAGCTTCCGGACAATGGCCGGATGCGTGCCGTTGGTGTCGAGCTTGACGAGATAGCCCAGCTCCTTGATGGAGCGGATTAACTCTGGAAGCTCCGGTTCCAGGGTGGGTTCGCCGCCGGTGATACAGACGCCGTCCAGCACCCGCCGCCTTTTTTTCAGGAAGGCGAGGACGTCATCCTCCGGAATCACCGGTTCTTCATCCGGACGGAGAACCAGACCAGCGTTCTGGCAGAAGGGACAGCGGAAATTGCAGCCGCCAAGAAAGATCGTCGCGGCAGTATAGCCGGGATAATCCAGCAGAGTTAAAGTTTGAAATCCATGTATCTTCATAATCACAGAATCCTGCCGCCAAAGTGTTTTGAAAACAGGAGTTTCCTTTCTAAAAAAATATATAGTCCATTCAGGTTTGTATTTGATCCTTACTGGTGAGTTCGAGTAATTCCAGTATACCCCCTTTCATCAAAAACGCAATGCATCAGACCAAAACTTTCTTCCCCTGCTTGCCATCCCTCCTATTTCCGTTTATACTTGACACCAGAAAAACACTTCACCGAAAGGCATTTTTATGACAGAAATACAAAACACAGATGAAACATACATGCGGGAGGCCCTGAAGCAGGCTAAAAAAGCCCTGGCCCTTGGGGAGGTGCCCATCGGCTGCGTCATCGTCCATGAGGGGAAAATCATCGCCCGGGGTTACAACCGCCGTAATACAGACCAGAGCACCCTTTCCCACGCTGAGATCACGGCCATCCGAAAGGCAGGAAAAGTCTTAAAAGACTGGCGGCTGGAGGGCTGCACCCTCTATGTGACGCTGGAGCCCTGCCAGATGTGCGCCGGAGCCATTGTCCAGGCGAGGATTCCGCGGGTGGTCATGGGAAGCATGAACCCGAAGGCGGGCTGCGCGGGTTCCATCATTAACTTACTGGAAATGAAAGCCTTCAACCATCAGGTGGAGGTCACAAGGGACGTGCTTCGGGAGGAGTGCAGCACGATTCTTCAGACTTTTTTCAGTGAAATGCGGGAAAAACAGCGGGCGAAACGCGCTCCGGGCACCCTGATCCGAAGTCTCCGGGGAGGCCTTCCGGGCTACACGATCGTGGAAGGCTCCGAGGAAAATGCTGAGGATATCCAGAAGCTTATGGCCGGAAACGAAGAATATTTCCGTTTGGTAAAAGAAAAACTTCCCACCCTGGAAGGCGCCAGAGAAAGCTATACGATCCTGCCGCCGAACACAAGCCGCGAGCAGAAAACCTTTGCCGTTTTTTATAAAAAGGGAAAATGTACGGCAGTCCTCGATTTTATCCAGGGCTACCCGAAAGAATCCGTCGGTTTCATCGGCCTTTTCATGCTGGCCGCAGACTGCCAGGGCAAAGGCATCGGAAAGAAAATGTTCCGCCATATCCGTGAGGCCGCCGAGAAGGCTGGCCTTGAAAAACTCTGTCTGGGCTGCTATGCCGCCAACGAACCCGGCTGCATCTTCTGGGAAAAACAGGGCTTTCAGCTTGCAGAAATCCAGAAAAAAGACGGACAGAAACTGCTGGTGCTGGAACTTGCATTAAAAAACAGAAATACTGCTTTACACCGACAGAAAAACCTGTTACAATCCCATCTTTGACAGTTGGAAAGATAAAAAATGGCTATAAACCCAGTAAACATTCAAGGCTTTGCGGTACTTTTTTGAATTTTAATGTGTCAAACTCCCGATTGTCATCGATACGGAAAACGGCTTCATCCGCCTGAAACTGACCGTGGATCTGACCCGGAAACTGAAGGCAGATTACTTTAAACTGGAGGATCTGAACGCCGAGACACTGGCCGGTGTTGTGAGCGAGACTGTAAAATTCAGTTGACAAGTACTTATTTTTCAGTTACAATAGTCCGGAATCAATTTTGTCATAAAGCTTCCGCGCAGCCGGAGAGTTAGCGGTGCTCTGAACCTGCAATCCGCTATAGCAGGGGTGATACCAATCCGAGGACTTTTCGTTGTGGGGCTGCCTTTTATAAGTGGCGTTGACGTCTGGGTCTTACGCAACAGGACTCTGTGAACCGTGTCAGGGTAGGAATACAGCAGCACTAAGCAGATACTCCTGTGTGACGTAAGGCAACCTGGGCTGAGCTGGCTGTAGGAGTAACGCCTGTGGCGTATTTTCGAAGTGCGGTGCGCGGATTAAAATATAAACCAACAGAAAAAAGGGAGTAGCTGCCAGGCTGTTCCGTCAGGAGCAGAATGGTACATGATGGCGTCAGGACGATAGAAATATCCGCGTCATGTAAGCGATTAGCGAGACTTTTGTCTAAGACATGCACTATGCTTAGGTAAAGGTCTTTTTTTATACTCAAAATCCCTTTTTCACCACAAAACGGAGGAGAACTATGGAAGAACAGAATCAGAACTGGAAGGATGTTATTTACGAACAGGTTCCGGAAAAAGAAAACAAACCGAAGAAGAACAAAAGCAAAAAAATGAAGCACATGAAACTGGTTGTGGGAGCCGCCATCGCGGCAGGCGTCCTTGTGCCGGCGGTCTTTGGCTCCTTTTATCAGATTCAGGAGCAGGAACAGGCCGTGCTGGTGACCTTCGGTAAACCAAAAGCCGTGACGGAGACAGGTCTTCACTTCAAGCTTCCTTTTATTCAGGAGGTTCGGAAGGTGAACACCACAATCCAGGGTTTTCCGGTGGGCTACACCGAGGAAAACAACGAGATGGTGGAGGCGGAGAGCATCATGATTACCTCCGATTATAACTTTATCGACGTGGATTTCTTCGTGGAGTACCGGATTTCCGACCCGGTGGCCTATCTTTACGGATCGAGAGAGCCGGAGCAGATCCTGAGAAATATTTCTCAGAGCTGCATCCGAAACGTTATCGGAAGTTATGTGGTGGACGATGTCCTGACCACCGGAAAAAGTGAGATCCAGGCGAAGATCAAAGAGATGATCATGGCACAGCTGGAGCAGCAGGAGATCGGCCTCATGCTCACGAATATCACGATGCAGGACTCCGAGCCCCCGACAACAGAAGTGATGGAGGCCTTTAAAAAGGTAGAAACGGCCAAACAGGGCAAGGAGACGACCCTCAATAACGCGGAGAAATACCGGAGCGAGAAGCTTCCGGAGGCAGAAGCCGAGGCAGACCAGATAATCAAAAATGCCGAGGCCGCGAAACAAACCCGCATCAACGAGGCGGAAGGCCAGGTGGCCCGTTTCAACGCCATGTATGAAGAATACAGGAAAAATCCGGAGATCACGAAAGAGCGGATGTACTACGAAGCCATGGAGACGGTGCTTCCGGATGTGAAACTGGTGATCGACAGCGGCGACGGCGTAGAAAAAGTCCTTCCCCTGGAAAAATTTTCCGGTGGAGAGACCGTGACAGCCGATACAGAAGACAATAATGGAGGAGAATAAACATATGAAGAAGAAAATGGCAGCAGGCCTTGGAATTTTTACAGTCGGAGCGATCGCTCTGGCCTCGTCCCTGACGGTGGCCCAGCAGAACGAATATCAGCTGGTCCGTCAGTTTGGTAAGGTAAAACGAATCATTGAGGAGCCCGGCATTTACTTTAAAGTGCCCTTTGTGGAGTCGGTGTCCACCCTGCCGAAGGAGACGCTGATCTACGATCTGACGCCCTCGGACGTTATTACGAAGGACAAAAAGACGATGATCTGCGACAGCTATGTTTTATGGCGGATAGAGGATCCGCTCAAATTTGCCCAGGCCCTGAACTCCTCCCTCAGCAATGCGGAGAGCAGGCTGAATACCAGTGTATACAATGCCACAAAGAACGTGATCAGCAGTATGGATCAGGATCAGGTCATCAGCGGGAGAACAGGAAGCCTTTCCGAGAAGGTCATGGAAAACATTGGCACCAACATGGAATAAAGCTCCTTTCCTTTGAGACCAAACAGCTGGACCTTCCGAATGACAATAAGGAAGCGGTTTACGAGCGCATGATCTCCGAGCGGGAAAACATCGCCGCTACTTATACAGCGGAAGGAAACTCGGAGGCAAAGGTGATCCGGAACACCACAGACAAGGAGGTGGCCATTCAGATCTCCGATGCGGAAAAGCAGGCGGAGATCCTGGAGGCCGAGGGCGAGGCAGAGTACATGCGGGTTCTCTCGGAAGCCTACGGCGATGCGGAACGGACAGAATTTTACACCTTTGTCCGCAGCCTCGATGCCCTAAGGGAATCCATGAAGGGCGGCGACAAGACCGTAATCCTAGATGAAAATTCCCCGATCGCCCAGATTTTTTACAAGTAATGATGTTTCCCCTGCGGGTCTTCTCGCGGGGGATTTTTTTGCGGAAATCTTACGATGGTTTACACGGATTTTACAGAGCTGCGCTTTTTGACTTTACATTCCTTTTCTATACTTGGAAACGTAAACGAGGTAAAGAAAAAAGCCCGCAGGGGCATAGATAAAAAGGAGATCAAAAATTATGAGAAAATTAGTTGCAGCAGCTTTAATCGGAGTTATGACCATGGGGCTTACCGTATGCGGGGTATCCGCAGCAGATTTTGATTCATCTGAAGATATCACCGTTGTTTCCCGTGAGGATGGTTCCGGTACCAGAGGCGCTTTCATCGAGCTTTTCGGTATTCAGGAAGAGCAGGACGGCGAGAAAGTCGATATGACTACCGACGAGGCAAACATCACCAACAGCACCTCCGTTATGATGACTACCGTAGCAGATGATGAATATGCCATCGGTTACATTTCCCTCGGTTCTCTGGATGACAGCGTCAAAGCAGTCAAGATCGATGGAGCAGAAGCTACCGTAGATGACATTAACGATGGAACCTACAAGATCTTCCGTCCCTTCAACATCGCAACCAAAGGCGATGTGAGCGACGCAGCACAGGATTTTATCAACTACATCATGAGCAAAGACGGCCAGGCAGTTGTCGAGGAAAACAAATACATCGCTGTCGGCGAGCCGGAGGATTACACCTCAAACGGAGCTGAAGGTAAAGTTGTAGTAGCTGGTTCCTCTTCCGTTTCCCCGGTAATGCAGAAACTGAAAGAAGCTTATGAGAAAGTAAATGATAAAGTAGAGATCGAGATTCAGACCAGCGATTCTACTACCGGTATGCAGAACACCATCGACGGCATCTGTGACATCGGAATGGCATCCAGAGAGCTGAAAGATTCTGAGACCGAGGCAGGCCTGACTGCTACCGTGATTGCAAACGACGGTATCGCAGTAGTCGTAAACAACGACAACCCGATTGATGAGCTGACTTCCGATCAGGTAAAGAGCGTATTCACCGGTGAGACAACCACTTGGGCTGATCTGGAGAAATAATTACTGGACAGATAAAGAAATGATAGCGGGCCTCACTTTCCGGCCCGCTGTTTCTGGTAGTATGGTTGAAAATAACTATTCAGTAGCCACTGTGAAGGTACTGAACAGTTACGAACGGAGAGAGTAAGAATGATAAAAGAAAAACTCATGCATGCGGTCTTTTTCATCGCAGCCTGCACCTCGATTTTGGCAGTTGCACTGATCTGCCTCTTCCTTTTTGCAAACGGTATTCCGGCGATTCAGGAGATCGGCGTTTTTAAATTTCTTCTGGGTACCCGCTGGAAACCGGGAAACAACATTTTCGGAATTCTGCCCATGATCATGGGAAGTATTTATGTAACTGCGGGAGCCATCATCATCGGCGTTCCCATCGGCATCATGACTTCCATCTTCATGGCGGAGTATTGCCCCAGAAAAATCTATGGTTTTCTGAAATCGGCCACAGAGCTTCTGGCAGGCATTCCCTCTGTGGTCTACGGTTTCTTCGGACTGACGGTGCTGGTGCCGCTAATCCGGAAACTGCCCCACAGCAAAGGAACCAGCATCCTGACGGCTTCTATTCTTCTGGGTATCATGATCCTTCCCACGATCATCGGTGTGACGGAGGCGGCCTTAAGAGCGGTGCCGAGAAGCTATTATGAAGGTTCCCTGGCTCTGGGTGCTACCCAGGAGAGAAGCATCTTCCGCGTTATGCTTCCGGCTGCAAAGTCCGGTGTGCTGGCAGGCGTAGTTTTAGGCATCGGCCGGGCCATCGGCGAGACCATGGCTGTGGTTATGGTAGCGGGAAACCAGGCGAGAATGCCGGCGGGCCTTCTGAAAGGCATCCGGACCATGACGACAAACATTGTCCTGGAGATGGGCTATGCGGCAGACCTTCACAGAGGCGCGCTGATTGCCACAGGCGTTGTGCTTTTTGTATTCATTCTGATTATTAACTTTTCCGTATCCATGCTGAACAGGAGGAAGGAACATGAGTAATTTCAAAAAAAGAATGGAGTCTTATCGGAGACATCCTGGTTCGTTTCTGTTGTTTTTGCTGGTGATGCTTTCCGCCCTAGCCACCTTTGTGGTGCTGCTGTTTCTGATTGCATACATCCTGATTAAGGGTGTGCCGAACCTGAAGCCTTCCCTTTTTTCCTGGACGTACACGACGGAAAATGCTTCTATGCTGCCCTCCATCGTGAATACACTGATCATGACGGTGCTGTCGCTTCTGATTGCCGTTCCCCTTGGAATCTTTTCCGCTATTTATCTGACGGAGTATGCGAAAAAGGGAAACAAGCTGGTGGCAGTCGTCCGGCTGACCACGGAGACTCTTTCCGGTATTCCGTCTATTGTATACGGTCTTTTCGGTTCCCTGTTTTTTGTAACCTACCTGAAATGGAGTTATTCTCTGGCGGCCGGCGCGCTGACGCTGGCCATCATGATTCTTCCGCTGGTGATGCGTACGACAGAGGAGGCTTTGAAATCCGTTCCGGATATGTACCGGGAGGGAAGCTTTGGTCTGGGAGCCGGAAAACTGCGTACGGTGTTCTGTGTGGTTCTGCCCAGCGCCATCCCGGGAATCCTCTC
>OLPT01001061.1_pt1 | contig 17855 bp, 23 predicted proteins | sample 1673051 | NCBI WGS metagenome assembly OLPT01 (sample SAMEA3136750, study PRJEB25190) | human gut metagenome | biome: human gut; feature: human-associated habitat; material: faeces | place: Austria | collected 2013
GTTGTAGACCGCCTGCAATGCCATGGATAAGATCATCGGGATTCCCATCTGAATCATCAGCTTATTCACCGGCATGTCTTTCATCTTGTTACTTTCTGCCATTTTGTTTTCATTCCTCCCTTTTATTTTTGCATAAAAAAAGTGCAGCCCTATCGCATAAGTAAGTTGGACTTACGCTGATAAGCTACACACTTTTTCATGGCAATTATTATATTTCCTGATTTTCAAAAAGTCAAACAAATTTTTTCTTGCATTTTCTCTTCTTTTTCGTTTATAACATGCCCGAAGAAAATAATAATCATAACAAAAGCCGTTTTGTAAAAGCGTGAAATCTTGAGGATTTGCTTGTCCTTACAGATTTCACGCTTATTTTTTTGCAACGCCATAAGGAGGTCTTATGAATTCCAGAAACTCACTTAATCCCGTTTTTCCTTTGTTTCATACACTTTAAAACCGGTTATCTGAAGCACCAGACATATTTCTCTTTTTACTAATCGGCACTTTTATTCCGTAAAAGTATAACGTACAAAAGAGCCTTTATTATCTCCTGTTACAATTACAACATCTCCACTTTCATTATGTGCGGATTCCAGGACCGGAAATCTTCCATTTTCTTTTACATAAGCTTCCGGACTCTCTGCTTCTGCTTCAATCAAAGTTTTCTTGCTGTATTTTTCTCCTCCGCACGGATTTATTTCCTCAACAAAGATTTCATACTCATGCATACACGGTTCCTCCTGAGATTCATTTTCCAAAACGAGCTACATTAACTCTGATCGGAACTCTCTTTTCTGTTCCTCGTTTTATTCTATATGTAATATAACATATAGTTTTATCACTGTCAACCCCCGAGTGCTAATTTTTTGTGAAGCATTGTGGTTCAATACAAATTCTTTTTTATAAACCGGATACGTTTTTCCATGATCTGCTTAATAAGCGGAGTTTCCTGCGCAATATCATATCCATGCATAGCCCGTGGAATTTCATGTAAGGTGACAGGAACTCCTGCTTTTTTCAATTTTTCCGCATAGTTCACACCTTATCATGAAGACAGTCCTATTCTGCTGTCTCGATACAGGCACTGGGCTGTCCTATAAGGGAAGGAGCTTCTGCCAGCGACAAATACGGGAGCTTTGATTCATCAAGATCTTTCATATACATTTTCAGATATTTTCTCATATCTTTGCTGTTGCACATAGGCGTATCTGTATATTTCCAGTAGCTCTGAGTAATCATTCTTCTGTCCGTTTGGATTTTTAACTGTTTTTCATTTTCGAGAATCCATTAATTTTAAATACAAACCCGCCGCCATGGATAAAATAAAGGCATGGCAGATTTTCCGAACAATTCCGGGGTTCATAAATAAGAATTCGGATTTTTTTGCCATCCAACGCGGTATCCATTTGGTGGTTACATGGACAGATTTGTCATCCTTTTTCTGGGAATACAGAACACCCATCAGCTTTTACAGAATCCGGACAACTCCCTGTAGAATTTTTACTGTACAATCTTATCTTATACCAAAAAAATATCCCTGCCTTCCAGCTTTTCACAACTGAAAGACAAGGATATTCATCAATGAACATTTCTTCAATGGCCACTGCAACCGCTTTTATTCTCGCCACAGCGATGCTCTCCGCAGGAATGCTCGTGTGCATGATGGCTGCAGCGTACTTCCGGATTATAATTCAGGTTTCCGCTTACGAAACGGAGTACCGCTTCATCTGCATCCCCGCTTACGCCGCCGAACAGCTGAATTCCGGCAGCTGCAAGTGCTGCCTGGGCTCCGCCGCCGATACCGCCGCAAATCAGTACCTCAACGCCTGCATTCGTCAGGAAGGAAGCCAGTGCTCCATGACCCTGTCCATTCGTATCGACAACCTGGGTCTGTTTGATCTCGCCATTTTCAACATCATACAATTTGAACTGCTCTGTGTGTCCAAAATGCTGAAAAATCTCTCCGTTTTCATATGTTACACCAATTCTCATCTCTTTTTCTCCTTTTCCCTGGATCTTATTTTCAAAGGCGGATCTGTCTGTTCTTTCACACTTCTGATTACAGCAAAATGGATCTCTGCCATCACAAAAGCAGTAATTCCCCCCGGAGATACTCAGTACCTTTCCGTGAACCAGGCTGTCCGCAAGCTTGTAACGTGCGGATTCATATATTTCCGTAACGGTCGTTCTGGAAATCCCCATCTGCTGGGCGCACTGTCCATGCGTATATTTCTTCAGATCAACCAGACGGATTACCTCATACTCATCTACGGTCATCGTTATTTTTTCGCCTGTCGGTATCCCTTCCGGCCTGAAGCTATCATAAGCAGGTTCTATACAGATTCTTCTGCATCTTGTCGGTCGTGCCATCTTGTCTCACATCCATTTCCGTCATATGTCGATAACAATTATAGCACCAGTTGTATTCACATGCAAGATGCATTTCGTGATCTGACGCTTTCCATCCGTGAATTTTAGGAGTACAATACTGATAAATAATTACTGAGGAGGATACCAATGAAGATTGCTGAGATTCTGAAAAAAATGATTACCTTTTCCAATGGAAACATCCACGACATCGACCACCTGATCAAGGTCTGGACCTATGCCAAAACCATCGGCGAGCTGGAAGGGCTCGATCCAGAGACACAGTTTGTTCTGGAGGTTGCCGCCATCACCCATGACATCGCCTGCCCTCTCTGTCGTGAAAAATATGGAAATGCCAATGGAAAATATCAGGAAATCGAAGGCGCACCCCTGGTAACAGAGTTTCTTTCCGATACGGGAATGACCACCGAACAGATCAGCCGCGTGGCTTATCTGGTGGGCCACCATCACACCCTTACTGATATTAAAGGAATGGATTATCAGATTCTGATCGAAGCCGACTACATTGTAAACGCTTCTGAGAATGGATACAGCAAAGAAAATGTAGAAAATTTTGTAGAAAAGATCGTGAAGACACAGAGTGGCAGGGAGCTCACTCGCGCTGTCATGTCCTGTTGAAACCAAGGGGACGGAGTTTTTGGCACAAACTCCGTCCCCCTTGGCTCATTCAATATCCGGAAGCTCTGTGTTTCCAATTCCGCGCTCTGTATTGTAAGTACAGTTTTCAAAATTCACGCTGTACCCATTCGTACAGGAGCAGTCTCCCAAGATTCCGCCCATGCTTGCCTTCCAGTATGTTTCTGCTGCTTTCTGTAAGTCTTCTTCGGTTACACCGTCTCCTTTCTGCGGTTCCTCATAGCTGAGAGCTCCGGTGTTCACACAGTTACTGATCCTGACAAGCGCGTCTTTTTTGTTGATTTCCTGCCCATCCGGCTTATCCGCATCAACGGACAGCATGACTGCTTCACCGATTCTGCCGACGATTCCGCCGCCCATAACAGACAGGGTAAAGAGGCTTGCGTCTTCTTTTTCGCCATCGTCATTTTCTGTCTTAAGCTCATTTTCCTGCATGACCCATGACTTCGTGAAGGAAATCGTTCCACTGTTCTCGCAGCTGTCGATGGTTGTCTGCGTCTGCATAAAACCATCCACTGCAAGAATACCGCCGATATAACCATTCGTAGTCGTGGAAGAGAGATTTCCGCTGTTCTTACAATTCTGAATGTTAAAAGAAGAACCCGCTTCATCTGTTTTATAATAAGCGGTAAAGCCTGCGATTCCTCCCACATTTCCTTCGGAACTGATATCTGCCGTATTCTCACAGTCTTCGATATTCAGCTGCCAGTCATCTCCCATATTTGCCGTGTAGCAGAGAATACCTGCGGCATTCTGCCCGGATGAGGTGATCGTTCCATAATTGACATTGCCTGAAAGAAGCATATTTCCTTTCTGCATCACCAGTTCATAGACGATTCCGGCGCCCTCTCCTTCTGTAAAATCGGTTTCATTTGTACAGCCGGCAATCGTGAGCGTGTTATCCGCCTTAACTCCTATATCTGCTGCAATTCCGGCATAATAATGATTTGCCGAAAATACCTTTCCTGTATTCTTGCAATTCTCAATCGTTACTGCATATCTAGGATCTGCCAGATCTACAGTACCCACGATTCCGCCTGTATTGGCACTGTCAGACATAACCGTTCCGGTATTTTCACAGCCACTGAGCACACCGTCTTCTCCCAGAACAGCCACAACAAAGCTTCCTGCAATTCCTCCTATGGACAAAGCCGCAGTTCCCAGTTCTTCTTTGTCTTCCGCTGCCGCTTTTGCTTCCACAGTTCCTTCATTTGTACAACCTGTGATTCTGGCCGAGTTTGAGCCTACAATTCACCCTGCTGCCAACGCAGACTGATAGCCGTTTTCAATCTCTATCGTTCCCTTGTTTACACAGTTTATAATTCCTTCGAAATCATCCGCGCTCTCATCACCGGTGCCAACTACCGCAGATGAAAAATCTCCCGCAATTCCTCCGACATAAGCCTGGCCGCTCTGACTATTTTGCAGATTCTTCGCTGCACTCACGCTTCCGCTAAACTCACAGCCACTGATCGTACCTGATGCACTTCCTGCAATTCCACCATAATAGCCGTCATACCCAATCAGCGTTCCATCCACGGTACAGTCAAGGATCTGCGTTTTCGATGCCATGCCCGCAATTCCACCCACTCTGGAACTGTCCCCAGATACTTCAATATATACATTCGTCAGATTCAGATTTTTAATCGTCCCCTGGTACACATCTGCGAACAGTCCGCAGTAATCAACGGAAGCGTCCGTATTATTTTCCTCGATATCTCTGTTCAGATACAGGCCGCTGATCGTATGGCCGTTTCCATCAAAGACACCGGTAAACGCCGCCTTTGTTCCGATCGGTTTCCAGTCATAGGACGGTCTCTGTTCTCCCCAGTTTTCATAATTGGAAACATCATTCAGGCTGATATCGGCTGTCAGAATGTAATATTTTCCCCGGTAATCACTAAGGGCATCCTCTGCCAGAAGCTCTGCGAGATACTGCAGTTCCTCCGCCGAGCTGATCTCATAAGGAGAACTTTCACTTCCGTCTCCGCCCGCAAATGCAAAGGCGGCCTCCCGATATACCGCTTCCCCGATATCCCAATGCTGATGTTCGTATTTCTCCAGAATGCTTTCTTCCTGCACCGTATCATCTGCTTTGACAAAAGGCCCCGTCAGCGTAGTCAGAACGCTGAAGCAGAGCACTGCTGCTATCCATTTCTTTTTCATCTTCTTCTCCTTGTATAACAGATTTTTCATATGCACTTATTGTACCAAGCCGCTAGCGCGGCGGCTAGCCTTAAATACAATAAAATCACTACTTTTTCATCAGCTCCGCGGTTTTCACTGCGATCTCTCTTCCACCGGGAACCATCCACAGAACAACGCCAACGCCATCCGGAAATACCACCGGGCACTCAGTCGCGGATTCCCACAATTCTCTCGTAAATACTTTATCATCTAGCGGCAGCACAAGGGTCAGCGCGATGGTATCGGCTCCCATCCTCCCGGAGCATTCAGTCTCGGACGGATCATTTCCACTTCGTCCGCTTTGAGGCGATAGCTTAAGTTTCCACCGTTTCTTTCATGCCAGCCCTGAAGATAACCATCGTTCGCCATTTTTATAAATCCCTGCATAAATTTTGAATCTAAAATTTTCATTCTAATCCTCCGCTTCGCGTGATTATTGTTTTATATGGTTTGTAAAGACCTTTTCGCGCAAATTATTTTTTACCTGCAAACAGGGCATGTCCCACGAAAAAGCCTGCCGGAAATGTCTTACGCGATGACAATAAATTCATCTCCGCCGAAGCGGCCCACGAAATAGCGGAGCGGAACGACCTTCCGAAGAAGTTTTTCGAAGTTAAGGATCATAATGTCTCCCATCTCATGGCCCAGGGTGTCGTTTACCTTTTTCAGATCATTCAGGAATTCCTCTTCTTTTATTTTCGTTCTTTCTTCTCCAGATACAGGAAAAATCCCACATTCAGAATAATACCCACAATCGTTGAGATCGGGGCAGCGAGACCGATCTTGGTCAGGCTGGCGTTGGGCTGGATACTCATGAAGTAGGCCAGCGGCAGGCGGACCAGAAGAGTCTGGATCAGGCCCTGGGTCATAACCCAGACGGTCTTGTTGTTTCCGTTGAAATAACCTATCATACTGAAAAGAACCGCCGTCACAAGGGTCTCCAGAGCGAAACCCTTCAGATAATCATAGCCATTCTGGATAACGGCTGTCTCCGTGGAGAAAAAGCCTGTCAGCATATCGCCCTTCAGCATGATGAGTGCGAAGACCAGGCAGCCGACGGAGAGACCCACGCCGATACCGGTAAACATGGACTGTTTCGCACGTTTTGTCTTTCCTGCTCCCACGTTCTGGGAAACGAAGGAAGCCATGGACTGCATCAGAGCGCTGGGCACCAGCATGGCGAAGTTTACGATTTTGCAGGCAACGCCGTAACCGGAGGAGGCCTCCAGTCCCAGACGGTTGACGAAAGCACAGAGCGCCAGGAAAGAAACCTGGGTCAGAAATTCCTGAAGTGCCAGCGGCAGACCGATCTTGAGGAACTTTTTGCACTGGGAATTCAGTCGGAAATCCTGCTTTGTGATCTTAAACGGCAGTTTCTTCTTTATAAGAAGCATGACCGCAAAGACCACGCTGAGAGCCTGGGCCAGAACCGTCGCCACGGCCGCTCCTGCCGCATCCATATGAAGACCAGCCACAAGAATCAGGTCGCCGATGATATTTACGATACAGGCCACCAGCACGAAAAGCAGCGGTGACTGGCTGTCCCCTAAACCACGGAAAATGGCGGACAACAGGTTATAAGCCACAATGAAAAAGATACCGCTTCCGCAGATCCTCACATAGGCGGCAGTAAGATCCAACGCTTCCTCGGGGGCCTGCATCAGTACGGAGATGGGTCGCGCCAGGCTGACCATCACCCCAAAAAGAATCACAGAGATGATCGTGAACACAACGGCGGATCCGCCGATAACGGCTCCAATCCTCTCCGGCTTCTTCTCTCCGAGATAGCGGGCAATCAGAACCGTGATACCCATGGCAAACTGAATCACCACGAAAGTCACCAGGTTGAGCACCTGGCTTCCGGTAGAAACTGCGGAAAGACCTGAGGTGGAACCGAATCTTCCCACCACCAGAAGGTCCACTGCGCCGTAGGCCGCCTGCAGAATCAGCGCACCCAGAATCGGCATCATAAAAGCAACGAGTTTTTTCAAAATACTTCCTTGAGTAAAATCTGCCTTGTCATTTGTCATAACGACTCCTCCTCTCACACATGATCTCATAAAATTTTCCGATCGTCTCAATCATACAGTCTGCTTCTTCCTCGGAAATACCGGAAAGCTCCCGGGAAAGTGTGCCAAAATAGAGCTCGTCATATTCCCTGGAAAGCGCTTTTCCCGCTTCCGTGACAGAGATATAGGTCACACGCCCGTCATCCGGAGACGCGAGTTTCTTCAAATAGCCTTTTTTCTCCATCTCCTTCACCGTTCTGGTGACTCCGGGTCTTGGAAGACTCATGGCAGCACTGATATCAGAGACTTTCACCCGAATGCCCTGTTTTTCCAGTGCCTGGATCTTCTCCAGATACTGGATGTAAGACGGCATGACTCCCTCCGGCAGAGGCGGGAGCAGATCCCGAATCCGTTTTGCCTGATAGCAGGCATCGAGCATCCTCTTGATTTTCTCACTGGTCATGTCATGTACCCCTCTCGATAGTTACCTTTGTTAATTACCGATGATAATTATATGAAAATCTCCTGATTTGTCAAGCCTTTCTTTTCCCCGTCGCATAACAAAAAAAGAAGCACAGTCCGGAAACTGTGCCTGCATAAAAATTTTACCAGCCGCCATGGTGATGATGGTGGTGATCATGATAACAGCAGCAGCCATGATGATGAGGCGGGCCGAAAAATGGGTCATGATGGTGATAATAATAACGTCCGCGGCCTCCGCTGCCAAGTGCCATGAGAACAAAAATAAGAATGATGAATGATAACATATCGTTTTCCCCCTTAATAACGTTTCAAGTTGCTGAGTATCTGTTCTACCTGAGGGATAGCCTGCTCAATCTGGCTCCTCGCCTCGTTGATCTTCGACTGAACCAGCCAGTCGGCAACGACACCGTCCCAAAAGAAATCGGCGAAGGTAAGAAAATCGCCGCAGTTCAAAGATAAATCGGTGTTCACAGTCACGTCCCGGAGCTCTTTCTGGAATTTTTTCAGATCGTATCTGGCCTGCTCCATCAGGCGGGACGCTTCGTCCATCTTGGAATGTTTGATGAGGCTTACAAAAAAACCGCCGCCAAGCAGGTCTGCGATTCCCCAGTTGCCGGCTTTCCGAAGCTCTTCTTTCGCTGCCCTGAGGCTGTACAGTGCGTTTTCACCGGCCTCGATGGCTTCTCTCATTTCTTTTTCTATGTTGTAACCTTCCATTTTCTTTTCCTCTTCTTTCTCTTTCATGATATAATGATGATGCCAGGGTCAAAAGCTCAAAAAGCCGTTCGTGCTTGCACGATAAGGCTTTTGAACTTGGGACCCGCAAAACATGAGAAAGTAGCGATTTACGCAGTAAATCAGCGGATTTCGAATGTTTGTAGAATTGCGTGAGCTGCCTTGCAGCGGAGCAATTCGTAGGCATCAGTTGGGGGCAAAATACCTTTTGACCCCAACATCATCATATAATAAATTCGTCTGATGTGACTATTATAAGAAATCCCGCCGTGAAAATACACCGCGGCCTTCGCAGAATAAAACCTCTTATTCCGCAGAAAACACAAAATATTAAGGGGGACGACATGGGAAGAAAATCAACCAGAGAAAATAAAACGATTTACCAGAAACTCCGGGAGGAAAACGACCTCACCCGGGAAAAAGCAGCCGAACTTCTGGAATTTATCTCCGAGGACCGCCTGGAGCGCATCGAAAATGAGAAAAGCGAACCCGCGCCGGAGGACGTGATCCGCATGGCGGAGGTCTACAAAGCGCCGGAGCTCTGCAACTACTACTGCTCCCACGAATGTCCCATCGGCCGGAAATACGTTCCACCGATCGAGATGACGGAGCTTCCCGCGATCATTCTGGAGACCGTGGCCTCCTTAAATGCCGTTTACCCTCTGACCAACCGGCTCATCGAGATCTCCCGGGACGGACAGATCTCTGAGGACGAGAGCCCTGATTTCTCCAATATCCAGGAAAATCTCGAGAAAGTCTCGCTGGCCATCGAAGCCCTGCAGCTCTGGGTGGAAAAAGAAGTGCAAAAAGCTGACTCCTAAGAGCCAGCTTTTTTTGTCCGAACGTTCTGAATCGTCCGCATGAGAAGCCTTTTACCCCCTGTTTTGTCACTCATTCAGCCGTATTACCCGGCTCCAGGCCATTTTTCCCTGGGCATCAGTGACCTCCGCGCGGATAAAGTTTTCCCAGGGCTGTACATGGCATACGGCTTTTGTAAGACCATCGCCCCTGTGGCAGCGCTCCGGCGCCCAGACTGCATTGGAAAAGAAGGAAATCCGACTGACAGGCGAACAGATCACTGTCACCTCATTGTTTTCCCGTCTGATATGAATCTCCGGGCCCTGGGTCGCGTAGAATTTTTCCTCTTTGAGTGCTTTTAAAAGCTCTTCATCGGAAGCATTTTCTTCCGCTTCCAGCATGATCCAGGCCTTCGTCTCATCACTGCCGTTATAAAAATGGGCATCATCATCTGCAATCAGCGGATAAAAGAGTCCCTGGCAGGCCGCCGTATCCACAAAATCGCCGGAATAAGGGCGTGAAGACTCTCCGGCGTCCGATACGGAATTATAAATTTCTGTGGCATCCACACCGGAAAGCCGGGCTGCCTGCTGTGCCGTATTCAGTGACCAGGCCGGATGAGCAAGAACCGCAAGGCCTTTGCAGCGATGCACCTCGTCAATGATTTCCTGTGGTCCTGCTGTCTCTGTCAGAGCCGGTTTGCTCTCGCAGCCGATGCCCAGAATATGGAAAACATTGCCGCATCCGTCTCCGCCGCCGATATTGTACTCTGCTCCTGACAAAATACGCAGGCCTGCAATCCTTCCACTATCCAGATGATTCCAGTGATCTGTAATGGCGATCACATCATAACCGGCCTTCTTATAAATCTCTGCGACCTCCTCCGGCGTCTTTGCGCCATCGGAACGTGTCGTGTGTGTATGAAGATTGATTTTTAAACGATTCACACCAAATAAATCTTTTTTCATTTTTCTGCTCCTCTCTATTCTTCTCCGTCGCCATTGGCTTTGATGATCATATTCCGGATGTCCTGCATCCGTTTGTCCAGCTCCGCACTTTGAATGGAGCAGTCGTAAAGCTCTTCCTGAATGAGCTTTTCTTGCTCGGCGGGAATGTTCTTTTTATAACGAAGCTTGTGCTCCAGGCTCGCCCAGAAGTCCATGGCGATCGTCCGAAGCTGGACCTCCACATAGACGAACTTCTTTGTTTTCTGTAAGAAAATCGGCACCTGGACGATGAGGTGGAGGCTTCGGTAACCGCTGGGCTTGGGCTCCTTGATGTAGTCCTTTTTCTCAATGAGGATAATATCATCCTGCCTTAAAAAGCTCTCTGCAATCTCATAGATGTCCTCGGGGAACGAGCAGATCACCCGGATTCCGGCGATATCCCGGATATTTTCCTCGATTGACTCCAGGTTTATGGGGATATTTTTTTTGCGGATCTTTTTCAGGATACTTTCATAGGATTTTACCCGGGTCTTGATCCCCTCAATGGGATTCCGGTCGTATTCCAGGGAATATTCCTGATTCAGCACCCGGAATTTCGTCTCGATCTCCATGATCGCGCACTGGTAATAAGACATCAGAAGATCCATGGGTTTCTTATTTTTCTGAATCATATTCAAAAACTCATCCGACAAAAGGCTTTGACGGACAAACTCATCCCGCCTCTGATCCAAAAGTTCCCGTCCCTGTTTTTTTAAAACTTCCAGATTTCTCATCCTCTCTATTCCTTTCGTAACCTGTATACAGTATTTCCTCCCGGACCCGTTACGATGTCCGCTTCTTCTATAATAAAATTTACTCCTTTTGCCCTGATCTGTCAACGTTCGAGCTTTTTCCTTGTGCTTTTGTCTTTTCAGGGTTATAATCGCTGGGGAGGGTTGCCGCGTTGCGGATAGGAGCGTCGGCAGAAAATTTCCACTGAGAAATCAACAGGAAGGAGAAAGAATGATTACAACACTTTTATGGGATGTGGACGGCACTCTTCTGGACTTCATCGCCGCAGAGAAAGCCGCCATCCGAAAACTTTTCAGGGAATATCATCTGGGCGAATGCACCGACAAAATGCTTGCCCGTTACAGCAAAATTAACCGTTCCTACTGGGTAAAACTGGAAAACGGCGAGATGACCAAACCGGAGATTCTGGTTGGCCGTTTTCATGATTTTTTTGAGTCCGAGGGCCTGGATGCCTCCATCGCCGCAGAATTCAATGAAAAATATCAGGACCGGCTGGGGGATGCGGACTCCATCGTCTACTGCGACGACAGCCTGAATCTCATCAAATCCCTTCAGGGAAAAGTAAAACAGTACGCCGTCTCCAACGGCACCATCGCCGCCCAGACAAAGAAACTGAAACTCTCCGGCATCGGCGAGCTTATGGACGGGATTTTCCTCTCTGAGCAGCTGGGCTATGAAAAACCGAATATCGAATTTTTCAACCAGGTCTTTGATGCCCTTGGCCCTGTGGATAAGTCAGAGGTTCTGATCGTGGGCGATTCCCTGACCAGCGATATCCGCGGCGGAAACAACGCGGAGATTCTCACCTGCTGGTACAATCCCAACCACCTTTCTGCCGGCCCGGAATACCGGATCGACTATGAAATAGAGGATCTGCACGAGATTCTGAAATTACTTTAAACACTTAAAAGGAAAATTTTTTTATGGAAAAGAAATCAAGCAATTTTTCCGGTCAGATCGGCTTCGTGCTGGCTGCTGCCGGCAGTGCCGTAGGTGTCGGAAACCTCTGGCGTTTCCCTTACTTGGCTGCAAAGGACGGCGGCGGGCTTTTTCTGGTGATCTATCTGGTCCTGGTACTGACCTTCGGTTTTACCCTGCTGACCTCAGATATCGCCATCGGACGCCGCACCGGTGAGAGCGCCATCCGCGCCTACACCAAAATGAGAAAAAACTGGAAGTTTTTAGGTATTCTCACCTTCCTGGTACCGGTACTTATCATGACCTACTACGCAGTGATCGGCGGCTGGGTCACAAAATATGCGGTCGTCTATCTGACCGGTCAGGCTCAGGCTGCAGCCGCAGATGACTATTTTACTTCTTTCATCACTTCACCGGTAGCTCCGGTTGTCTTCGCCCTGCTTTTCATGGGAGTGACTTCGTTCATTGTATACAATGGCGTCGAGGGTGGAATTGAGCGTGTATCCAAATATATGATGCCCATTCTGTTGGTTCTCGTAGTCATCATTGCAGGCTATTCTCTGACTCTGAAGCATACAGACGAGGCCGGACAGCTCCGGACCGGTATCGAGGGTTTCCTCTACTACCTTACCCCGCATTTTGAGGGACTGACCGTAGGGCGCTTTTTCCAGATTCTTCTGGATGCCATGAGCCAGCTTTTCTTCTCCCTCAGCGTTTCCATGGGTATCATGATCACCTACGGCTCCTATGTGAAACCGGAGGTAAACCTCAATAGAGCGGTGAACCAGATTGAAATTTTTGACACCGGCGTAGCCCTTCTGGCCGGCGCCATGATCATCCCGGCTGTCTATGTGTTCTCCGGAACCGAGGGCATGAGCGCAGGCCCCAGCCTGATGTTTGTCTCCCTTCCCAAAGTTTTCGCAGGCATGGGAAAAGCCGGAAATGTGGTTGGCATCCTCTTTTTCGTCACCACGATTTTTGCCACGCTGACCTCCTGCATCTCCGTGCTGGAATCCATCACAGCCAACTGCATGGAGATCTTCCACACCGGCCGGAAAAAGACCGTGCTGGTGCTGACCGTCATCTACCTGACCGCTTCCGCTGTCATCGCCTTGGGCTACAGCATCTTCTACTTTGAGGTGAAGCTGCCCAACGGTTCCACCGGCCAGCTGCTGGATATCATGGATTACATCAGCAACAGCTTCATGATGCCGCTGATCTCCCTGCTCTCCACGATCCTCATCGGCTGGATCGTAACCCCGGATTACGTCATCGACGAGATGGAACGAAACGGCGAACACTTCCGCCGCAAGAAAATGTACACCGTCATGATTCGCTTCGTCGCACCGGTGATGATGCTGATTTTGTTTTTGCAGTCTACGGGGATTTTGTTTTAAAAGCAAAAAAACATGCAAAGGAATGATTTTCCTTTGCATGTTTTTTTATATCTTTTTTTTATCTTGCCCTCCGGTAAATTGCTGTCGTCACGAAGCCTGATTGAAAAGCTCACTTAAAGTTTCCGCTTTTTCTTCCAGTACTTTCAGGACATATTTGTCAAAATGGCGTGCGTCCTGGGTGGTGTTGCCGAACTCATAGGTTTCCTGGCCGGAGGCCTCTTCGGCGTCCCCGTTGACTGTCTGTTTTTCCGGGGCTGCCTTCGTGATCTCTGCTGCTCCTTCCATGTATTTTCCATACATCTCATCGATGTAGAGCGCCAGGGATTCGCCGAAAATCTCGGAAGGCACATGCCCGCCGTCCCACTGCCATTCGAGCTTCGCATCGGTTCCGCTGTTCAGCCAGGCAATCTGCAGATTCATGGAGGCAAAAAGCGACATATTTCCCTCGGAAGCTCCACCCGCGCCGTCAGAAAAAGGACCGGCGTCGCGATCTTTTTCTCCCGCAGCTTTCTCACCAGCTGGAAACCTTCCAGGCCCGGCAGCATCACATCCGGCAGGATCACATCAAAATTTTCATTCTGCGCTTTTTCATAACCCGAAAGACCGTCATGGCAGACCGTAACTTCAAAGCCCTTTTTCTGAAACCAGTCCGACAGGATATCCGCAAGTCTTATTTCATCTTCAATCACCAGAAGTTTCATGATTCTGCTCCTGTTCCGTTTTTTCTGTACTTTAGTACAGGTTTTTAAAAGAGTAAAGCCTGCGAAAAAATGTTATTGCCTTTTTCGTCTTAATGTGCTATCGTGATAAAGTGCAATTTTGAGAATTTCCATCGAAAAAGGGAGAAAAAAGAGTTTATGTCAAAAGAAGAAGTGCTGGAAAGGGCCCTGCGTTCCTATATGGCCTACTATGATGTGGAACGGGAGACACCGGAGGAGCCTTTTGCAGCGGAAGCAGCCTTTCATTCACACAGCAGCACCTATTTTCTCACAAAATCCGCGACCATCGGCGAGGCAGAATCCAACGAATATGTATTTTTTGCCCTTGCAGACCGCCTGGACGAGGAACTTTTCCGGAAACTGGACCATGCCGCCTGGGAAAAAGGCCTGGCGAGGGTGAAACCTCACACCAATCACCGGAATACCGATATCTCCCTCGTCGTTATCGCCTCTTCCGTCACGGAAGGCGCGGAAAATCTGGCCCGCAGGCAGAAACATTACAAGAGTTACCGCCTGAGTCTTCACGGGTTCAGCCATTATCGTCTGATTGTTTTAGATCTTTCCAATGAAAAAATGACCTGTAACCGGCAGGGACATTCCATGAAAAAGATCTTTAGCAAAATATTTACCTTGCAAGAAAAGGAGAGAAAAAAATGACAGCAATCCTAATCATCGTAGCAGCGATCGTACTGCTCCTGATCGGCTATGTCGGCTATGGTTCATGGCTTGCAAAGCAGTGGGGCATCGATCCGAAAAAATCCACTCCGGCTGTCGAAATGGAAGACGGCGTGGACTATGTTGCAGCAAAACCGGCAGTCCTTATGGGACACCACTTTTCATCCATCGCGGGAGCCGGCCCCATCAACGGACCGATCCAGGCCGCAGTTTTCGGCTGGGTACCCGTATTCTTATGGTGCATCATCGGCGGAATCTTCTTTGGCGGCCTGCAGGACTTCGGTTCCCTGTTCGCATCCCTTCGCCACAACGGAAAATCCGTAGGTGAGATCATCCGCGATTCCATGGGAAAAAGAGCCCAGAAGCTCTTCACGATCTTTGCACTGCTGGTACTGATCCTCGTTATCGCATCCTTTGTCAATGTCGTTGCAGGAACCTTCATGAGTGACGGCGGTTTCGGCGTTTCCACCGCTCCTACCGGAAACCAGACCACCGCTATGATCTCCCTTCTGTTCATCGTTCTTGCCATCATTTACGGATATATCACAAACCGTATGAGCGTCGGCACTCTGCCCGCAACCATCGGCGGCATCATCGGTATTGTTGCCATCGTAATCCTTGGCCTAAACTTCGGTTTCGTTATGAGCCGTACCGCCTGGATTGTTACCATCGGAATCTACATCGCTGTGGCTTCCCTGGTTCCCGTATGGATCCTTCTGCAGCCCCGTGATTACCTTTCCAGCTTCCTGCTTTACGGTATGATGCTTCTGGCTCTGGTTGGTATCTTCGTAGCCGCAGCTACCGGCCGTTCCAACTTCAACATCCCCGCTTTCACAGGCTGGAATACTTCCATCGGAACTCTGTTCCCGGCACTTTTTATCACCGTTGCCTGTGGCGCCTGCTCCGGTTTCCACAGCCTCATTGCTACCGGTACTTCTTCTAAGCAGCTGGACAATGAGAAACATGCAAAGCCCATCGCTTACGGTTCCATGCTGATCGAGTCCGCTCTCGGTATCGTAGCCCTGATCGCTCTCGGTATGATTTATGACAAATACACCGGAGGCGCTTTTGGAGGCCCGCCCGCAGCTTTCGCAGCCGGTGTCGCTACCATGTTCTCCGATGAAAACTCCGGCACTTACAACACAATCTACGCCCTTTTAACCCTGGCCGTTTCCGTATTTGCCCTGACTTCTCTGGACACCGGAACCCGTCTGGGCCGTTTCCTCTTCTCCGAGCTTTTCCTCAGAGAAAATGAGAAGAGCTGGAAAGATGCCACCGGAGTTCGCCGCTTCCTGGCTCATCCGATGGTAGGTACCACCTTCCTGGTTGTCATCGGCTGTATCCTCGGCGGACTTTCCTTAAGCCAGATCTGGGGCCTCTTCGGAGCAGCCAACCAGCTGCTGGCCGGTATCGCTCTTATGGCAGTCTGTGCATGGCTGGGACAGGCCGGTAAGAACAACAAGATGTTCTATGTCCCGATGGTATTCATGCTCGCAGCTACTCTCAGCAGCCTTCTCATCACCGTTAAGAAAAAACTCGTGATGATCGGCGCAGGCGAAGCCCTCTGGGGCGACTGGTTCCAGCTTCTCTTCGCCGCAGCCATGGCGATCCTGGCGATCTTCCTGGTAGTCGAAGGAATTCAGACCTTCAAGAAACAGAAAGCGCTGAAAAAAGCTTAAATTTTACGAAAAAGGCTTGTCTCACAAATCGTGAGGCAGGCCTTTTTTGCTGTCAGTAAAACCTAAAGCAGAAACACACGGCTCACCAAAAAACAGCCGCCCATCAACAATCCAATTTTGCCGCCTGTGAAACCGAAGGCAGAAACGCAATGTTGCTGATGGGCGTCCTGTAAACCGAAAGCAGAATACCCTGCTGATTGACAACATCTGGAATTCATTTCCATCTTTTCATAACATACCTGCTGTCCTTAATCGTCTCTGCTATCTCAAACCCTAACTTCTCATAGAGTAAAACAGCTTTTTTATTCTTAATAAAAACATATAGTACCACCGGCTCCTCAACTGATGCACAACACTTCTCAATTATGGCAGTTCCGATTCCGCGATTCTGAAATTCAGAAAAAACATACAGATCGTCGAGCTCGTATTCGCCATTTCCATTCCTGTAAAAATGGTAATATCCCGCTTTTCTTTCATCAGCATAGATAGAAGTATATTCATCAATAGAATTTTCCAGCTTTTTTCGGCCCCACCTCAGAGCTCTTTCGTAATCGATACATTCTATATTCTCATAAGCATCAATTAGTTGCTTACATAACTGATATAAACACTCTATGTCTGAGCTTGCTGCTTTCTCATAAGTTATTTTCATATAAGCCTCCATATGATGTGGCTATTTATAAAGATCTTTCAACGTTATCAGCTGAACTTCACCACACTCCTGTGCCTTAAGAAGCCCGTCAGTAAATCCACCCTTAGAAAAAATATAGTAATAATAGTTGTTGCCTTTTCCAAAGACAGCTGCATAATCCCGGAGCAAATCAAGTTCATCCACACCGATTTTCTCATTTCTGTACTTGCATGAACCAATGATATAGTCCTTCCCCTCGACAGGTGTTCCGATAATATCAATCTGAATCTGCTTTTTCTTCTTCGGGTCTGCCCCCCACCATTGGCCGATTTCACTCAGTTCAATCGGAAGTTTCTCCGAATAATAAAGCAGATAATCCTGACACATCTTCTCAAATATCAAGCCCATGTAATCGGGAAAATACTGCTTTACCGCGTGTGGATAGGTCTTTACGATTCTGCCAGAGTCAATTGCACTCATATTAACAGGCACAAACCGGTACCAGAACCGAAAGAAATTATCTGCCAGCAGATAAATTGTCTTCTTACCAGGCTTTTCTGTTATTGGCGTTTCCTTTTTGACAATACCAAGGCCAATCAATGTTTTCAGATACTTCGCTACAACCGAATTCTCCTCACCAACCTTCATCTTGATATCGTTCATCCGAGATGCTCCCTCTGCAATCGCTTTGATGATTGCATTATAAATGGCCGGCTCCCTGAGTTCCTGTTTCAGCAGATTTCCCGGCTCCTCATATAAATAGCTGGAGCGGTCAAAAAAGTTATCCATCAGAGCTTCATCCACACTATCCCTCACATCCAGCTTATTGATATAGTGCGGAACTCCTCCCGTGATTCCATAAAT
>OLPT01001068.1_pt1 | contig 17807 bp, 19 predicted proteins | sample 1673051 | NCBI WGS metagenome assembly OLPT01 (sample SAMEA3136750, study PRJEB25190) | human gut metagenome | biome: human gut; feature: human-associated habitat; material: faeces | place: Austria | collected 2013
GCGGGCGGGGATATCGCTCACCAGCTCCATCACGGTCTTGCGGCCCAGCTCGTCGCTGGCGGTGGTCACATAGCCGCGGGGCTTGTACAGGGCCAGATAGTACATCTGCTGATCCTTGCGGATATAGATGCGCTCGTCGTCCACGTGCAGCACGTCGCGGTTGGGGTCCATCTTGTCGCCCACCTTGACGGGGTGGCCGTTGACCTTCACGCGGCCCTCGGCAATGATCTGTTCTGCCGCACGGCGGGAGCACAGGCCCTGTTCAGCCATGATCTTTTGAATACGTTCTTCTGCCATAATTAAACTCCTTGTGCGCCTCCCGGCGCTCAAAACGCGCACCTCTCCCCTGTTTTGGGGTGCGGGTGCGCCTGTATCAAAACTGTGAGTTGGAAGCTCACAGTTACGGCGATGGTAGTCAGCGGGACGGAGTGTCCGGTGCCAAGCCCTCCACTTACTGCTCAGCAGGAGCAGCAGGCTCTTCCTTCTTTTCGTCCTTCTTGATGAGGGCGGCAACCTTGTCCACCAGCTCCGGCAGCATGGTCAGGGCACGGTTGATGGTGTCGGCGTTGTCCGACAGCTGGATGGTGCGCACGCAGCCGTCCTTTACCACGAGGAAGGCCACCGGCTGGATGTTCACACCCGCACCGGAGCCGCCGCCGAACAGGTCCTTGTTGGCGGCGTTCTTGCCGTCAAAGTCGGTGCCGCCGGAGGCAAAGCCAAAGCTCACCTTGGAAACCGGCAGGATGGTGGTGCCGTCCTCGGTGATGATGGGCTTGCCAATGATGGTGTTGGAGTCCACCATCTGGTGGATCTTCTCCATGGTAACGTTCATCAGGCCCTGAATGGGATGCTCAGCCATAAAACAGCTCTCCTTTATCAGTTTGATTCGGGCAAAGGCCCGTTGTCTGCAGATCCGGATACACGTATAGTGTACCACATTATAGGAAGATGTCCAATACTTTTTTGCGCCAGAACTCGTACAGCACCCGCACCGCCGCAAGGACGATGAACAGTGCCTGTGCGCTCACCCGGCAGGACACCCGGTCCTCCACGGTGGGCTGCCCGCTGCCAAAGTCCGGCAGGATGCGCAGCTCATCGAACTGCAGCCAGAGAAAGCGGTCCAGCACGCCCAGCACCGGGTACAGCCACGCCTGCAGCTTGCCGTAGCTGCGGGCAGCGGCGGCGGGGTCCTCCCCGCGCACACCAAGGCGCACCTGTATTTTTGTGATGCGCAGCGCACCGAACACAGCTTTGGTCAAAGTGCCCGCACCTTTGAGCATGGTGCAGAGGATCTCCAGCGTGATCTTTGCCTTTTTGCGCGGCTGGGCGGGCTTGTTTGCCTTGGCGGCAGCGGCGGCGGCCTTTTTGCGGGCCTTCTCCTCTGCCTTTTTCCGCTTGCGCTCAGCCCGCCATGCGGCAAACTTTGCCTTGACCTTGCCAAAGCCCTTGGGCGGCTCCGGGTTTTCCGGTGCGGGCGGCGGCTCCGGCTTCGGGTACTGGAACACCGGGAAGGTGATGCCCAGCGCACCGGCCTTTACGGTGAGCACGCCGTGCTCCCAGCACAGGTCTGCGCAGAAGGGACACAGCAGCAACAGCACCAGTAGGATCAGCACCACCAGCAGCAGAATGCCGATCACCCGGAGGATGAACAGCAGCACTGCGCCCAGCGCGGCGAGGAATGCTCCCATGCGTTACCCCTCACTTTCCGTCGGTGATGCGTTTGTTTCCGTTTCCTGCCCGTGCACCGGCGGCAGGTCGGCCAGAGAAGAAAGGCCGAACACCCGCAAAAAGGTGTCGGTGGTGCGGAAGCTCACCGGCCTGCCCGGCAGGTCAAGGCGGCCGGCTTCCTCAATGAGGCCCTTTTCCAGCAGGCCCGACACGCTGGACGAGGAATCCACGCCGCGCACCTGCTCGATGAAGGCGCGGGACACCGGCTGGTTGTAGGCGATCACGGTCAGGGTCTCCATGGCGGCGGGGCCAAGGGGCACTGCGCGGCGGCTGTCCAGCAGGCGGCGGATGCAGTCGGCCCACTCGGTCTTGGTGGCAAGCTGCCAGCGGGTGTTCAGGTGCAGCAGGCACAGGCCGCTGTCCTCCCGGGCGTAGCGCTCCCGCAGGGCTTCCAGCGCGGCTTCCACGCTGAGCTGCGGCAGCTGCACCGCCTGGGCCAGCTTGTCGGCACCAATGGGGTCGCCGCTGGCAAACAGCATGGCTTCCACGGCTGCACGGATCTGTTTCTGGTTCATTCCTTCTCCTTATCACGTTGGATGCGGCCCCGCTGCATGGTCAGCCGGCCCTCGTCGTCCAGCTTTACGCGGCCGCCGCGCACCAGCTCCAGCAAGGCCAGAAAGGTGGCCACGTTGGTGCTGCGGGTCTGCTGGCGGCTGAACAGCTGGCTCATTTTTGCCGCTGTACCGCTGATCAGGTGCCGCAGAATGTACACCACCCGGCTCGTCACCGACACCATGGGCGCTGTGACCAGCGGCTCGAACTGCTGCTGGGTAGGCTCCCGGCGCAGCTTGGTGCGGCCGGAAAGAACGGCCCAGTAATCCGCCAGCACCTGCGGCGCATGGTGCAGGTCGTAGGTGTTATCGAACTCCATCTTCATGGGCGGACGCACAAAAACCGGCGCAGCTTCGGCCTTTTGGCGCAAAAGTGCAGCCATGCGGCGGCACTGGTCGTACTCGATCAGCTGGCCGGTGAACTCCTGCTTCATGCGCTCGCCCTCTTCGCTGCGGGGCAAAAGCAGGTAGCTTTTCATCTCCACCAGCCGCGCGGCCATCTCGATGAAGGCGCTGGCGGCTTCCGGGTCCGGGTCGGCCCGCGCCACCGTGGCGGTGTACTGGTCGATCAGCTCCAGAATGGGGATGTTGTGCAGGTCCATCTTATGTTTGGCCACAAGCGCCAGCAATAATTCCAGCGGGCCGTCAAAATCTTCCAGATGGAAGGTCAGTTCTTCTGCCACGCTCACACCACCGTCCCAAGGCCGGCATAGTAGACGGAATACGCGATCTTATCAATATAGCCGGTGCCCTTGCCCAGCAGCTCCCACACGATGTTGTTCAGGTAGTACAGGGGGGTATCCAGTGCGCCGAACCACACTGCCGCCAGCAGGGCGATCATGATATAGCGCTCGTACTTCATCAGGCCAAAGTAGATGCGCCGGGGCAGCAGCACCAGCAGGATGCGGCTGCCGTCCAGCGGCGGCACCGGGATCAAGTTGAACACGGCAAGGCTCACGTTCATCAGCACAAGGTACTGCAGGAACATGGCAATGTAGATGGCGGCATCGTTCACCGGTGCCCAGTAGTACATGAGCTTCCACACCACCATGCCCACATAGGCAAGGAGGATGTTTGCCGCAGGGCCAGCCAGCGCGGTGAGGGCCATGCCCCACTTGGGGTTTTTGAAATTGCGGGGGTCGGTGGAGACGGGCTTTGCCCAGCCCACGCCCGCAAACACCATGCACAGCGTGCCCAGCAGGTCAAAGTGGGCAAAGGGGTTCAGCGAGAGCCGCCCCTGCCGCTTTGCGGTGTCGTCGCCCAGCAGCCATGCTGCCAGCGCGTGGCCGCACTCGTGGAAGGGGATGGCCACCAGCGCCACCAGCGCGCGGATGAGATAATAGATGCCCTGAGAGGTCATTCGATATTCCTGCCTTTTTTCAGTATACCATATATAATACTATTTTTTGAGGTTTTAGACAAGGGGGTATTACTCCTTCCACCGCTAACGCGGTCCCCCTCCCTCAAGGAGGGAGGCTTTGGCATACCGGAAAGCTTTTCCTCTTCGCCAGAGGCTCCCTCACTGAGACAGACTCCCCCGGCCGGGGGAGGTGGCACAAAGTGCCAGAAGGGGAACAGCTGGCATCGCGCAGCGATGACTGAAGGAGTTTGGTTTTCCAAAAAACCGCAAGATTTTTTGAAAAAAGGCTTGCATTTTGCCCGGTAATCTGCTACAATAGTCAAGCTGATTATTTTGATTCCTTACTTCACTGCAGGAGGTGCAAGTACCATGGCTAAATGTGAATGCTGCGGCAAGGGTGTTGCCTTTGGTATCAAGGTTTCTCACTCTCATCGTCGTTCCAACCGTACCTGGAAGCCGAATGTCCGTCGTGTCAAGGCGGTCGTTGAGGGTTCTCCCAAGTACGTCTACGCATGCTCCCGTTGCCTGCGCGCTGGCAAAGTTACCCGCGCTGTCTAATTTGGTGTATGTGGCCGGTCACTTTGTCGAGTGGCCGGCTTTTTTTGTTGCTGTAAGGAGGCAAAACACATGGCTCTGCCCAACGATCCCATCATGCTGCTGAGCGTGGTGAACCTGAAGCTGCGTGATTTTTACAAAAACCTCGATGCTCTGTGCGAAGACATGGATGCCGACAAGGCCGACCTTTGCGCAAAGCTCAAAGCCGCGGGCTACGAGTATGATGCCCAGCGCAACCAGTTCGTGTGATATTTCCAGAGAAAGCTTTCTTTTGATCGCCAACGACCGGCACCAACGTGCAGCGACTGCGCCCGGGCCGGTGAATATAGAAACAAGGAGTGCTTGATTTATGATCCAGGGTACCTATTACAAAGAGTGGAGCAGCGTGCTGAACCGCGAGATGGAGTTCAAGGTATACGGCAGCGCCGGTGTGCCGGTGCTGGCCCTGCCTGCCCGCGGCGGCCGCTTTTATGATTGGGAGAACAACGGCATGCCCGATGCCATTGCCCCGCTGCTGAACGAGGGCAAGGTGCAGCTGTTCTGCGCCGACAGCATTGACGGCGAGGCCGTACTGAACGGCGACATCCCGGTGCGCCGCCGCGCCGAGATGGAGGAGAAGTACTTCGTCTATCTTACCGCCGAGCTGGCTCCCCGGGTGCTGGCCCTGAACGGTGCCGCAAAGGATGCCAAGCTGTGGTGTGTGGGCATCGACCTTGGCGCTGTGCACGCCGTCAACTGCCGCCTGCGCCGTCCCAAGCTCTTTGCCGGTGCCATCGGCCTTTCCGGCATCTACGATCTGGCCCGCTTCTGGGGCAGTGAAGCCGACGATCTGGTGCTGCGCTGCTCTCCCCTGCAGTATCTGGCCGAGAACGGCATCGCCGACAAGCTGGCTCTGGCCAAGGCCGAGGAGAACAGCCTGATGCTCTGCGCCGGTCAGGGTGCCTACGAGGACGATGCCAAAGCCGACACGCAGGCGCTGGCCGATGTGCTGGCCGCACAGGGTCTGCCCGCCCACCTCGAGGTCTGGGGCGGCGATGTCTCCCACGAGTGGTACTGGTGGGGCAAGATGCTGGGCCTGTTTGTGCCGCGGATTCTGGAGAAGTAAAAGTGATTGGATAGAGGGAAGGCATTTGCAATGCCTTCCCTCTTTTTGTTTGTATTTTTCAATTCCCTACTTGATTTATCGGGTTTGCTGTGCTATACTCATGCTGTAAGAAGTATACCCCCTATGGGTAAAGGAGATATTTTATGGACAACGAGAAAAAGCCCTGCTGCTGTTGCGGCACGCCCGCCCAGCCCGAAGCTGCCACGGCTCCGGCCATTGACGCATCCGCTGTGCCCACCGAAAGCGTCACCCCCTCCTGCTGCCGCCACAAGGACCGCACCCCTGAGGAACACAAGGCCCTGCTGAACCGGCTCAGCCGCATCGAGGGGCAGGTGCGCGGCATCCGCGGCATGCTGGAAAAGGATGCCTACTGCGTGGACATCCTTGTGCAGGTGGCGGCGGCGAACTCGGCGCTGAACAGCTTTTCCAAAGAGCTGCTGGCACAGCACATCTCCACCTGCGTGGCGGACGACCTGCGCGCGGGCAGCGAGGCAAAGCTGGACGAGCTGGTGAATCTGCTGCCCAAGCTCATGAAATAAGAAGCCCGTTCCCGTGCATACTCAACGTAGGAGTGATATTTTATGGAACAATACAACGTTACCGGCATGAGCTGCGCAGCCTGCTCCGCCCGGGTGGAGAAGGCCGTGAGCAAGGTGCCCGGCGTTGCCAGCTGTTCGGTGAGCCTGCTGACCAACTCCATGGGCGTGGAGGGCACCGCCAGCTCTGCCGAGATCATCAAGGCCGTGCAGGATGCCGGTTACGGTGCCAGCCCCAAGCGTGCGGGCGCGGCGGCTGCCAGCGCCACCAGCGCCGACCTTGACGCGCTGGCCGACCACGAGACCCCCAAGCTCAAGCGGCGGCTCATTGCGTCGCTGGGCTTTCTGCTGGTGCTGATGTACTTCTCCATGGGCCACATGATGTGGGGCTGGCCCCTGCCCCGCTGGTTCGACGGCAACCACATCGCCATGGGCCTTGTGCAGCTGCTGCTGGCGGGCATCGTCATGGTCATCAACCAGAAGTTCTTCATCAACGGCTTCAAGGGCCTCCTCCACGGCTCGCCCAACATGGACACGCTGGTGGCCATGGGTTCCATGGCAAGCTTTGTGTGGAGCACCTACGCCCTGTTCGCCATGACCCGCGCGCAGGTGGATGGCAACAGTGAGCTGGTCATGCATTATATGATGGAGTTCTACTTCGAGTCCGCCGCCATGATTTTGACCCTCATCACGGTGGGCAAGATGCTGGAAGCCCGCTCCAAGGGCAAGACCACCGACGCGCTCAAGAGCCTGATGAAGCTTGCCCCCAAGACCGCCACCCTGCTGCGGGACGGTGCCGAAGTGACCGTGCCCATCGAGCAGGTGCAGAAGGGGGACATTTTTGTGGTGCGCCCGGGCGAGAACATCCCCGTGGACGGCATCGTGCTGGAAGGCAGCAGCGCCGTGAACGAGAGCGCCCTGACCGGCGAGAGCATCCCCGTGGACAAGGCTGCGGGCGATAAGGTGAGCGCTGCCACCACCAACCAGTCCGGTTTCCTGCAGTGCCGGGCCACCCGCGTGGGCGAGGACACCACCCTTGCCCAGATCATCCGGATGGTCAGCGATGCCGCCGCCACCAAGGCTCCCATTGCAAAAATCGCCGATACGGTGTCCGGTTTCTTCGTGCCTGCGGTCATTACCATCGCGGTGGTCACCACCATCGTGTGGCTGCTGCTGGGCCGGGAGCTGGGCTATGCGCTGGCCCGCGGCATCTCCGTGCTGGTCATCAGCTGCCCCTGTGCGCTGGGTCTGGCAACGCCGGTGGCCATCATGGTGGGCAACGGTCTGGGTGCAAAGAACGGCATCCTGTTCAAGACCGCCGCTTCGCTGGAAGCTGCAGGCCGCACCCAGATCGTGGCGCTGGATAAGACCGGCACCATCACCAGCGGTGAACCAAAAGTGACCGACATTCTGCCCGCCGAGGGCGTTTCCGAGGCGGAGCTGCTCACCCTTGCCGCCGCACTGGAGCGCAAGAGCGAGCACCCGCTGGCAAAGGCCGTGCTGGCCTGCACCGACGCGCAGAAGCTCACCGCCCCCGAGGTATCCGGCTTTGCCGCCCTGCCGGGCAACGGTCTGGCCGCAAAGCTGGAGGGCGTGGAGATCTTTGGCGGCAATGCGTCCTTTATCGGCACCAAAGTCACCGTGCCCGCACAGCTGCAGGAGAAGGCCGCAGCCCTTTCCGCACAGGGCAAAACGCCCCTGTTCTTCGGCGGAGCAGGCCGTCTGCTGGGCATCATCGCGGTGGCCGATACCATCAAGGAGGACAGCCCCCGCGCCATCCGGGAGCTGCAGGCCATGGGCATCCGCGTGGTCATGCTCACCGGTGACAACCAGCGCACTGCCGACGCCATTGGCAGGCAGGCCGGTGTGGACGAGGTGATCGCAGGCGTGCTGCCCGACGGCAAGGAAGCGGTCATCCGCCAGCTGCAGGCATCCGGCAAGGTGGCCATGGTGGGCGACGGCATCAACGATGCCCCGGCCCTGACCCGTGCCGACACCGGCATCGCCATCGGCGCAGGCACCGACGTTGCCATCGACGCGGCGGACGTGGTGCTGATGAACTCCAAGCTGTCGGACGTGCCCGCCGCCATCCGCCTGAGCCGTGCTGCCCTGCGCAACATCCACGAAAACCTGTTCTGGGCGTTCATCTACAACATCATCGGCATCCCGCTGGCCGCAGGCGTGTTCATCCCCTTCGGCCTGACGCTGAACCCCATGTTCGGTGCTGCTGCCATGAGCCTTTCCAGCTTCTGCGTGGTAAGCAACGCCCTGCGCCTGAACCTGTTCGACGTGCACAGCACAAAGCACGATCGTGCAGCAAAAAATGCTGCTTCCCTGCCCGCTGTCTCCGCACAGCCCGCAGCGGTTGTAAATAAAGAGAGTACCAAGGAGGACACTGCTATGAAAAAGACCCTGAAAGTGGAAGGCATGATGTGCGGCCACTGCGAAGCCCGCGTGAAGAAGGCTCTGGAAGCCCTGCCCGAGGTGGACGAGGCCGTGGTGAGCCACGAGGCCGGCACCGCCATCGTCACCCTGAACGCCGAGGTCGCCGACGACGTGCTGAAGAAGGCCGTTGAGGATCAGGACTACCCTGTGACCGGCATCCAGTAAACCGCCGCTGAATACTCCCCATCAAATGGAAAGGCCGCTGCATGTGAACCGTGCAGCGGCCTTTTTATCGTGTTTACAGGCTTTTAAAATTGATTCAGAATATCATGGTGTCCAATGTCCAACAGCAGAATGATCGTATCACCGTCGTACTGCCAGATGACCCGCACATCCATGTTTACGCTGAACTCGAACAAGTCTACCGTGCCTTGAATACGCTTTGTGCGCAGCGACGGATACAGCGGGTCCATTTCCAGAATTTCCAGCTTCTTTTTCAGCTGCGCCCGCTCCGCTGCGTTCAAACGCTTCAGGTTCTTTATGAATCGTTTGGTGTAGGTGATCTTGTAATTCATTCGTCCGCACCGTCCAGCGCTTCAAACAGTGCGTCCACAGTGTCGAACACCGGCTGCTCCCCTGCCGCAATTTTGGCCTTTGCTTCGTTGATCTCGCTGCGCAGCTCGTCCAGATACTTTTTGGGGTAAACGGCTACCGGCATCAGCTCGATCACGCCATCCTTCTCCACGATCTCCAGCTTGTCGCCCTCACGCAGGCCCATCTTCATTACAATATCCTTTGGAATGGTGATCTGGGATTTTGTCCTCAATTCCGTCAGCATCCTTCATCCTCCTTTGTGCGATTTTCTTACTTTCTCACTTTTATTATACTCCGCTTTTTTCAAAAAGCAACCATGCACCATAAAATTTTACAAAGCGTCGTTTCTGTGTCTTCTTATTGTATTTCGTCAGAAAGTATGTTAAACTAAAAATGCCACCCCAAAGGGTGGCGTTAAGGTGCTATCTGCAAGCGCAGGTGGTCATGCTTCCCTCCGGCAAGCGTCCGGGGGACGTTAAAAGCTTATTGTTTGTTCCCCCGTTCGCAAACGCGGAAGGGGGGATGCATCATGAAGTTGGAAGAGGTTCTGCAGCTGTTCGTCATTGTTGGCGGTACAGTTGGGATTACATTTCAGATCGCATGGGCAATCTTCAAAGAGATCCATAACAATAAGAAATGACCGCCCCTGTCTCCAAACGGTAAGCGGTCATTCTTATTGATCCAACCGGAAGGAGCTGACCATTGCGGACAGCACCTTTTCTATTTGTAGTATAGTTATTTTTTGCCGTTTTGTCAAGAGAAGGTGCCCGCCTTCTCTTTTTCTTTCCCCATTTTCCTGTGCATTTTCACCCCGGAAGCTGTGGCTTTTTGCGCAAAAACTATTTGTTGACACGTTGTTTTTTCAGAGTTATACTTATAGCAACAACATTTGGTTTTGCTTCCAGTTATAAACCACAGCGAAAGGAGAAATGTATTTTGGGAGTATCCATTCAGGACCGCACAGACTTTCTGAACATGCTGGATGCCTGCAGGACCGAGCAGCAGCTGTTCAGCCGCCTGACCTTTGCGGTAATGTTCCACCAGACCGACCCGGCTGCACGGGAAGACCTGCTGGACGACGTGCGCGGCGCAGCCTGCAACATGCAGCTGCCCGCCGTCAATTACAAGATCGATCAATGGCTCAACACCTGCAAGCAGGCGTGGCAGGCCGACCCCGCAGCCTTTATGGCAGCCGTGAACGCGGACGCAAAGCAGCGCAAGCTTGCGCTGGAGGGCAGCGCGGCACAGCCCGGCCTGCTGGCCGATGTGCCCATGCAGAGCGTGGCGTGGCTGGTGCCGCAGCTGCTGCCGCTGGGCGAAGTGTCGCTGCTGGGTGCCGACGGCGGCACCGGCAAGGGCATCTGGCAGGCACAGCTCATTGCCTACGTGACGGCGGGCAAGACCTCCGGCTTTTTTCCGCTGCCGCCGCAGCAGACCGGCAAGGTGCTGCTGCTTGCGGGCGAGGACGACCCCGGCAAGGTGCTCAAGGCCCGTCTGCTGGCGGCCGGGGCCGACATGAACCGGGTGCTGGTGCTGACCGCCGACGACTACTTTGGCAAGACCGGCCAGCCCCTTACCCTCAAGGATCAGGCACTGGCGGATTTTGCCGCCAAGGCCGGGCCGCTGCTGCTCATCGTGGACCCGCTGCAGAGCTTTCTGCCCGCCGATGTGGAGATGGCAAGCCGCAACCAGATGCGCAGTGCCCTGCTGCCGCTGCGCGCCATTGCCGCAAAGCAGGGCTGCGCGGTGCTCATCGTGATGCACTCCAACAAAAAGCAGGGCGTTTCCGGCCGCGCACGTCTGGCCGACAGCTCGGATATCTGGGACATGGCCCGCAGCGTGCTGATGATGGGCCGCGCCAAGAACGACGGCAAAATTTATCTCAGCCACGAGAAAAGCAGCTACGCCCGCCCCCAGCAGACGGTGCTGCTGCACATCGACGATGTGGAGGTGGAGGGCGTAAAGACCGCACGGGCCGTGTTTGACGGCTACACCGACAAGAAGGATGCCGACTTCATTGAGGAGCGGCGGGTGCGCACGGCGGAGACCCGGCAGGACACCCGCAGCGCCATCCTGAACGTTCTGTCCGAGAGCCGCCTTGGGTCGATGCCCAGCAACGAGCTGCGCGCCGCCGTCCTGCGGGAGATCGGGTGTAGCGACAGTACATACAACCGTGTGTACAGTGACCTCACGAAGTCCAGCCAAATCGCAAAACAAGCGATACGTGGAAAAGATGGCAGGAATCGCTGGTATACCTGCTACTGTGGAGAAACATCTGACAAAGTTCCATTTTAAATACTTATCTACGTTATAAATTTGATGTTTGTCAGCTTGACAAAGTTCGGATATTTGACAAAGTTGGAACTTTCTCAGAACAATGGAACTTTCTCACCTTGACAAAGTTACTTTTCAATCGTTGTATCGTTTAAAAGTTCAAACTTGCTCAGATAACGCTCCTACAGTAGCACCTGATAAAGTTCCCCGAAACCGCAGGCTGCGTGCTGGCAGCTTTCTCCGCGAACAGCAACGGGTTGCGGCACCCAGCAGCCGCGTCGCATTCGCTTGCGTCTCGCTGGCCGCGGCCCCAACTGCAACTCCCTGTTTCCGCCATTGGCGGCGGTCGTTTCAGTTGCAGAACCCACGGTTCCGCCCCTGTGCTTACGCACGGGGCCCCACTTCCCGGACATTCGCTGGAGAAACTCCCAGCCCACAGCCCAGCACGCAGCCCGCACCTTAACTCCTCGCCAACTCCTCCACCGTGATGCAGCACACGGCAAAGGCCAGCAGGGCGCAGTCCAGCGGCACACGGCGCAGCACCACCACCCGTTCGGTCAGGGTGGTAAAGGTCTGCACGGCCTGCACCGGCACGGTGCTGCCCAGCCAGAACAGCGCCACCGAAAGCGGAAGATGCACCGCCCGCGCTGCCAGCAAAGGCCGCAGCGAGATCTCGGCCGGGCAGATGGTGCGCACCTGCAAAAGCACCGACACCCCCTGCACACTGAGCGCCGCGCAGCACAGCGTGCTGGCCCACAGCCCGGTGCGGGCGGCCTGATCGCAGCCGGAACACACTTCCAGCAGCATGGCGGGCAGCGCCGCCCACGGCTGTGGCAGCAATGCCCCGCACCCTGCCGCCAGCAGCCGGAAGTACAGCACAAAGCCGCAGAGCTTCAGGTAGGTCACTGCCGCCTGCGCGATCACCGCGTCCAGTGCGGGCAGCGGAATGGTTTCCCCCTGCGCGGGTGGAGCCTGCCCGGCCCCACCCTGCATCCGGCACAGCAGCGCCGCCGTGAGGTATCCCGCCAGCAGCTGGGCCGCAAACAGCCGCACCCCCACCGCGCGGCTGCCCAGCATCTGCTGCCCTACCGTGAGGATGACAAAGGACGGCCCGCTGCACACACAGGCGGGCAGCAGCGCCGAGGCCTGCCGGGAGGTGAGCTGACCGGTGCGCACGGCTTCGGACGCAGCCACCGCCGCCGGTGCAAAGCCCCCCAAGGCCCCAATGAGCAGCACGCCGCCCGCACCCTTTGCCCGGATGCCCATGAGCCGCGCCGCAGGCCGGAACACAAAGCCCAGCCACTGCCCGGCCCCGCAGCCTGCCGCCAGCGCCGATACGATGAGGAACGGAAACAGCGATACCAGCAGCGGCCCGCCGCACAGCCGCAGCCCCGCCTGCAGGACATCGGCACAGCGCTGCGGCGCGGCAAACACCAGAAACGCCGTGTACCCTGCCAGCGCCAGCAGCACGCCCCGCCGGAAATTCCAGCTTCGATTCATAACTCAGCCCTCCGCATCCATATATATGTAGCAGCGCGCCGCGGGCAGAACTGCGGGATGGGAGGGAATGGGATGTGTGCCAAGCGCAAAAAGCGGCTTTTGCTGCAAAGCTGGCTGGCCCTGCTGTTCCGTCAGCCGCCGCAGGGCTTTTACCACGCCCCTGCCGTCTACCTGAGCGGGGGCCGCATGGAGGTGGAGCACTTTTGCCGCATTCTGGCCTACAGCCCCGACCGGCTGTGCCTGCAGATGCCCCATGGCCGGTTGACCATCTACGGCGACGGGCTGAAGATCGTCACCCTTACCGCCAGCCGCCTGACCCTGCGGGGGCGGTTCGTGCGCACGGACTTTGCGGATGACTAGGAGGTGCCCATGGAACCGGTAAGCCTTTGGGCCGCGGTGGAGTTCACCGCATGCAATGGCAGCACCGAAGCCCTGCTTACCGCTGCCGCCCGGGCCGGGCTGCATCCCTACGGGGTAACGGCCCTGCCGGGAGGGTTTGGCGGGCGGTGCGCCGCGTGGCAGTACCCGCGCCTTGCCGCGCTGGCCCGCAAGCACCGGGTGCGGCTGCGCATCCGCCGGAAGCTGGGGCTGTATTTCCGTCTGCGCCCCTTGCTGCGCCGGGCCGGGCTTTGGGCGGGGCTGGCGGTGTTTGTGCCGCTGCTGCTCTTTGCACAGCAGTTCGTCTGGTATGCGGACACCTCTTCCCTCACCACCGGACAGGCTGCGCGGGCCTGCGCCGTCCTGCGGGAAGCGGGCCTGCAGCCCGGTGCGGCTGTGACCGAGGCAAAGCTCACCGCCGGGGAGTACGCCCTTTTGCACAGCGGCGAGTTCTCCTGGGCCAGCCTGAATTTTGCCAAAGGGCGGCTGGTGGTGGAAGCCGCCGCGGCCAGGCCCAAGCCGGACATTGCCGCCGGAACGCTGCACGGCATCCGGGCAAAATGCGGCGGCACTGTGGTTCGCACGAACCTTACCAGCGGCACCATGCTGGTGCAGCCGGGCCAGCAGGTGGAAGCCGGGCAGGGCCTCATTGGCACAGCCCGCGCCGAGCGGGACGGCACCCTGATCTTTGCGCCCGCCGCCGGAACGGTGGTTGCGCAGTTTGAGTGGAGCGACACCCGCACCGTGCCCTTGGAAGAGACGGTGCAGCAGTACACCGGCGCGTGCACCCGCACATACCGGGTGACAGTGTTCGGGCACACCTTCTCTCTGCCCGCCGCGCCTGCGCCGGAACATGCGGCGGTGATCCTCCGGCACTTTCAGCCGGAGGTGCCGCTGCTGGGCCTTGCCCTGCCCTGCTCTGTGGAGGAGACCTGCCGCTATGTGCAGCAGCCGGAAACGCTGCACCGCACCGAAGCGCAGGCCGCCGCGCTGGCCCGGCTGCAAAGCCTGCAGGCGCTGTACGCCGCATGGCCGGACGCGGAGCACATCGCCCGCAAAGAGGACTGCACCGTGAACGGCAATGTACTGGACTATACCGTCACCTACACCGTGGCAGCGGACATCTGCGGGTGAAAGGATTCCCGTTGTAATTCGCCAAAAAATATGTTAAACTAAAAACACCACCCCAAAGGGTGGCGTTAAGGTGCTGTCTGCAAGCGCAGGTGGTCATGCTTCCCTCCGGCAAGCGTCCGGGGGACGTAAAAGCTTATTGTTTGTTCCCCCGTTCGCAAACGCGGAAGGGGGGATGCATCATGAAGTTGGAAGAGGTTCTGCAGCTGTTCGTCATTGTTGGCGGTACAGTTGGGATTACATTTCAGATCGCATGGGCAATCTTCAAAGAGATCCATAACAATAAGAAATGACCGCCCCAGACTCTCAAACCGTGGCGGTCATTCTTATTGATCTAACCGGAAGGAGCTGACCATTGCGGACAGCGCCTTTTCTATTTGTAGTATAGTTGTTTTTTAGCGGCTTGTCAAGTCCCCTGCTCTGCAGCGGCACGTTCCGCCGCCTGCGCGTCATACTCCGCGATCAGGTCGTTGAGGTCGTACTGGTACTTGCTGTGGCAGAAGTGGCACACCACCTCACAGGCGGGGTCCTCGTCGCGCATCCTCACCAGCTCCTTGCGGCCAAGGCTGAACAGCATCTCCTTGGTGCGCTCGGCGCTGCAGTCGCACTGGTAGTGCACATCGCGCTCGTCCAGCACGTTGGGGTCAAAGCCCGCCAGCGCCAGCTGCATCATGTCCTCGGGGGTCTTGCCCTCGTGCAGCAGGGTGGTGACGGACGGCATGGCCGCGATGTTCTTTTCCAGCTGATCGATCTCCGCATCGGTGGCACCGGGCAGCAGCTGCACCATAAAGCCGCCTGCGCACAGGATGGACAGGTCCTTGTCCACCAGCACGCCCAGCGCCATGACGGTGGGCACCTGCTCGCTGTAGGCGTAGTAGGCGGTCAGGTCCTCGGCGATCTCGCCGGAGACCAGCGGCACCTGCCCCACGGTAGGCTCCTTCTGCAGGCGGTTATCCCGGATGACGGTGAGCACGCCGTCTTTGCCCACAGCGCCGCCCACATCCAGGTGGCCGTTCGGCTTTGCGGGCAGCTCCACCAAGGGGTGGTCGATGCAGCCCTTCACGTTGCCGGTGCCGTCGGTGCAGGCAATGACCACGCCCGCCGGGCCGCCGCCGGACACACGCAGGGTGATCTGGTCACGGTCGTCCTTGAGCATGGAGCCCATCAGGGCCGCGCCGGTGAGCAGACGGCCCAGTGCCGCGCTGCAGGTGGCGCTGGTGGTGTGCAGCTTTTCGGCCTTGCGGACGATCTGGGTGGAATCCACGCCGCAGAACACGACCCCGCCGTTCTCCGACAGGCCGCGGATCAGATTTGCCATAAAGTTATCCCTCCAATTGTGTATACTGCTTGACTGCGCAGAAGAAATAGCGCTGGCTGTCCTCGGTCAGCGGGCCGAAGGTCTCGCCGTCGCAGACGCTTTCCAGCGCAAAGCCGTGCTTTTCCAGCGCGGTGCGGATGGTGTCAAGGTCATAGGTGTACTCGCAGAACTGCTCGTGGAAGTGCTCGCCGGTCTCGTGGTAGTCGATGTCCACGGTGATCTCCACGCGGCGGTTGGCGGCATCGTAGTGGTTGCGCCACACACAGGCGGCATCCTCTTCCTCAAAGGTGAACGCGTTGTCGCCCAGCACGTTCCGGTGCTTGTAGGGCGTGTTCATATCGAACAGGAACACCCCGCCCTTCTCCATGAAAAAGCCCGCGTTGGCAATGGCGGTGTCGAGGTCCGGGATGTGGTTGAAGGTGTCAAAGGTGGACACCGCGCCCCGGATGGTGCCGTACAGATCGAGCTTGAGCAGGTCCTGCCGGAGCAGCAGCAGCTTGCCGGAAAGGCCCAGCTGTTCGGCCTTATCGCGCACAACGCAGAGCATCTCCTCGGACTGGTCAATGCCGATCATATCATAGCCCGCCTGCGTGAGCATCAACGTCAGCTCACCGGTGCCGCAGCCAAGGTCGGCAAGGATGCCGTCGTGGATGCCGTGAGCTTCCAGCTTTGCATGGATGTGGGCATACAGGGCATCGTAATCGGCCTCGCCGTTGAATTCATCGTAGAAATAGGCAAATTCGTTGTAGGCCATGGTTTACTCCGCTTCCTGTTCCCCGGCCACAGCGGCGTTGAGCACCGCCTGCAGCTCCGGGATGCCGTAGCCGTTCTCGCCGCTGGTCAGCACCACCTTCTGGCAGCCATAGGGGCGGCAGAGGTTCTCAAAGTCTTCCAGCGTCTTGGCCAGCTGGCTCTTTTTGAGCTTGTCGGCCTTGGTCAGGGCCACCACGTAGGGGATCTGGTGATAGTGCAGGTAGCGCAGCATCTGCTCATCGTCGGCGCTGGGGGCGTGGCGGCAGTCCAGCAGCTGCACCAGCAGGGTGTGGTGGCGGGGTGCTTCAAAGTAGCTGTTGATGAGGTCGTCCCAGCGCTCACGGTCGGCGTTGCTCACCTTGGCGTAGCCGTAGCCGGGCAGATCCACAAAATAGCAGTCGTCCACCGAATAGAAATTGATGGTGGCCGTTTTGCCCGGCGTACTGGACACGCGGGCAAGGTTTTTGCGGCTGCACAGCTTATTGATGAGGCTGGATTTGCCCACGTTGGACCGCCCCGAAAAGCTCAGCTCCGGGCGATCGCTCTCGGGCAGCTGGCTGGAAATGCCGTAGCTGGCAATGAAATCAGCTTTGTTGTAATTCATGGAGCTTTCCTTTCTTGTGGTACGTCAAACCCTCTCAGTCTCGTCACTTCGTTCCTCGCCAGCTCCCCCGAAGGGGGAGCTCTTTCATCTGGTGGAAAACATCCCTTAAGCTCCCCCCTTCGGGGGAGCTGGCACGGCGCAAGCCGTGACTGAGAGGGTTTCTATTGTTCTCAGCACACCGCGCCGGGCTGGGGCTTTTCGGCGGTGGGCGGCACGATGGCGGCGTCTGCCGCCTTTTTCTTTGCATGGGTGCGGCTGGGAGCCTTGGCCTTCTTTGCGTTCTGGGGCTTGAGCAGGGCCGCGTTCAGCACCTGCGTCAGGCTCTGCATGGGCAGGAAGGTGAGATTCTTCTTCACCTCGTCGTCCACCTCATACAGGTCGGGTTCGTTGTCCTTGGGGATGAGCACCGTTTTCATGCCCTCGCGGTAGGCCGCCATGCTCTTTTCCCGCAGGCCGCCAATGGGCAGCACGTTGCCGTGCAGGGTGATCTCGCCGGTCATGGCCACATCACCGCGCACCGGGATGCCGGACAGGCAGGACACCAGCGCCGTGGTCAGGGTGACACCGGCAGAAGGGCCGTCCTTGGGCACTGCGCCCTCCGGGGCGTGGATGTGCAGGTCGCACTTCTTGAGCTTTTCCGGGTCGATGCCGTACTCGGCGGCGTGCACGCGCACCCACGTAACGGCCAGCTGAGCGCTCTCCTTCATCACATCGCCCAGCGAACCGGTCACCGTGATCTTGCCGCTGCCGTTGTCGATGACCTGCACCTCAATGGGCAGGGTCTCGCCGCCCACACTGGTCCAGGCCAGACCGTTGGCGATGCCCACGGCATTGGTGCGGTTGAGAAAGTCGGGCTTGACAAAGCGGGGGCCCAGCAGATCTTCCAGCATGGAGCCGGTGACCGACACCGTCTCCGCCTCGCCGGATGCGATCTTGCGGGCGCACTTGCGCAGCACACTGGTAATGGTGCGCTCCAGATTGCGCACGCCGGCTTCGCGGGTGTAGCCGTCAATGATGCCGTACAGGGCGCTCTGG
>OLPT01001074.1_pt1 | contig 17757 bp, 17 predicted proteins | sample 1673051 | NCBI WGS metagenome assembly OLPT01 (sample SAMEA3136750, study PRJEB25190) | human gut metagenome | biome: human gut; feature: human-associated habitat; material: faeces | place: Austria | collected 2013
TGAGGTTCTTTTTTATTCAATTGGCATTATTTCTGAATTACAGGAATGCTCCTTATACTCTTTCACTCCACGGTTGTTGTATACCTTAATGCTTTATAGTATCTATGAAATTCACATTAAACTCTCCGGATTGATATACCGGGTTATTTAATAATTCATAGAGATAATCCACATTCGTGTCGATGCCCTCAATAATAACCTCTCCAAGTGCACTCTGCATTTTCTGGATTGCTTCATCCCGGTTCTTCGCCCAGACAATGAGCTTTGCAACCATGGAATCATAATATGGAGAAATGCTGCATCCACTGTAAATTGCAGAATCTACGCGGATTCCTTTTCCTCCCGGCAAATGAAGATCTGTAATAGTTCCAGGTGACGGCCGGAATCCTTTTTCCGGATTTTCCGCATTGATCCGGCACTCAATGGCATGCCCATTGATTTCAACATCCTGTTGAGTAAATGACAGCTTCTGTCCATCTGCAATACGGATCTGTTCTTTGATCAAGTCAATTCCAGTCACCCACTCAGTCACCGGATGCTCCACCTGAATTCGGGTATTCATCTCCATAAAGTAAAAGGCATCATTGTTCTCTAAAAGGAATTCAATGGTTCCGGCATTCACATAACCTGCGGCTTTCGCAGCTTTTACTGCTGCCTCTCCCATCTTCTTTCGAAGCTTTGAAGACAACGCCGCTGACGGAGCCTCCTCAATCATTTTCTGATGATTTCTCTGAATAGAGCAGTCACGTTCTCCGAGATGCACTACATTTCCATAGGAATCTGCCAGAATCTGAAATTCGATATGTCTCGGCTCCTCCATAAAATGTTCAATATACATGGTATCATCGCCAAATGCCATCTGGCTTTCCTTCTGTGCGGTCTGAAAGCTTTGCGTGAATTCTTCTTCGGAATATGCCACACGCATGCCTTTTCCACCTCCGCCGAGGGCAGCTTTTATAATAACCGGGTAACCGATTTCCCGTGCAAGCAAAAGTCCGGTATGCACCTCACAGACTGGCTCCTTACTTCCTGGGATGACCGGAACACCTGCTGCTTCCATCGTATTTCTTGCTTCCTGCTTATTGCCAAGCTTTGCAATGACATTTGCCGGCGGTCCGATAAAGGTAATTCCGCACTGCTCACACAGTTCTGCAAATTTACTGTTCTCTGACAAAAAGCCAAAACCCGGGTGAATGGCGTCTGCCCCACTCACCACCGTTGCACTGATAATATTCTCCATACTTAAATAACTCTGAGATGACGGTGCCGGTCCGATACAGACCGCTTCATCTGCAAGCTTTGTATGAAGGGCTTCTGCGTCTGCCTCTGAATATACTGCAACCGTCTCAATTCCCATTTCCCGGCACGCACGGATAATCCGAACTGCAATCTCACCACGGTTCGCAATCAAAATCTTCTTAATCACACAGATCACCTACCCTACTGCAAATGTCAGTACCGCACTGACTACTTTTTTACCGTCCACTGTAGCGACAGCCTCTCCGACACCAATCGGTCCTTTTTTCCGGATAATTCTTGTTTCCAGACGAAGCTTGTCCCCCGGCACAACCTTTCCTTTGAATTTGCATTTATCAATTCCGCCAAAATATGCGACTTTTCCCTGATTCTCCGGCTCACTTAAAATCGCTACCGCACCTGCCTGTGCCAGCGCTTCCACGATCAGCACACCCGGCATGACCGGCTCCTGTGGAAAATGTCCGGCAAAGAACTCTTCTCGGTAGGAAACACATTTGTACGCCACTGCATACTCACCCGGCTCGTAATCTTCTACATAATCCAATAACAGAAACGGATGTCTGTGAGGTATGATTTCCTGAATCTGTTTAATATCCAAATGTTTCATGATAACCTCCTACGCAATTCTGAATAATGGCTGGCCGTACTCTACTGCCTGGCCATTCTTTACAAGAATCTCCGTGACTGTTCCATCAAAATCACTCTCGATTTCATTCATCAGCTTCATGGCCTCAATAATTGCAACCGACTGACCTTTTTTCACGGAATCGCCAACCTGAATAAATGGCTCTGCATCCTCTGCCGGAGCCGCGTAAAATGTTCCCACAAGCGGAGCTTTGACTACATTTCCAACAGGAGCCGCCTCAGATGTCCCAGTCTGTTTCTGTACGCCTTCTTCTAAATCTGTGGCTGCTTTAGAAGAAGCACCTGTAACTTTCACATCTTCCGGTGTAACAGCCTGCACTGGCGCAGTCGTTCCCATCACCAGGTTCTCTTTCTTATTCAGCTGCAATTTTATACCATTTTCTTCATATTTAAATCCAGTCAGGTCTGACTCAGAGACTTTATCAATCAGTTTCATCAACTGTTCTACGTCCATTTCCAGGTTCCCCCTTACGCTTCATACTTCTGAATTAAAATTGTTGCATTGTGTCCGCCAAATCCAAGTGAATTGCTCATGGCTGCCTTGATTTCTTTCTCTACCGGACTTCCAATTGTATAATTTAAGTCACATTCTTCATCGGCCTCTTTTGTTCCGACCGTCTGATGGATAAATCCATCTTCCATGCTTTTGACACAAGTAATAAATTCTACTCCGCCTGCTGCTCCAAGCAAGTGACCGATCATGGATTTCGTAGAGTTGATCACCACGTCTTTCGCTGCCTCGCCAAATGCTTTCTTAATGGCGCGTGTCTCGAACAGGTCATTGTGATGGGTACTTGTTCCATGGGCATTGATGTAATCTACCTGTGCCGGTGTAATCTGGGCCTCTTCCATGGCAAGCTCCATTGCCTTCGCTGCACCGCTTCCGTCTTCCGCCGGAGAAGTAATATGATAGGCATCCCCTGTACATCCGTAACCGGTCACTTCTGCGTAAATCTTTGCTCCACGCGCTTTTGCATGCTCCAGCTCTTCCAGCATTACAACTCCCGCACCTTCACCAAGTACGAATCCATCTCTGTTTTTGTCAAACGGAATGGATGCGCGCATTGGATCTGTTGATGTAGACAATGCTGTCAGACTTGTAAATCCTGCTACTCCGGTCGGACAGATACAGCTCTCTGTTCCACCTGCCACCATAACATCTGCATCGCCGTACTGGATCGCGCGGAATGCATCCCCGATACAGTTTGTCCCAGATGCACATGCAGTCACAACATTCGTACATTTTCCGCGGAATCCAAGCTGAATCGAAACATTTCCTGCTGCCATATTGGAAATCATCAATGGCACCATTAACGGATTCACACGTCCCGGTCCGCGGGTTTTGATTTTATCGTATTCTTTCTCTACTTCCTGCAGGCTTCCGATTCCGGAACCAATGATCACACCTGCACGGAACGGATCTTCTTTTGTAATATCAAATCCTGCATCCTCACATGCCTCTTTTGCAGCTGCCACTGCATACTGGGAAAATGGTTCCATTCGCTTTGCAGCTTTAAAATCCATCCGCTCTTTTGCTACGAAATCTTTCACTTCAGCTGCGATCTTCACTTTATAATCTGTGGTATCGAATTTCGTAATCTCTCCGATCCCGACTTTTCCTTCTTTAATTCCCATCCAGAACTCTTCTACCGTATTTCCAATCGGAGTTACTGCGCCAAGTCCGGTCACTACTACTCGTCTCTTCAAATCCTTTTCTCCTTTATGCCATTACACACTTGTATCTTTGTCACGTCTGTAATCACTGCCATGCTCTTTTTCTTCCTGCTTACATCACCATGCCGCCGTCCACATGGAGCACTTGTCCGGTAATATAAGCTGCATCAGAGGACGCAAGAAATGCGACTGCAGATGCTACCTGCTCCGGCGAACCGAATTTCCCAAGTGGAATCTGCGATACCGATGCTTCTTTTACTTTTTCCGGGAGCACTGCTGTCATATCCGTCTCAATAAATCCCGGTGCAACTGCATTGACTGTGATTCCTCTGGATGCCAGTTCTCTTGCTGTCGCTTTTGTCAGTCCGATCACGCCTGCTTTCGATGCAGCATAATTTGCCTGTCCGGCATTTCCTGTCACGCCTACAACGGATGCCATGTTAATGATCCTTCCACTCCTCTGTTTCAGCATCTGACGTGCCGCAAACCGGATCGTGTGAAAAGCACCTTTTAAATTTGTATCGATCACCCTGTCAAAATCTTCTTCTGACATTTTCATCAGCAGACCATCTCTTGTAATTCCTGCATTGTTTACAAGAATATCCATACTTCCTTCTGTCTTTATTACATCCTGTATAAATGTCTGACATGCACCATAATCTGAAACATCACACCGGTAAATCACTGCTTTTCCGCCTTCTGTTTCAATCTGCGCCTGCACTTCTTTTGCTTTTTCTTCTGAACCGTTGTAATTGATCACAACTTTTGCTCCCTGGGATGCCAGTTTTAACGCAATCGCTTTCCCGATTCCGCGGGATGCGCCTGTGACAACCGCCACTTTTCCTTCCAGCATATATATCCTCGCTTTCTGCCTGTTTTATATGAACCTGTTTCAAATTTTTCTGTCTGTTTTTTTTGTATAAACCTGTTCCAATTTTTTTCTGTTATTTTCCGGAAAGCATTTCTGCAACTTTATCAACATCTTCCCATGCCGCTACATTGTATACGGCAACATCCCGGTTGATCTTACGAAGAAATCCTGCCAGCGTTCTTCCCGGACCGATCTCCACAAATGTATCGACACCATCAGCGATCATCTGCTCTACACTCTGCATCCAGCGGACCGGTGCACTTACCTGTTCCTTTAACAGTGCCTTTGTTTCTCTGATGTCCTCTACTTTTTTCGCAGTTACATTTGTATAGTACGGAATGGCAAGCGGATGTAATTCTGTCTGTTCTAATTCTTTTTCCAGCTCTTCACCTGCCGGTTTCAGCATCGGCGAATGAAATGGTCCGCTTACATTTAAAAGAATGGTCCGTTTTGCACCTGCTTCTTTTAATTTCTCCGCTGCTTTTTCTACACTGTTTTTTTCGCCCGTAATAACAATCTGTCCCGGACAGTTATAATTTGCGACCGTTACACCGGAAATGTCTGCAATGACATTTTCAATCTTCTGCGCATCCAGCGCCATCACTGCACACATGGCTCCTTCCCCCGCCGGCACCGTATTCTGCATCAGTATTCCTCTTTTTCTGACTAAACGGATGGCATCCTGATCTGTCATTCCGCCAGCCACAGCAATGGCTGTATATTCTCCCAGGCTCAGACCGGCTGTTACATCCGGTTTTACACCTGCATTTTCCAATACTCTCTCCATAGCAAGGCATGTTGTTACCATAGCCGCCTGTGTATATTCTGTAACGTCAAGCTTCTCATTTTTTTCAAAGCAAAGCGCCTTCATATCTATTCCCAGATGTTCTGCTGCTTCATCGTAAATCTTCGCCGCCAGTTCGCTGTTTTCATAAAAATCAGCTCCCATTCCGGCTTTCTGCGCTCCCTGTCCAGGAAAGATAAATGCTGTTTTACTCATAAAATCCTTTCCCTCCGATCAATTCATCGGTCTCTTTCACCAGTTTCTGGATCAATGCCTGACAGGACATTCTTTCTTTTACCATTCCTGCAATCTGACCTGCCATGACACTTCCATTTTTCACATCTCCGTCTACAACTGCTTTTCTTAAACCTCCAAGTGTCAGATGTTCCAGTTCTTCGAAGCCTGCGCCCTTATTTTCCAATTCTATATATTTCTTTGTCATATCATTGCGAAGCGCTCGCACCGGATGTCCGGTCGTTCTTCCTGTCACACGAGAATCAATATCCTTCGCTTTGATAATCCTCTCTTTGTAATTATCGTGTACCTGCGACTCATCTGTGACTACGAAATGCGTCCCCATCTGTACACCTTCTGCGCCCAGCATGAATGCTGCTGCAATTCCTCTTCCATCTGCGATTCCTCCGGCTGCGATCACCGGAATCTTCACCGCATCTGCGATCTGCGGAACAAGTACCATCGTTGTATTTTCTCCGATATGTCCGCCGGCTTCGCATCCTTCTGCTACGACTGCATCTGCACCGCAGCGTTCCATTCTCTTCGCAAGTGCGACAGAAGCAACCACCGGAATGACCTTCACGCCGGCTTCTTTCCACATTTTCATATATTTTTCAGGACTGCCCGCTCCTGTTGTCACAACTTTTACGCCTTCTTCAACAATCACTCTGGCTACTTCATCTGCATATGGACTCATCAGCATAATATTGACTCCAAATGGCTTGTCAGTCAGCTTCTTTGCTTCTCTGACCTGCTCTCTTACCCAGTCAGCCGGAGCAGATGCAGCACCTATGATGCCAAGACCTCCGGCATTTGAAACGCCAGCCGCCAGATGGTATTCTGCCACCCATGCCATACCGCCCTGAATAATCGGATATTCGATTTCTAATAATCTGGTTACTTCTGTCTGCATAGTTCAACCTCACTTACTTATTTGTACTTTGTGCCACTTGTTTTATTTATGTGCTTCGATATATTTCACAACATCTCCAACTGTTACGATCTGTTCCAGATCTTCTGTCGGGATTTCAATTTCAAATTCCTCTTCCAGTCCCATGACCATCTCAAAAAGGTCAAGAGAATCCGCTCCCAGATCTTCTTTGAAAGAAGAGTTCTCTGTAATTTTGCTTTCTTCCACTCCAAGGTTTTCTGCTACTAACGCTTTAATTTTCTCTAACATATGTCTGTTCTCCTTCATCTTCATTATTTTTCTGTTCTTATAAATACTGCTGGGAGATCTTCTAAGCAGTCTTCCCTGTGATGTCATGTTCTCCCGGCGTTTTATATAAAGGTGGAATTTTCCAGCTCTTTATATCTCTGTGATATTTCGACCTTATACGGTCGCCTGCCGAAACTGCACGGAATGATTATTCCAAATGCTATGACCACTGAATGATTGTCGCACCCCATGTCAGTCCTGCGCCAAAGCCGGCAAGTACAATTTTACTGCCACTCTTTAATTTCCCTTTACGGTTACATTCGTCCAGCAAAATCGGGATACTGGCAGAAGATGTATTGCCATACTCCTTAAGATTCATTGGGAATTTTTCTATCGGTTCATCCAGTCTCCTGGCAACCGCTTCAATGATTCTTCGATTTGCCTGGTGCAAAATATAGCATGCGATGTTTTCTTTCTTTAATTTGTTCTTTTCGAGCGTCTCCGTTATGACTTCTGGCACTTTTTTTACAGCAAATTTAAATACTGCCTGTCCGTCCATCTGCATGAAATGTTCTTCATCAAATACTGTTTCCTTATCGATCTTTTTTGTAAGGCCATTTGCATCATGTCTGCTCTTTAGCGTAAGTGCTTTTCCGCTTTTCCCATCGGAATGTGTCACCGGAAAATACATTCTGTCTGTCGTTATTTCCTCATTCTGTGCGTCATACGCCTGTACAACTGCCGCTCCCGCTCCGTCTCCGAATAAAATGCATGTCCCACGGTCTTCCCAATTTGTCAGATTCGACAGGCTCTCACTTCCAATAACCAGTACTGTCTGGTACATTCCTGCCGCAATATAAGCTGCTGCCGTATTATATGCCAGTACAAATCCGGTACATGCTGCGCTTAAATCAAAACAAGTTGCATTTAACGCACCTATTTCTTTCTGCACTTCACATGCCGCACACGGAAGTATTACATTCGAAGAAATTGTTGATACAAGGATCAGATCTACTTCTTCCGGTCTGACATTTGCATTTTCCAGTGCACGCTTTCCTGCCTCTGCTGCCATTGATACGGTTGTCTCATTCGTGATAATGTGCCGCCTTGCCACGCCGGTGCGTTCCTGAATCCATTCATCACTGGTTTCTACTAATTTTGCAATGTCGTTATTATCCATACAATATGACGGGATATAAGAACCCGTTCCTGTTATTCTTCCAATCATGTTCATTCCTCTGTATATTTCCGCCGGAAGACAGATCGTGACATCGCATTTTATCTCCGACGAATTATTTTGACTTTCAAAGTATATATTCTTTTCCTTTGTTTGTCAAGTATTTTGATATTCAAATTATATTATCCTAAAAAATTACCCCACCGCCGGTCAGGAGATATTTCCAAAACCGGCGGTGGGTTTGAACTGTATGTACACATCAACCAATTATGGTCTCTGTCCCATTCCACCTTCCAATGTAATTGTCTCACCATTCATATATTTAAAATCCGGAGAAGCAAGCTGTACGCATGCACGTCCGATCTCTTTCTCAACGTCTCCGTAGTGTCCTGCCGGCGGCATCTTAACATTTGCCTTAAATGCGTCAGGATATGCTTTCTGGAAATTCTCTAACTGTGCTGTCCATGCAAGCGGGCAAACAATATTGACATTGATTCCATCTGCTCCCCATTCTGTTGCTGCAACTCTTGTAAGTCCACGGATACCTTCTTTTGCAGCCGCATATGCACACTGTCCATAGTTGCCAAACAATCCTGCTCCGGAAGCGAAGTTGATTACTGAACCTTTAGTCTCTTTCAGGTAAGGATAGCATGCTTTCATATAATAGAATACTGCATAAAGTCCGGAATATACTGCAAGGTCAAACTGCTCTGTTGTGTGATCTGCAAGTGTTACACCCGAAGCAGATGCCTGTGCATTGTTGATCAGTACATCAATTCTTCCAAATTTGTCAACTGTCTGTTTTACTACATTCTGAACTGCCGCCTGATTGTCCGCTCCGGCGTTCACATCTGCCTGTACCGGCAGCACTTCAATTCCGTATAATCTCTCTAATTCTTCTTTTGCATCTTCCAGCTTCTTTACATTTCTTCCGGTAATAACAAGATTAGCGCCCTCTTTTGCATAAGCAGTTGCAATACCATATCCGATCGATCCGCAACTTCCATCACTTAATACAGCGCGTCCTCCTCCTGTAATGATTGCTGTTTTTCCTGTTAAAAATCCCATAGTTTTAACTCCTTTCTGTGCGTTATGTCTTTTCTGATCCATACCTTCTGTCACGGCACCTGCAAGTTATCTCTCCTGCACTGTGGAGTGGTCTTCTTCTCGTCCTTTCGAGTTCCCCTTAAGCAGCTTCATATCCTGGCTGCACACTTCCCGAAATGGGCAACTGCGCTTCCCCAGCGCGAAAGGTATAAGAGTATAATAGCAAATCGCTCCTGCGAATTCAATATACAATTTCGTTTATTTTCAGTCATATTTGTTAATTTTTTACTAATCTTTCTTATTGTTAGAAAATTGCCATTTGAATACTTATTTATTCCATCCCCACCTGAATATCTGCTTTATTTTTCTTTTCATTTGTCCCCCAGCTTGTTACAATAAAGTATGATGTCAGGGTCAAAAGTCTGAAAACACGATATGTTACACAAGAGCGGTTTTATGGCTTTATGACCCGCCTCGATATGAGCATAAAAAGAAAGCATTAGCTTCACGATATGCGAATATGGGGTAGAATTTAAGAAAAGATGAGGTAACAAAATGAAATTAATGATTGCATCCGATATTCACGGTTCAGCTTATTACTGCAAAAAAATGCTGGAAGCATATAAAAAAGAAGAAGCAGACCGTCTGCTTCTTCTTGGCGATATTTTATATCATGGACCACGTAACGATCTTCCGAAAGATTATAACCCAAAGGAATGTATCGCTATGTTGAATCCGATGAAAGAACATCTGCTCTGTGTCCGTGGGAACTGCGATACAGAGGTTGACCAGATGGTTCTGGAATTCCCGATCCTTGCCGACTACGGTTTCCTGGAACTGGATGGACATACGATTTTCGCCACCCATGGTCATCATCACAATCCGAAGAATCCACCGATGTTAAAAAAAGGTGACATTCTCTTAAACGGACACACACACATTCCTGCACACCAGGATAATGGAACTTTCATTTACATGAATCCGGGATCTGTCTCTATTCCAAAGGAAAATTCTGCACATGGGTATATGATCTATGACGGTGAATTCCACTGGAAAAAACTTGATGGGGCAGAGATTCCTATGCCACTCCAAAAGGTTTAATAATAATTTAAATTAAAAAATAGATCGCGTCCAACCTCATTGTCTGGCACGATCTATTTTTTTCTTAATTTTTCTGTTCTTTCTTAAACACTCTTCTATATAAATTACGCATTCCACTGACTAACAGTGTCAGATAACGAAGTACCGGTTCTGTTGCAATGGAAAAAATCACAAACAACATAATGCATTTTTCTGACATCCCTGTGATTGCAAACAGCTTTGGCAGGAAGATACTGCAGAGGATGAGACCTGTCATGGACCCAATCCACACAATTCCGCGCAGAAGATTCAAAGGCTGACAGATCCGGTACAATATCATAAATCCAACAACCGCAAGCAGCATAGTTGCTGCTGTCGAAATAGCCGTTGCTCCAACTCCGAATTCCTGCCCAAACACAACCAGTGCCCCAACTGCAAGTACATCAGTAAGCCCCGCCGGAAGTGCTTTTAATACAACATTTGTAAGGAAATGTCCTTTAATAATATCTTTATTCGGCTGGAACGCAAGGAAAAATCCCGGTATTCCGATCGTAAACATACTAATCAGCGAAACCTGTGATGGTTCCAGCGGATAAGAAATCATAAATACAACCGAGAACAATGACAACAGGAAGGAGAATATGTTCTTTACAAGGAACAGACTCGCTGATCTCTGGATATTATTTACTACACGTCTTCCTTCCAATACAACTGATGGCATACAGGCAAAATTGGATTCCAGAAGCACAACCTGTGATGCCTGTACCGCCGCGTCACTTCCGGATGCCATTGCAACGCTACAATCCGCATCCTTTAATGCCAGTACATCATTTACTCCGTCTCCCGTCATTGCTACGGTTCTTCCCTGGGCTTTCAAAGCCTGTACAAACTGACGCTTCTGCGCCGGTGTAACACGTCCAAACACAGTATATTCCGCAATCGCTTCCGCTGTCTCTTCTTCTGTCCGAAGCGTAGACGCATCAATATAACGATCTGCATTTTTAATTCCTGCTTCTTTTGCAACCTCAGAAACCGTCAATGGGTTATCACCGGAAATAACTTTCACATCTACTCCCTGTTCTGCAAAATAGGCAAATGTTTCCGGTGCCTCCTGACGGATTGGATTTGCCAGAAGAATATAGCCGTAAGGAATCACCTTATCTCTCAGACGTTCTCCGTCCAGTTCTCCTTCGTATTTACCAAACAATAGCACACGATATCCTTTGCCGGCATATTTCTGGACCTCATCCCTGCACTGGTCATAATCTTTCCGAAGCACCAGTTCCGGTGCGCCAAGTACATAATTATTCTCTGTGCCATCCTTTTCCTTCAAACACACTGCACTGTATTTCACTGCGGATGTAAAAGGAAATACCTTCACCACGTTTCGTCCGTCTCTATCCTGGAAATACTCTTTCAGTGCCGCCATTGTTGCATTATCATTGCTCATGGCTTTTGCAAAATCTCCAATTAACGTACGGAGCTCCTTTTCATCTGGTTTTCCTGCTGACTTTTTCTCACCGATTTCTTTTTCTTCGGTTTCTTCTTTTTCTTCATTATCTTTTTCATCTGCTGTAACTGCTACCAGTTGCTTCACACACATAGATGGTTCGGTAATCGTTCCTGTCTTATCGACGCACAATACATCTACACGCGCAAGCGTCTCGATACTCTTCATGTCATGCAGCAATACTTTCTTGCTGGCAAGTCTCATGGAACTTACTGCCAGCGCAACACTTGCAAGCAAGTATAAACCTTCCGGGATCATACCGATCACAGCTGCTACCATAGATGTAATACTTGACCGGAACGGATCATGGTTCATAAAGAAGCTCTGCACAAATAAAACAATTCCAATCGGGATCAACGCAATTCCGACAAATTTGACCAGTTTGTCAAGAGAACGGATCATCTCCGACTGTTCACCCTGTTGCATCTGCTTTGCTTCCAGAGTCAGTTTTGAAATATACGAATCAGCACCAACTGCATCCAGTCTTGCATGACACTGCCCTGCCACAACAAAGCTTCCCGACATCAGTGAGTCGCCTTTTTGCTTCGTAATCTCATCCGATTCTCCGGTAAGCAGCGACTCATTGACCTGCACCTCGCCTGCCACAACAATCGCATCTGCCGGTATCTGATTTCCCGCTTTAAAAATTACAATATCATCCAGAACAAGCTCCTGTGCATCTACTCTGGATATCTTACCGTCTCTTACCACACTGGCATGCGGTGCATTTAACATATTCAGATTATCCAGTACTCTTTTTGCGCGGACTTCCTGTATGATACCGATCAATGTATTAAAAATAATAACCGGAAGAAATGTCAGATCCCTGAACGCTCCGACAAGGCAAAGTAAAATTGCCAGTACGAGAAAAATCAGGTTAAAATAAGTAAATACATTCTCATGTATTATTTCTCCTGTTGTCTTTGACGGCGGATCTACCGCTATATTCGACCAGCCATCTGCTCTGTGCTTAGCCACCTGTGCCGCTGAAAGCCCGATCTCATAATCCGGCTCGTAACGGTCTGTAGTTCTCTTTCTAACACCTGTTTTTGTAAATGTTTCTGTTATTCCTTCATCAAAAGGTTCGTCCTTATAGCCTTTATTTTTATAGTAATTCTGTCTTTCTTTTTTATATTTCCAACCGGCGGGCTTTTTTCTTTTCATTTAGTCCCTGCCTCCTTTTATTTTATGTTAGGATTAAAAAATGCCATACGAATTATTCCGTACTGTATACTCCTACAATTCTCCCCAATCTTCTATATCATCTTAGCACATTTTTCCATCTGCAAATCTAAAGATTCTGTAAATAGTTTCTTAGTTTTATCATAACATACTTTAAAATATTATCACAAAATATCTTTTGACTATCTGTCCATTCTTCGTTATAATCGTAAAAGCAAATAAGAAAAGGAGACAGAACATCTATGAATTTCAATCAGATTACCATGTTATCAAAAATGAAAAATGCCATGGATACATTTCGCCGGAATCATCCAAAATTCCCATTGTTTTTGAATGCTGTATCACAGGATGCTCTTGTAGAAGGAACTATTATTGAAATAAATGTAACTACACCAGAAGGAAAAAATTACTGTACTAACGTAAAATTAAAAAGCAGCGATCTTGAATTAATGGAAACCTTGAAAAATATGAACTCTTAAGACCTGTTGTTTCTGTCGGGCAATGCTAAAGTGAGCTACAAAGCCTGGCGCTGACAGTTTTCTCCGGATATTAGGGCAATACAAAAGCAGCACCGCAATATCTTTCTGAGGAATTTCCTCATTTTCAGATATTACCGTGCTGTTTTTTATTACTACATTTATAGTCTGACTTTTAGCTATATATGAAGAATCTGTCACTGACATTCTTCAAAAACGACATAACACTTCAGACTCCCACTTTTTTACAGATATCTGCCAGACAGCATCTGTCACAGTGTGGCGTTGTCCGTGCTGTACAGACTTCTCTTCCGTGATATACAAGACGATGGCAGAGCTCACTTCCTTCTTCCGGAGGGATGATCTTCCATAGTTCCATCTCTACTTTCTTCGGATCTTTGATTCCATCTACCAGTCCGATCCGGTTAGACAGCCGGATACAGTGTGTATCTGTAACGATCGCAGGTTTTCCAAACACATCTCCCATAATCAGGTTTGCGCTTTTACGCCCAACACCTGGAAGTTTCAGAAGCGCTTGAAAATCATCCGGTACATTTCCGTCGTATTGTTCATCCAGAATCTTCATGCAAGCGCTGATATCTCTTGCCTTACTTTTTCCAAGTCCGCATGGTCTGACAATTTCTTCAATCTCTTCCGGTGAAGCCTGTGCCAGCGCTTTCACCGTCGGATACTTATCATACAATGTTTCAACGACTATATTCACTCTGGCATCCGTACACTGTGCGGCAAGTCTCACACTTACCAGTAGCTTCCATGCCTGATCATAGTCCAATGTACAGTCCGCATCCGGATATCTCTTTTTCAAACGTTCTATTACTTCAAGTGCTCTTTGTTTTTTTGTCATTCTGTCTGCTCCTTCTTGCTGCCATCACTAATCATCTGTAATCTTGGAATGATGTATTACATACCCAGTTTTTCTGCAACAGCCTGTCCTGCCGGTGTGCCTGCGACACCACCGATACCCGTCTCACGAAGAGTGACATCCATCTTATCTCCAACATCTTTCATTGCATCAATCACCTGATCGATCGGGATCTTACTTGTAATTCCAGCCAGCGCCATATCTGCAGCTGCCAGTGCATTCACTGCACCTCCGACATTTCTCTTCACACATGGGACTTCTACCAGTCCCGCTACCGGATCGCATACCAGTCCCATCAGATTCTTAATCGCCATTGCACATGCATTGGCGATCACTTCACTGTTGCCACCACGTACATGACAGATTGCACCTGCTGCCATTCCGGAGCCGGAACCGATCTCAGCCTGACATCCACCTGATGCACCTGCAAGATATGCTCTGTTGGCTATGATCTGTCCCAGACCTGCTGCTACATATAATGCTTCTATCATCGTTTCCTCCGGCACCTGATACTTTCTGTAATAAGTAACAAGAACTGCCGGAAGAACACCACATGCTCCAGCAGTCGGTGCTGCTACTATTCTCTTCATGCATGCATTATTACAGCCCATTTTCAATGCATTTGCCATAACTTTTGCCATAAAATCGCCACATAACGGTTTCTCATTCTCTCTGTAGGCATCCATCTGACCGCCGTCTTTTCCGACCATTCCACTTTGTGAAACCAGATTCTCTTCATAGGCATCCAGGTTTTCCAGCATAGACTGCCACATACCTGTCATCTGTTTCCAGGAGTTCTCCAGTGTAACTCCTCTTTCATTTGCATCTTCTATCTGTACAGCCTTCCAGAATGGAATGCCATCTTTTTTGCAGCGTAGCTGCGCTTCTTCCATTGATTGATATGACATACGCTTCTATCTCCTTTTACTATTCTTACTCTACTCCGTTCGGATCCAGGAATTTTACCCGGATAATTCCCGGCTTACTCTCCAGATCTTCGATTGCTTCCTTCGGAATCACCTGATCTGTCTCAACAACCATTACCGCACAGCCGCCACGTTTATCGCGAAATACCTGCATTGTCGCAATATTAATCTCCGCTTTGGAAAGTGCTGCTGATACATCCATGATCCGTCCAGGTTCATCTATATTTCGAATAATCAAAGTGCATGCCTCACCGCTGAAATTCACGTCTATTCCATCCAGCTTGCAGACTTTGATACGACCACCACCGATGGAATGTGCCTGCATCTTCATCGTCGGAACACCTTCTGCTTCCATCACAATCTGTGCTGTATTCGGGTGTGCACCTTTAATGTCCTTGTTCTCAATTGTAAATTCCATGCCTTCTTCTTTTGCTACATCAAAACTTACCGGAATCCGCATATCGTCTGGCAGCATCCCCAATAATCCTGCGATCAGTGCTTTGTCCGTTCCGTGTCCTTTCCCCGTTGCAGCAAATGAGCCATGCAGATATACTGTAGCTTTCTCTGGCTGTCTCCCGAACAATTGTCTTGCAATAAGACCGATGCGCGCCGCACCTGCTGTGTGGGAGCTTGATGGACCGATCATAACCGGTCCTAAAATGTCAAAGATGTTTCCCATTTTTTTACCCTCTCTTTTCTATTTTTTGACACATATCTACTTCTTATTATACGTTTTCTCACCTCTCTTTACAATCTTTTTCTGTACGCCGTTCTACTTATTTTCTTTCTCTTTTTTGTTATAAAAATCACATAATTTCCACCGCACTTTCCACTCCTGTATTCATCTATTTTGACACTGCAAACTTGTAAACAAAGTCATGATATGCTAACATTGAAGTCAGTCTGAAAAAGGGAGTGTATGACCTATGAACAAGAAAGAAGTACTGGAAATCCGCAAGCAGTTCACGCCGGAAAACTGTGCAATTACACGTATTTGCGGCTGCTATGTGGATCACGAGAAAGAAAAAAAGACAGAACTGAAAAAGGCTTTTCTTTCCATGCCGGAAGAAGAAGCCTTCAAATATTTTGATATTTTCAAACATACGTTATCCGGAACACTTGGGAAAAATCTGATGAACATGGAATTTCCGACAGAGCAGGAGATGCCGGGTGGAACGCAGGAATTTCTCTTAAAGCTCCGTGACAGCAAGCTTACCGATGATCTTCTGGTTGAGGAATTTTACGATAAGGTCATTGAAAATTATATTTACCCAGAAAATTATTACATCATACTCATCCATGCGGTCTATGATGTGCCGGGCAAATCTTCAGACGGTCTGGAGATGTTCGATGCTTCCGATACTGTATATGAACATATCATGTGCAGTATCTGTCCGGTAAATCTTACCAAAGCGGGACTTACATACAATGCAGAGACGAACAATATTGAGGACCGTATCCGCGACTGGTTTGTGGAATTACCTGTCAAAGGTTTCCTCTTCCCGGCATTTAATGACCGCGCAAGTGATCTTCACGGAGTTCTGTATTACTCCAAGAAACCAGAAGAGCTGCAGCCGGACTTCATTGAAAATGTTCTCGGAAGCCAGATCCCACTTACCGCAAAAGATCAGAAAGCATCTTTCCAAACGATCATCAGTGACACACTGGGGGAAGATTGTGATTATGAAGTTGTAAGAAATATTCACGATAATCTGAATGAAATGATCGAAGAAGCCAAAGAAACACCGGAACCGCTAGAACTCGGCAAACCGGAAATGAAGAATCTTCTTGCCAGAAGCGGCGCTTCCCAGGAACATCTCGAAACTTTCGATGAGGAGTTTGAGGAAGTGGTCGGCGAAAAACAGACAGTACTTGCCGCCAATATTGCAAGCACAAAGACTTTCCAGATTGAAACTCCGGATATTGTTCTGAAAGTAAACCCGGAGCGGTCTGATCTCGTTGAAACCCGAGAAATTGACGGACGGAAATGTCTCGTTATTCCGATTGATGAACATCTGGAAGTCAATGGAATTGAAGTCCATTAAGCATGGGATAAAAAGTATGGACTTTCGTTTTGCAATTGAGTGCAAATAAAAATTTGCATATTTTTTCAAAATAATGCAAAAAAACATTTGCATTATCTGCCAGAATGTGATATTATACTTTTTGTCAGCGAGCGGAGATGGCGGAATGGCAGACGCGCTAGATTCAGGTTCTAGTGGGAGTTTATCCTGTGAGGGTTCAAGTCCCTTTCTCCGCACTAGCGATAAGAACTCTTGAGTAATCAAGAGTTTTTTTGTTATTGCAACGAAGCAAATGCATCCTATTTGCATGACAGCATTTAACGACCGCTAATCAGAGCAAGATTCTCGAGAGCGTATCTTGTCTCTGTGTATACGATGAGCCAAGTACAGATTTGTGCTTGCACAAGGATCTGTATTTGGCGAACAAAACAAAAGACTTCACCCTGGGCACGCCCAAAAATGAAGTCTTTTTCGTTCCCTTACCATTTTCCTGCGAAACTTATTTAATAGCATCTCTCCATGTTGCAGGCTCAAACTTGTCCTGGATTGGGAGCAGTCTCTGATCAACATCGATCTGTAATACAGAGTTGAAATTGTTTGTTGCCATCATCTGGCATGCAAATCCAACAATAACTACGATCTCTTTGTCAGTGTAATATTTCTTTAACTCTGTAAATGTCTCGTCAGATACTTTTGTAGGGTTCTTAACGATCTGCTCTGCAAGACTCTTCAGAAGTGCTTCTTTCTCAGTTGGTTCAAAGTCAGATGGATCAATTCCGATCTCTGCTAAATCGCTTACGAAGAATAAGGAGCACAGAAGGCATCCGT
>OLPT01001096.1_pt1 | contig 17527 bp, 13 predicted proteins | sample 1673051 | NCBI WGS metagenome assembly OLPT01 (sample SAMEA3136750, study PRJEB25190) | human gut metagenome | biome: human gut; feature: human-associated habitat; material: faeces | place: Austria | collected 2013
GAAGGGCGGAGGGCAGGTGCATGTGCGCTTCCACCTCATCCCAGGGAACGATATTGCCGGCGCCGTGGGACACGAACACCGAATCCGCCGGGTTTTCCAGATCCCGCTCCGGCTCATAGGAACTGCGGGCCAGTACCTCCTCCGGATTGTGGCACACGTCGTACCCCTTCAGAGAGCAGAGAATTCTTCCCTGACCGCCGGTGTAGGATGCCAGTGTCACCGGATAATCCATTAAACCGGCCGCCGGCGCTTCTCCCGGCACCACGGAACGGTCGCCGTACTGTTCCAGATTGCCGATTTTTCCGCCCATCTGTTGGATATCCGTCATGGCTCTGCCCACATAACCGGTGGGCACCTCAATGCGGAAAGTGAACCAGGGTTCCAGAATCACCGATTCCGCCTTCATCAGCCCGTTTCGAACCGCCCGGCAGGCCGCCTCCCGAAAATCTCCGCCGCTGGTGTGCTTCTCGTGGGCTTTGCCCGCGGCCAATGTTATTTTTACATCCGTCAACGGTGCTCCCAGCAGCACGCCCCGATGCTCTTTCTGTTCCAGATTTCCCAGAATCAGCCGCTGCCAGTTGCGGGCCAGCAGGTCTTCCGACAGGGTGCTGTTGTACACGATGCCGCTGCCTCGCTCCCCCGGTTCCAGAATCAGGTGCACCTCGGCGTAGTGGCGAAGGGGCTCGAAATGGCCCACTCCTTCCACCGTATCCAGAATGGTCTCCTGATAGATCAGGCTTCCGGTACCGAATTCCACGGTGTATCCGTACCGCTCCTCGATCATGGTACGCAGCACCTCCAGCTGAATCTGACCCATCAGCCGGATACCGATTTCCGACGTCTCGCTGTTCCAGGTGACGTGCAGCTTCGGGTCTTCCTCTCCCAGTTCCCGGAAATGGCGCAGCACGGTATGCACATCCATGCCCTCCGGTACGATGACGCTGTAGGTCATGAAAGGTTCCAGCACCTCGCCGCCGTCCGGGTCTGCGCTGCCCAGCGCGTCGCCCGGAATCACGTGGGACAGGCCGGTGACCGCGCATACGGCTCCCGCTTCCGCCTCATCGGCGGAACGGTATTTCATTCCGGAATAGAATCGAATCTGATTCACCTTCTCTTCCCACGGCTCCCCGTTCTCATCGGTGCCGTGCAGCAGGGTGCGCACCGCCAGCTTTCCCCCGGTAAGCCGAAGGAACACCAATCGCTCCCCCCGTTCGTCCCGGCTCACTTTGAACACCTTTGCGCCGAAGGTCTCGTCATAGGCCGGCTCCTCCGTATACCGATCCAGGCAGTCCATCAGGTATTCGATTCCCTGCATTTTCAGTGCCGACCCAAAAATACACGGGTACAGCCGCCGTTCCCGAACGGCTCGAGCGATATCCTCATCCCCTACCGGCCGGTCCATCAGCACCTGCTCCGCCAGCTCCGGCACCGCCAAAGTCAAATCGTCCAGGAACTCCTCGCCGTCCCGGTTCCGGCTGAAATTCACGAAGCCCTCCCCGAAGGCTTCCTCTAATTCTTCTATAATCGTCTCCCGCTCCCGAACCGCCAGGTCCATCTTGTTGACGAACACCATCACCGGAATGTTCCGCTGACGCAGCAGCTTCCACAGGGTTTCCGTGTGGCTTTGGATGCCGTCCGGCGCTGAGATAATCAGCACCGCCAGGTCAATTACCGACAGCACCCGCTCCATTTCCGCCGAAAAATCCACGTGTCCCGGGGTGTCCAGGAAGGTCACCTCCGTGTTTCCCGCTTGGAACCGGGCCTGTTTCGAGAACACCGTAATGCCTCGGTTTCGCTCCACGGAATTTCCATCCAGATAGGAGTCCCCGTGATCCACCCGGCCCAACCGCCGAATTTCGCCGGACCGGTACAGCAAGCCCTCGGACAAAGTGGTTTTACCCGCGTCAACGTGGGCCAATATTCCCATAATCAATTTCTTCATGAATGGAATTCCTTTCGCCTTTATGATATTGTAATGATACCATGAGTGGTAGAATTTGTGTAAAATTTCCATAAAAAAAGGTCGGATTGGCGGAGATTTCCGACTTTACACAGATTTTACAGATTCATGATAATGTTCCTTACATTGAAGTTTTAAGATTGTACCATAAAGAAGCAAAAGAAACGAACACGAGGAGGTTTCGGTATGATATATTGCGTGGAAGACGATCAGAGCATCCGGGATCTGATGCTGTATACTTTGAACACGGCGGGTTTTTCCGCCAATGGTTTCCCGGACAGCGTTCCTTTCTGGGATGCAATGAAACAGGAGACGCCGGAACTGATTCTTCTGGATATCATGCTGCCGGGGGAAGACGGAATCGCCATTCTCAAGGAACTGAAAGCCTCGCCTCTGACCCGGAACATTCCGGTAATCATGGCAACGGCAAAGGATTCGGAATACGATAAGGTGATTGGATTGGATCTGGGCGCCGATGACTACCTGTCAAAACCCTTCGGCATGATGGAGATGATTTCCCGCATCAAAGCCGTACTTCGCCGCACCACCCCGAAAGAGGATGCGCCGGTGCTGATGTGCGGAGGCATTACCCTGAACACCTTCAAGCATCAGGTTTCCGTCCACGACCAGCCGGTCACCCTGACCTTGAAGGAATATGAACTCCTTCGTACTTTTATGGAAAATCTGGGAAAGGCATTCTCCCGGGAGCAGCTTCTTTCCTCGATCTGGGGCATTGACTTCGTCGGGGAAACCCGGACGGTGGATGTCCATATCGGAACTCTGCGGACCAAGCTGGGAAGCTGCGGCGGGATGATTGCCACCGTCCGCGGAGTGGGTTACAGAATGGAGGATACCGGTGAGTAAGAAAATTTTTCGTTCCATCTGGATGGTTTCCATCCTGGTGCTGACCGCCTCCCTGATTATCATCATGGCAGCATTGTACGATTACGTGGATACCACGCAGCGAGAGCAGTTGGTGGACGAAACCCATCTGGCTGCCAAGGGCGTGGACCTGAACGGCAAAAAATATCTTCATAAATTAGATTCCGACAGCTACCGAATTACCTGGGTCGCTGCGGACGGCACGGTGCTCTTCGACAACCGGGCGGACGCGGATTCCATGGGCAATCACAAAGGACGTGCGGAAATTAAAGAAGGGGAGAAGGAGGGTTTCGGCCAAAGCGTTCGCTACTCCAACACCCTTTCCGTAAAACAACTTTACGCCGCGGAGCGCCTGTCCGACAAGAGCGTGCTCCGGGTGTCCATCGACCAGGAACCGGTGTGGATGGTGCTTCTGGGCATCGCCCCATCCATCGCATTTGTAGCAATATTCGCCATCCTCATTTCCCTGTGGCTGGCTTCCCGGCTTTCCTGGAAAATCGTGGAGCCGATCAACAAGCTGAACCTGGATGAGGCCATTCAGCACGTGGATGAGGACGATTTCAAGGAAATCGCTCCGCTGATCCGCCGTATGACCCAGCAGCAGGAGCAGCTGCGAAAGGAGCGAGACGAAATTGCCCGGTCGGCGCAGATTCGTCAGGATTTCACCGCCAACGTGTCTCACGAACTGAAGACACCGCTCCATGCCATCTCCGGATACGCGGAGCTGCTGGAAAACGGTATGGTTCAGGAAAAGGACATCCGGCCTTTCGCCGCAAAAATCCGCTCGGAATCCCTGCGGATGGCCAAGCTGGTGGAGGACACCATCGGCCTGAGCAAGCTGGACAGCGGTGCCCCGGAAATGAAGTGGGAGGATACAGATCTCTTCACCATCGCCGAGAATGCGGTGGACTGCCTGGAAATTCCGGCGGAAGAGGCGTGTCCATTTCCCTCCAGGGAAAATCCTGTCCGATGTACGGAATTCCGGAAACCCTGTACAGCATCGTCTACAACCTCTGCGAAAACGGTATTAAATACAACCACTCCGGCGGCTACGTGCACGTGCACCTGGAACCGACGGAATCGGAAATCCTTCTGACGGTGTCCGATTCCGGAATCGGCATCCCGGAGGACGCCCAAAACCGCATCTTCGAACGGTTCTACCGGGTGGACAAGAGCCGTTCCAAGGAGGGGGGCGGCACCGGACTGGGCCTCTCCATCGTCAAACACGCGCTGATGATCCATCACGCGACGGTTCACGTGGACAGCATCCCGGGCAAGGGCACCACCTTCACGGTGCACATCCCAAGACGGCCGATGTAGGCGCTGCCGGGCGGCGCGGGCTTCGCCTTTGATCTTGCAACCCCAAAAAAAGCATAATATATGGAAGAAGCCGCTGTGCACTTGGTACAGCGGCTTCTTTCATTGCGAGAAACTAGGGTTCCGGGCCGGAGTAAGCACCGAGTGGAGGAGTTCCAGCGTCGGGTTTCGGTGGTGCGCCGCTCCGCAGCTTCGGACTTGGTGCACGAATCCCCGCAAAACCTTGTTTCTTCGTTTCCCTTGCACCAAGTCTTTGGAGTCCAATTCTCCGTCTACGATGTGACGTGGTACTTCACTCCCCGCAATCCCTTATTCCTTCGTCCGGAAGCACCACGTCCCCAGGTCCGGATGGGTCGATGCCGGCATGGACGTGGTGCTTCGCTCCCCGCAATCCCTTGTTTCTTCGTCTGGAAGCACCACGTCCACAGGTCCGGATGGGCCGATGCCGGCATGGACGTGGTGCTTCACTCCCCGCAATCCCTTATTCCTTCGTCGAGGGGCACCACGTCCCCGGCCCCGGATGGGATTGGAAAAGGAAGTGCGGACGAATTTGCCATTCGACTGCACTTCCTTCCACTTCTGTTCTGTATAGACAGAAAAAGTAGCGGCGCCATCGCACCGCTACTTTTTCTTCATAATCCGATTAAGTTTTACTACTTTACTTTTCCGCTTCTCTTTGGTGCAGAAGATTTCTTGAACTTGATGGTACCCTCCGGAAACGCTTCGCTTTGTCGGCTTCGGCAGATCTTTTACCTTAAATTGCACCAAGTGTACCATTTTTCATACAATATCACAACATCTTCTTCCGTTTCAGCACGACGTACAGGCCCAGGCAGATGACCACCACGATGCCGCTGATGATGCCGAAGCCGAAAGGCGTCTGGGCGAAGGGCATGTATTTCGTCAGTACGTTCATTCCGTACATTCCGGAGATCACCGTCGGAATCGCCAGAATCAGCGTGATGGAGGTGAGGATTTTCATCACGTTGTTCAGCCGGTTATCGAAAATCGTAGACATCAGCTGGCGGGTGCCGTCCACGATGCTGCGGTAGATGTCCGTCATCTCCACCGCCTGCTGGTTTTCCACGATGGCATCGTCCAGCAGCTCTTGGTCCTCCGGGAAGCGCTCCAGTCGAGAGTACCGGGTGAGGCGGTCCAGCACGTTGCCGTTTTCACGAATGGAGGTGGCGAAGTACACCAGCGCCTGCTCCAGCTCGTGGAGGCTGAACAGATCTTCCTCTTCCACATCGTCCCGCACCTTTTCCTCGATTTCCTGCCGCTTCCGGTCGATTGCGTACAGCGCCTTCTGGTACAGCAAAGCGGATTCCAAAAGAATCTGGTACACGAACCGCAGTTTTTTCCGGGTGGAAAAATCCTTCATCCGATTCTTCTCGAAATTCCGAAGCACGAAGGACTCCTCCGAGCAGATGGTCACGATGGCTTCTTTAGTGATAATGATTCCCAGCGGAATGGTCACGTAGGCCCGCACCCCGTTCCGGTATTCCTCTGACGGGATGTCCACCACGATTAAAGTGTAGTTCTCCGGAAGCTCAATTCGCGTCTTTTCTTCCAGGTCAATTGCTGCCATCAGGTCGTCCACCTCGACGCCCATCCGTTCCGCAATCAGTTCCGCCTCTTCGTTGGAGGGGTTGGTCATCTTCACCCAGCAGTCGTGACAGAAATTCGGCACCGAACTCGTCCGACCGTTCTGCGTGTAGAAATACTTAATCATGCCCCATCTCCTTTCTGTTTCACTGCTGTCTATTGTACCACAATTCCGCTCCGGCGGGTTCGCGCCACCTGCAAAATCCGCGTAAAAACCGTCTTCCGGAATCAGAAGTCCATATACGCCTTAAACGCCGTTGGAATGGAATACTCCTCCTGCAATGCGCTCTTCTCCGCCGCAAAAAAACCGTTTTCTGCCGCCGACGCGTCCGGCCGCTCCTCCGCCTCAATCTCGAAGGCGTGCATGTGCCACTCCACATGGCTAAAAATATGTTTCGACGGCTTCAGCTTCCGGATGGCCTTCGGCTCATATCCCAGCGTCCGGCAGGCCTCCTCCGCCTGCGCCTCCGTCAGCCAGCCTTCCGCATTGGGCAGCTCGTACAAATTCGCCAGAAGCCCCCGTTCCGGGCGCTTCCCAATCACCACCCGGTCCCCCAGCCGGATTCGAAGCACGGTGCGTTTTTCTTTTCGCCGCTGCTTCTTCTCTTCCTTCACTGGAAGCTGCTGTTCCTTCCCCGTCCGGCGGGCTGCACAGTGCATCTGCCATGGGCATTTTTCGCAAAGCGGCGCTCCGTTGGGGAGGCAGATGGTGGCTCCCAGGTCCATCAGGGCCTGATTCATATCCCCGGGCCGAGTGCGGTCCAGGATTTCCTCGTAATAGGCCATGGCCACCTTTCGGGCGACGGTGGTGCGGATGCTTTCCTCGTAGCCGGTCATGCGGGCGTAGACCCGAAGCAGGTTTCCGTCCACGGAAGGGATGGGGTAGGCGAAGGCGATGGAACTGATGGCCGCCGCCACGTACTCTCCGATGCCGGACAGCTTCTGCAGCTCTTTGGGGGTTCCCGGGATTTCGCCCCCGTATTCTTCCATCACCTGAATAGCCCCCTTGTGCATGTTCCGAATTCGGCTGTAGTAGCCCAGCCCCTGCCACAGTTTCAGGAGCCGTTCTTCCTCCGCTTCCGCCAGCGCTTTCACATCCGGGAGCTCCCGAAGGAACCGCTGATAATATTCAATTACCGTGTCCACCCGGGTCTGCTGGAGCATGATCTCCGAAACCCACACATGGTAAGGCGTCGGATCCTCCCGCCAGGGGAGAATCCGACGCTCACTGTCGTACCAGGACAGCAAGAGGTCCGATAGTTTTGCGGCTTGTTGATTTCGATTTGATGTATTCAATCTCTTTTTTCCTTCTGTTTAATCATTTAATCCACGCGCAGGGCGGTAACCGGGTCGCTCTTGGCGGCCTTCCGAGATGGGATGATTCCGCCGATTAAGGTCAGGATGATGCTGAGGATTACCAGCACGATTCCTCCCACCACCGGCAGGGACACGTGCATGCTCCCGCTGGTCACATGGCCGATGATGATGTTGGTCGGAATAATCAGGATCTCCGTCACGCCGATTCCGATCAGTCCGGCCAACGCCCCGATGATAAAGGTCTCCGCATTGAACACCTGGCCCACGTTCCGCTTAGATGCACCGATGGCCCGGAGAATTCCGATTTCCTTTCGCCGTTCCAGCACGCTGATGTAGGTGATGACTCCGATCATGATGGAGGATACCACCAGGGAAATGGACACAAAGGCGATGAGCACGTAGCTGATGGCATCAATGATGTTGGTCACGGAACCCATCAGGGCTCCCGCCAGATCGTTGTAGGTGATTTCTTGATCGTTTTTGCCCGCCTTCACCATCTTCCGGTTGTATCCATCCAGAATATCCTTCACCTCGGCCTTGCTTTCGTAGTCCTTGGCGTAGATGGCAATCTGAGTCGGATTGGATTTCTTCGCATAGCCGAAACTCTTCATGTTTCCTTCGTAAGTGTTGGCCTGGGTGTTCATCAGGGACGTGATCAGGGATTGAATCTCGCTCTCGCTCATGTTCATTCCCATGGCATCCGCAAATGCATCCGTGTCGATCTTAAAGGCTTTGGAGAAATCCAGGCTGCCCATGCTCTTCATGTAGTTGGTCATCATGCCGGATACCAGTTTTTCCGACATGGAGGCCACCGCCTTGGCGGTGTATCCGGACATTGCCGCCGCCAGATTCTTCTCCAGCGCCGAGGTGTCCATGCTCTTTGCCACGGTGGAATTGATTATTTTCTGGGCTTCCGGGGTGGACAGATACTCCTGAAAATCCTGCTGCATCTGCTGCATGGTCGGGTAGTTGTTGTCCTTCGCAAATTTTGCGTAACCCTCCATCAACTCCGTCATAATCCGATCCCCATCCTCGTCGGAAATCTCCACGTTCTCGAGTTTTGTTTTTAGGGAAGTCATTTTGGCAGAGAGTTTGTCCTGCACACCCTGAGACGCCAGAAAACCGTCGATGGTCTCGTCGGTGATGCCGTCGGGGTCGGTGATGCCCTTGTCCTTCAGGTATTTCGGGAAGTCCTGCAGCACGTCCTTCATGGTGTCCTGCAGGTTCTCGTCCTTCAGCTGCTCCTCCACGTGGGCCTTCAGGATGCGGCTCATGTTGTCCGAGAGGATTTTGCGAGCCGCCGGGGATTTCATGTAATCCTGAAAGGCGGTGTTCATCTTGGTGTAGTCGGTGCCCTTTTTCGCGGAGTATTCCAGGAAGCCTTTCATCAGGCCGCCGAAAAGCTCCTGCATGCTCTCTTGAGTGAAGTTCAGCTTGGTGCTCTGCATCAGTTTCTGAATGTCCCCTTGGCTCATGCCCGGCATTTGGGTCACGGCCTTCGGGTCGATGAGGCCGCTCATATCCATTTTCTTGGACGGCGCCTTCATGGCCTTGCCAATCTGGGACGGATCGAATTGGAAGGCTTTGGCAAAGGCGTTTTTGTCGAAGGAGAACATGGACTCGAAGTCCGGTCCGTCGCTCTCCTCGCCGAATTCTTTTCCCGTGAGGATATTGATGTCCCGGTTCTTCTTCTGGGCCCGAACCACCTTGCTGTCCGCCGCCTTCCGAATCATGTGGTCCGTCAGGGAAGCCGGGTAGTAGATATCCCCGTTCAGCACGGTGAAATCCACATCCTTCTTCGGTTTCACCACGCCCACGATTTTGAGATCCTCGCCCTTTCCGATGACGCGGTCCATATGGCTGTCGTCTTCGGAGCGGTCCACCCACACGTTCTGGGAGGCATCGTAGGTATAGTAATCCGCACTGCCGATCATCTTGAACTTGATGCCCATGCAGTCGTTGTAATCAAAGCTTTCGGTCTGGTCCTCGTCCGAATGCACGTCCTTTCCCTTGGAGAAATCCTTCAGCATCTTGTCCAGATCGTCCATGTTCTTCAGGCCCATGGCGTACAGGGCGATGTCGCTGGCCATGCCTTCCTTGGACAGCACCAGCACGCACTCGTTGTACTTCTTCGGCCAGTGCCCCGCCTTCACGTCGTACTCGTCCCGGTAGAGAGACGGATCCGACGGCAGCTGGTGGAACACGTCGGTGCTCATCATGCTACTGTATGCCATGGAGGAGCTGATGGACATGCCCATTTTCTTCCGGGTTTCGTCCGGATTTACCTTCCGGTATTCCGTGTCCACCTTCCGGAAAATCTGGGGCTTCACGTCGTAGCTGTATTCAATGGCTCTCGTGTGCTTCTCCAAATTGCTTTTACCGCTGTCGATGTATTTCTTCAGGGATTTCAAATCGTTGGATTCCATGACGGAGGCCATATTGGTCACCGTCTGCAGTTCCCGAATCTCCCCCTTTTTCGCACTCTTGCCGGCATCCCCATCGCCGCCCCGGGTGAACATGGCCGACATGTCGAAGCCGGAGCTGTCCACCGTCAGCGGGTATTCCCGGATGGTGTCCTCCTCCACGCCGCGGATGTAGTTGTTCACTCCATTGGACAGGGATAAAATCATGGCAATGCCGATGATGCCGATAGATCCCGCAAAGGCCACCAGAATGGTGCGGGCTTTCTTGGTCTTCAGGTTGTTGAAGCTCAGCTGCAAAGCGGTGGCAAAATTCATGGCCGCTTTGCCCAGGTTCCGGTGCACCGCTTTTCCCGCTTCCTCTTTGCTCACGGAAAAAGGCCGGGAGTCCGAAATGATATTCCCGTCCTTCAGCTCCACAATCCGGTCGGCGTACTCCCGGGCCAGCTCCGGGTTGTGGGTTACCATGATTACCAGGTGATCCTCCGCCACCTCTTTGAGGATATCCATAATCTGAACGCTGGTCACGCTGTCCAGCGCCCCCGTCGGTTCATCCGCCAAAAGAATGTCCGGGTCGTTCACCAGCGCCCGGGCGATGGCCACCCGCTGCATCTGTCCCCCGGAAAGCTGGCCGGGCTTCTTATGAACCTGGTCTCCCAGACCCACTTTGGCCAGGGCCTCCGCCGCTTTCTTTCGCCGTTCTTCCTTCCCGATTCCGGAAATGGTCAGTGCCAGTTCCACGTTGGACAGGATGGTCTGATGAGGAATCAGATTGTAACTCTGGAACACGAACCCGATGGTGTGATTCCGGTAGGAATCCCAATCCCGGTCCGTGTACTTCTTGGTGGATGTCCCGTTGATAATCAGGTCCCCGCTGTCGTACCGGTCCAGTCCGCCCAGTACGTTCAGCAGCGTGGTTTTGCCGGAACCGGAGGGTCCCAGAATCGCCACGAACTCGCTGTCCCTGAAATTCAAGCTCACGCCGTCCAGCGCTTTCTGCACCAGTCCCCCGGTGCGGTACTCTTTTCGAATGTTCTTAATCTGCAGCATCTCTCGCCTTTCCCTTTATAAACAATATCACCGCATACACCAGACAAATGCTCTCGGAAATCGGCGTGGTCCACCAGATGCCTTCGCCGCCAAAAATTCTCGTCATCAGCACCAGCACCAGCAGCATCACCGCGATGGCTCTGCCGATGGTGATGGAAACCGCTTTCCCCGCATGCTCGATGGATGCAAAATATCCGGCCAGCACCACGGTGAATCCCGCCGGCACAAAGGAGATGCAGAAAATCCGCAAAGCATGTACCGTGTAATTTCTCAGATGAGTCAAATCCGCCGGAATAAACAGCTTCGCCAGCAGGCCTCCGCCGAATACGGACAGCACCACGGTGACCGCCGCAAAACCGGCCGCCGTAATCAGACCGTACCGGAGCAGCTTTGCCGTGGCGGATTTTTCTTTTTTCCCGTGGTAGAAGCTGATCAGCGGCTGGCTGCCCTGAGCGATTCCCGTCATGGAATAGATGTACAGGGCGTTCACGTAGTTGATGATGGTATAGCTGACCAAGGCCTCGTCCCCCAGATAGGCCGCGATGGCGTGGTTGAAAAAGTACACCGTCAGTCCGGCGGACAGCTCCGTAATTCCGGAGGACAGGCCGTTCTTCATGGCCCGCACAATGGTGCGCCCGCTAAAATGAAAGCGGGTGAAATGCAGCACGGCTTCCTTGGACAGGAAGTGCCGCAGATACAGGGCCGTGACCCCCACCTGGGACAGTGCCGTGGCAATGGCCGCACCGAAGACGCCCAGCGGAAATACGATGACCAGCAGGTAGTCCATGATGCAGTTCAGGATGACGCCAACCATCACGATTTTGGTGGCTTTCTTTGGGTACCCGTCCGCCTTCAGCAGAATCTCAAAGGAATAGGACACGATAAATACCACCGCAAAAGGAGCGATGGTTCCAATGTATTTCGTCACATAGGGCAGGGTGGCTTTGGTGGCCCCCAGAAACAGGGCCAGTTCCTCCAGCTTCCAGAACAGGAGCCCGGAAATCAGGAGGGACAGCACGATTAGAAACGCAAAGTTCTGGCTGAATATCTCGTTGGCTTTTTCCTTCCGGCCTTCTCCCAATGAGATGGAAACCACCGTGGAGGTGCCCACCGCGAACATCAGGGACAAGGCAAACAGCGCCGTCACAAACGGCGATGCGATATTGATGGCGGTCATGGCCGTTACGGAAACGCCCTTCGCCACAAATAGCCCGTCCACTGCGGTGTACAGGGTGTACACCCACTGAGCCAGTATGGATGGAATGATATATCGGATGTATTCTGAGCGAAGTGACTTTTGCTCTCCTCTCAATTGCATAAATGTGTACCTCGTTTCTTTGGTTGTGCGGTGCCCGCTTCCTACTTCTTCCCCTATTCGAAGGAAATCCCCGGCCGTCTCCGGCAGGGGATTTCCGACTGCTCCCTTCCGAGATCTTCCCGGCGGGTCGTTATTTCTCCTTCTCTTCCGACTTCTTTTCCTTCAACGGATTGATCTTTACCTTGCCGCCGTTGTTGGAGGAAGCCCAGCCGATCCAGGTTTTGCCCGGGTTCAGGGAAACCATCTTCTTCTCCGGCTCGGAATCCTCATCGTCCTTGTCGGAATCCTTTTTCTCCACCAGGGTGAACAGCTCCAGCTGGTTGTCCTCGTTTACATCCCAGCGGATGTCCTTTACGGTGCCGTTGCTGATCAGCTTCGCCTTGCCGCCGGCCAGCTTGTAGTCACAGTAAGTCACACCCTGACCCGTGCCGTGGTAATTGGATTTTGTGATGTACTGGGTCTTATCGAAGAGAATCAGCAGGTTCTCCCGGCTCAAGTTGTTCTCAAAATCCTTCGTCTCATACTGTCCGGATTCCTGGTTGTACGTCCATACCGCATCCTCAAAACTCCGGCTCGACCAGGTGAGGGTCACCTTTCCACAGGTATTCTTGCTCAGATCCCGAATGCCCTTGCCGAACTGCAGCTGTGTTGCCTTCTTCTTGGTCTTGGTGCGGAACTTCTTGTCCTTGATGGCATCCGCCACCTTGTCGCCGTGGAGAATTCCGGTGTGTTCCGAAGATACGTCCCGGCTGTTGTCCCGGCTGTACAGATCCACCTTTCCTTTGTAGGTCATCTGATTGATATGGTCCACCTTATCTTCCTTGAAAACGGTGTTGGCACCCTTGTACTCCGAGGAAGAAGAACTCTGTCCCCAGTGAATGAAAATCGCGTCGAACAGTTCCGAGAACTTGATGTACGGCGGACGGGCACTTCTCATCGGGCCGATCTTCTTCGGCAGCTTGTTGTAATCCGCATAGAACCAGAGGGTACGGGTAATTCCGCCCTCCACTTCTCCCTGTAAAATAATATCCGGGGAGTACTTCTTGTCCGTCATTCCCCCCTGCGGGCGGGCGTCCGGAGCATTTTCCACCACCAGTGCCACCGGGCGAATGCCCTGTGCCGCAGAATCGAACTTCTCAGATCCGGTCAGCGGGTTCCGAACCGGTTCCGGCTTCGCCTCTTTCTTCTTGGAGCAGCCGGTCATCATGACCGCCGCAAGAATCACCATCATCAAGCATGAAATCAGGATTTTGGATCGTTTCTTCATTTCTCTGCTTTCCTTTCTCATCCACAAAAATATATTTTAATAATACACTATTTCCGGCATTATCGGCAAGGTTCTATTCATCCTTCAGGCGATAACCCACACCGATTTCCGTCACGATGTACTGCGGTTTTCCCGGAACCTTCTCGATTTTCCGGCGAAGTCCCGCCATCAGCGCCCGCAGGGACTGGGTATTGTCCCCGTAGCTCACGCCGTACAGCTCGTCCAGCAGCGTCCGGGTGGTAATCACCTTTCCGATATTGTGGAACAGCAGCTCCAGCAGCTGGTACTCCAGCGGAGTGACGTGCAGGAGGTTCCCATCCAGGGTCACTTCCTTCGCGTCGAAATTAATCTTCAGTCCCCGCACCGAAACCTCGGCCCCCATCCGGTTCCGCTCTTCCCGAATCAGGTGGCGCCGCAGTACCCGAATCCGCGCCATCAGCTCCGACTCGGAGAACGGCTTGGTGATATAATCCTCCGCGCCCCGATCCAGGGCCTCGATTTTGTCCTCTTCCTTATCTCGTGCCGACACCACGATAATCGGAATATCCGAAAACTTCCGGACCCGCCGAATCAGGTCCAGCCCGTCTCCGTCCGGAAGGCCCAGGTCCAGCACCATGATATCCGGTTTTTTGGACCGCATCTTCCGCACAGCTTCTTCCACACCGCCGGCCGTCAGCACGCCGAATCCCGCCGTCATCAGCGAGTAGGCGATAAAATCCTGAATCTGCCGGTCGTCTTCTACAATCATTATAAGTTCTTTTGTCTGTTTCACTGTTCTCCCTCCATGGGCAACGTAAAAATAATTTCCGCCCCGGACGCATCTTTCCGGTTTCTCGCCAGAATCCGGCCGCCGTGGGCATTCACGATGGAATTACAGATGGAGAGGCCCAACCCAAAACCTCGATACACCACCTGATCGCTTCGATTGGACTGATAAAACGGTTCAAAGAGCCGATCCAAGTGCTCCGGATTGATGCCCATTCCACGGTCCCGCACGGTGAACACCGCATCGTTCCCCTTCCGTTTCAGGATGACTGCCACCCCATCCTTTTTCTTGGTGTGGTGGATGGCATTTTCCAGCAGGTTGGTGATGGCTTGCTGAATCAGGGATGCATCCATCGGTACCATGAGGATTTCCTCCGGCACGGATACTTGGATATCGTATTCCGGGTGGTGTACCTCTGTCAGCTGCACCGCTGCACCGATGACTTCCTCCGCCACTTCCACTTCCTTCTTAATCTCCACGCCGCTTTCCAGGCGGGTGATGCCCAGCACGTTTTCCACCATGCCCGACAGGTTCTGGGCATCGTCGTAGATGTTCTTCGCCATGCGGTAGCGGTAATCTTCCGACTTGGTTGCTTTCATCAGCATCTCCGCGTTGCCGGAAATGCTGGTGAGCGGAGTTCGGATATCGTGGGAAATGGAACGAAGCAATGTAGAGCGGAATCGTTCCTGGGTAGCCTCTTCCCGGGCCTGAATCCGCAGTTCCGCGGTGCGGAATCGGTCCAACGCCATCCCGATATTATCGATGATGGAGCGCATAAGGTGGATCTGCGTTCGGTCCAGGTTTTCTTGTTCCGCCAGCCGAATTCGAATCGCTCCCATCAGACCGGCATGGCCGCGCAAGGGCCATTCGTAATATTGTTTTCCCCGTACGAAAATCGTTTTCCCATTCTGAATCCGATGCCGCACGTTTTCGTCCTCTTCCATGGGATACCAGGTGAGTGCCGTGTGATGTCCCACGGTCTGGAAGATGTATCTGCTTCCGGGTTTGCCTCCGGGATCGTACGCCACGTAGCCGGCGGCACAGCCGACACCCTCGTTGATGGCGGACAGCGCGATTCCGATGATGGCTTCTGCGCTTTTGGCGCCGGCCAGGTCGTTGTTCAATCGCAGCAGTTGTTCCGTCAGGGCCTCTTTTTCTCGGGCAATCAGGGCTTCCTGCCGAACCTGGGAAATGAGTCCACTGGTGACCAGTGCCACCGAAATCATGATGCCCATGGTGAGGAGGTATCGGGGCGGGGTGGTCATATCGTAGGAAAATTGGGGCGATGCGAAGAAATAATAGTACACCATGGTGGACCCGATGGAGGTAATAACCCCCAAGCTGAATCGTCCGGTGCGCCACACCACCAGGAATACGCAGAGCAGGTACAGCATGATGGTGGCTTCGGAGGAAATCAATTTCAAGGAAACCGCGTACGCCACCAGGGAGGTGCCGCCGAAGATTCCGCACATTATGGCGATGTGATGGAAGAGGGAATTGTCTTCCTTTTCTTCCGGAGATTTCCAATACTTTTCCATTGTTTCCTCACTCAGATTGTGTATAATACAGCTATGATATTAGATATAATTGTGATTCTTATTTTTATAGTTTTTGCCCTTCGGGGAAAATCCCGTGGATTGGGAGAGTCCCTGATTCGGCTGGCCGCCATGGTGGCCGGCATCGCTTTGGCGACGGCCTTTACCCGGCCCCTCAGCGCCCTGATTCGAAAAACACCCCTGCAGGCCTCCATGCAGCAAGGCCTGGAAAACATTTTCCAAGGCTCCACCGTGAACCTGCTGGACTTTATTCCAAAGGCTCTGGAAGACACCCTTCAGAACTTCGGTGTTTCGGACCTTCCTTTTGAGGTGAGCCATTTTACGACCACCGCGGTTCTCGTGCTGTCTTTCCTACTGATCACCACCGGAGTCAGCTTGATTTCCCTGTTCCTTCGCCGGCGGCTTCACATCGCTCGGAAGAAAGGCACCGTCATCGGCAGCACCGATTCCCTTGCGGGTTTTGCGGTGGGCGTGCTGAAAGGAACACTGTTCGTCTTTCTGTTCCTGGCCTTTATGTTTCCTCTGGCGGGCATCTTCCTCCCGGATCGGATTCAAGCCATCAATGAACAGCTGAACAGCTCCTATATCGCCGGACCCCTCTACGACATTAATCCGTTGCTTTTACTGCTGAAAAAATTCTCACTGTAAGCGTATACACGGCGACGCCCCTTCGGGCGCCGCTTTTTTCGTTCCGCTAATTCAATGTGGCCTTCAGAATTACCGGGTTGTGGTCGGAATTCTTGAAGTTGAGATTCTCTGTTTTTATGGAATCCACCTGCAGATTCTTGGACAAGATAAAACCGTCCAGCATGTAGTAGTAGCAGTCCTTTTTGTCCGCGTTCTTGTAGATCTTGTCCAGGGAACGGCAGGTCGGATTGCTGTTGTCCATCAGCAAGTTCCAGTCCTTGCCGAAATCCTTTGCGTCGATCTTGCCCGGGGTCCAAATATCCTCACTGCTCGGATATTTTCCGATGTCCACGTTGGAGAAGGTCTGGTTGAAGTCTCCCCCGGCAATCACATAATTGCCCTTCTTCTGTTCTTCTTCCATCACCTTCAGCAGGGCCCGGGTCTGCTTCACCTTGCCTTCGCCGTTGTCGTAGGCTTCCAGGTGCAGGTTGATCATCACCAGCTCTTTCTTGGTTCCCGCAATCGGTACCCGGTTCACCATCAGGCAGCGCTTCAGGTTCGCGATGCGCACCGGCCATTCAAACGGGCACGGCAGGCTGATTCGGGTGGAATCGGACTGCGCGAACCGGGACAGGGTCATGATGCCGCTGTCCACGCGGCCAATCGGCGGCCACGGATACGGCACGTATTTCACCTTAAAGTTGTTGGCAAAAGTAGTCTGGTATCCATCCATGGATTCCGCAATGTCCTGTTGCTCATCGGTATGATGGGCACGGGTGGAAAAACGATCCACTTCCTGCAGGAACATCACATCCGCCTTCTCGCTTTTCAATTCATCGATAATTCCCTGCATGTTTTCCTGCACCCGCTCTGCAGAAGCGGTAGTCACCTGACTTCCGCCGTCCATAAAGAAATCCGCATTATCTCCCAAAGCGCCGTAGCCGATGTTCCAGCTCATCACCTTGATGGTGGATCCCACCTCCGGGGAATCAAAGGTATCCTCTGCCAGACTGTCGATTCTTACCTTCTCCGTGCTTTCCGGCCGATATTCCATTGCCGTCAGCACGATGAACAGCATCAGCAGCAGAACCGCCAGCGTGATGAAGAAGGCGCCCACTAAACGAGCGATTTTATTAAGCATGTTCTTTCTCCTATCATTATCCCCCCAGTTATAAATTGCTTGCTTCTCGTCCCTTTCCTTCGTCCGAATCGGCCCCTCGCCAATCGGGCCATTTCATTATACCTTTTTTGTAAATTGATGAAAAGCATAACCGCAAAAAGAGCCCGGCGGGGGCGTCGGGCCGGGGGCGGCGGCGGGCCGGACGTGGTGCGCCGCTCCCTGCAAACCCTTATTCCTTCGTCGCCGAGCACCACGTCTTCTGTGGCCAAGGCGCCGGCAACGGGCCGGACGTGGTGCGCCGCTCCCCGCAAACCCTTATTCC
>OLPT01001106.1_pt1 | contig 17437 bp, 18 predicted proteins | sample 1673051 | NCBI WGS metagenome assembly OLPT01 (sample SAMEA3136750, study PRJEB25190) | human gut metagenome | biome: human gut; feature: human-associated habitat; material: faeces | place: Austria | collected 2013
TTTTACGATTGATTTTTTAATTGATTTTGAGTGTAGTATTATTTTTTGACCAACTGAATTATGACAACTTTTTTAATTATTCCGATTCGGTCTTCCAAAGGTATAAATAAGGTGTAAATTATTTGTTTCTATCTAGAAAATCCTACAAAATCAAGTCTTTCTCGCCATACTTTAAATGTTGCCGTGGCAGATGAATAAAACTTTTATCATAGTAATCGTTTGCTCCTTTTTGCCCGGAAATGCCCTGTTTTGCGAGGGATTCCGGGAATTTTGTTGTTTGCTCTGAAATTGCGGAATGTGGCAAATCAGAGCATATTTTTGCAAGTTGTAACTACCTGTTAGTAGTAAAGTTGGTAGTAAAACGAAAAGGCTTACTACTAAGAATTTTGCTCTTGATTTTGAAGTTTCTCAATCATCTGCCGAAAAACATTCATGGGAAGTACACAATCTTCATCAAGATGCTTCTCTAACTTTATCCAATCTAAGTGCTCATCCATTACATAATTCTTGACATCGTCAGAAACATTTACTCCGATTACCTCTAACACAGCTATTCGTAATGCAATCTCCAAAACATAAAATGCATACAAATTTACCATATTATCAGTCTCTGTATCAGGGTTATTTATAAACGAACCTAAACTTCCTGATTTATAAATATAATGTGTCAGCTCATTTCTTGTATCTCCCAATGCATCAATTGCCCTAGAAGATGAAACTCCAAGAAGTGCTGCTCCTTGCTTATATTTTTTTGCATCTATCTTTCTAAGAATTATATTTATATTTCCAGAATTATTACTGCTACTACCATTACAATACTTGATTGCAAAGCCATCACAAATGTGCATTAACAAAACTAATCTATGCTCCAAATTGATACTAGAATACGATTCTGAAATCAGATAAAAGAAAGAAGAAAGCATAGACGCATTCATTGATTGTTCTTTTCTATCTAAATATCTGATATTCCTATATTTTTCGACAATCTTCTCATTTATTTGCCTTTGATTTCTACATAATAAAATAGCACTCGAAATCCATTTTGTATCAGTAGTACGACAATTGATGGTTACGAGACTATCTATCGTTTTTTCAACACCATCAACAAAATAACTAATTGGTTTGTAAAAATAACCATCTTCCCAAACTAGCAATTCCCATATCAAAATAATATACTGTAGATTGTCATCTTCATTATTTCCGTCTACAGCTAATTCACACCTTGTATCCTTTATAATTATGGAAACATTCTTTATATCTTTTGCAGAAAATGAAATCTCCTGATCACTCCAACTTCTAATACTATTTTTAATTTCAAATACAACCTTTGAAATCACTAAATCATCTCCTCATCAATTTGATGTGAAATATAACCAATTGAAAATTTGATACCTTTTATCTCTTCGGTAGAAAATATTTTTGTATTAGTCAATTTCCCAATATTTATAAAATGGTCTTCCGGAATTTCATGAGCAATCGCAAGCCTAAATTCTCTTTGATACGATAAATCACTATTTTTATATAAAAATCTTTCTTTTGCACTCTTATTAAATGCTTGCATTCTATCTAATCTATTTTGCTCGCAATATTCTATTTTATCAAAAGCAAAATCACAGCCACATTTGTTGCAGTAATTTGATATATGCTGTTCCAACTCTTTACCATTAATGATAACGCAATATTTTCCAAATTTTTCTACCATCGAATCATATTCATCACCTGTAAAAGGAAATAAAAAGTCAGCATGGCTTTCATCTGCATATATCAAATTCATATCTCTTAATGTCATACCTACAAAAGAAACCATAGGAATTACATCATCATCCTTGAATTGAATTCTGAGTGTACCTTTTGGAGCTACCATTAAAACCTCATTAGTTTCGGCATCATACATAGTCATACCTTGGGCTTCAATAACTGAAATCAATTCAAATCTATCTCCCTGTCCTCTCTCTCCAGAAGCAATTTCTTGTTCCCTAAAATGCTTTGGCGTATTTGCATATAATTTGCCTGCACACACGTCTTCAGCATATTTCTTTTCAGAACAAAATTTCAAATAAAATAAAGGTCTTGTTCCAGTTAGCTTTTCTAATTCCGAAATCAAATACTCCTTATCTTTTTCGGAAATATCCATATTCATCAATCCTTCCAATCGTAATATATACCTTTATTATATCGGCAGCTCTTTCAATTTTCCACAAAAATAACGCCCCAGCCAATAAAAAGCTGGAGCGCTACCAATCTTCTTTCTTACACAACCTTAAACATCTTCTGCAACATCGTTTTCTCATTTTTCTGTTCAATCTCTGCCTGTGCCTTCCGGAACTCTTCCATCCGTTTCAACTCTTCCTCGGCATCATCAAACCCGATATGCGTATAGACATTCATCGTCACACTAATATCCGAATGCCCCATAAGGTACTGCAATGTCTTAGGATTCATTCCCGATTTTGCCATATTGGAACAATAGGTATGTCGGCATACATGAGGAGTAATGTTCGGCATCTGCACTCTGTAAATATCGTTATACCTGCCAACCATATGATTGAATCGGTGCTGCCAATGCATTGCCACCAAAGGCATATCATTTTCATCGTAGAAAAGAAACCCACTATAACCATCAATCACCTTTTCAACCTTTGGTGGTACTCTGTCCTCAATGATTGCCTGAAACATCTGTGCCACATCCTCTGTAATGGGAAGTTTCCTTGTTCCAGCATCCGTCTTTGTAGTTTCAATGATATACCTCATATCTGATGTTCTTTGTAGCTGATGGTCGATGTTAACAATTCGATTCTCCAAATCAATGTCTTTCAGTGTCAGACCGCAGAATTCTGATATTCGCATTCCTGTGTGAAAAAGGATGTAAACCACTTCATAATATTTACAGTACACCACATCGTCATGCACAAACTTTAGGAACTTTCGCATCTGGTCTTTGCTGATAGCCTCTCTTGTTACCGAATCGTTTACCAACACCCCGGCAAGCTGGAATCCGAATGGATTTTTCACTATAATATCGTCATCCACCGCCATCTGAAAGGCAGGTCTAAGCACTCCCCGGATGGTGTGGATGGAACTGTAACTTTTACCATCTTCCTGTTGTAGCTTGATAAGAAACAGCTTTGCATCTGATGTTTTCACACTTCGGATTGTTTTCTTGCCGAAAGGCTCTTTGGCAAGAACTCTTTGCATTGTGACATATCCCTGCTTGGTACTCTGTCGTACTCCCGTCTTGGTTTTGAGGTATCGGTCTACAAGTTCACATACCGTCATTTGGCCATCCGCCATATTCGGAAGTGTTTCTATTTCAGAATTAACCTGTTTCTCAAGTTCCCGGAGTGACAGGCATGGTTTTTTGCCCTTTGGTAATTTGTCTGTTGGCTCTAATTTCCAACTATACACAAAATGCGGCTTGCCATCGATATGATACTTATATTGATATTTTCCATCTGCTCTGACGCTCTCTCCCGGACGAAGAACTCTTCGTTTGGAATCACGCCTTGTCTGCCCTCTTCCTGCTTTCGCCATTATACCTGCCTCCTTAACTCTGGATGGTGCAATAAATACTGTTCAAAGGCTACACGGATAATCAATTTGCGTTCTCCGTAATATGCCAAGAAATCTTCTCCATCCGTATTTTTCAATAAATCATAGAACTTTCTTCGGCTCAAGACGAAATATTCAATCGCCTCCGAAGGGTTCAAAATATCCTTTTCTGCTAAATTTGGCTTTGCCATAATATCACGTTCCTTTCTGCCAAAAGTGGCTGATTTTAAGAGTTTATAGGGTTCATCGTATATTCCCTCTACACCCCTGAAATAGCAACTACTTTCAGCAGATAAAAGGAACTATATTTCTGAAGAATTTAGAATGAATTCTTCAAACTTCGGACGGATGATTAGGAACCTGTTTCCACAGAAAACCGCTACTGTTCCAAGGTTGTCCTCTGCAATCCTTCTCATCTTTTTAATTCCGATATTAAAATAAGCTGCTGCCTCCTTGATGGTGAGCATGTACTTCTCACTAACAGGAAGCGTTTCGTTGCTTTCTGCATTCATAGTATCTCTCCTTCCGACAAGGTGGTCACACAGCTGACTCCTTTGTACTATTCTTTTTTGATTGTCTTCTTTACTCTGATTCTGTGATACTTGCCCCTAGGGGCGGTCTAAATCTCTGTCAGCTTTTGCACAGGGCAACGGTGCCGCCCCTTCACGCATAAAAATAGCGAAATTAAACGGGGTATTAAGCCCCAATACAGATAAATACTGTACAAGGGGTATATATCCCATTCAAGATAGTAGAAATAAAATCAAACAATTTTATTGAAAAGTGTGATTATTCCTTTGCATCTGCCATCTGAATGACCTTGATTGCTTCTTTTCTTACCAGTTTTCCATCAAGGAACTCAAATGCAAGATATCCAATCTAATCATACACTACAAACTTCTCTAACAGTGTTCTTATCGATACAGGTTTTCTTCCCACAATCCAATAGTAAGAGAAATCACCAAATGCAATCGGCTTTGTTCCCACTTCAATATCCGGCATATATTCTGAAATAATTACCTGCTTACCCAGAATTGTGTCATTTGCCTGGTTCCACAAATAATTACCATCTGCATCCTTTAACTTTCTCAATACGAGTGCAGTTCCATCATTCATTAGCCATACACCATTTCTTCTGTATTCCTTTTCCACACTGAAATACAGTGCAATCACATCATCATAGGTAAGGTTTGACGTTACCATCCCAACTTCTGCCCCATTCTTATTATGAAGAATACCAACTGGCTCATCTTCCCCTGTTCCATTGATGAATGCATTATCCTCTGCTTTTCCAAAACATTTTCCAAGTTTCTCTGTGAGATACTTTTCAATGTTAAATCCGGCATCACAGACGAAGTCCTCATCCAGTGTCACGATGGAAGCCAGTTTGTGACTTCCAATCGCATTTTCATTAAAATCCCCTACACCTTCATAAACAGGAATTGTAGCGCCTTCTGCTACGAACTCAGCTTTATCTTTACAGTCCTTCGCAAAGATTTTATAACCAGTCTGATATGCACGGATAACTGTTGCAATCTTTCTGAAATCAGATTCTTTTTCAATCTCACTCATAACCTTCCCGGCTGCAACATTTGGCATACTGTAAGTACCCGTACTGGTGTCCCTGCCTTTAGCAAGTATATCCTCTCTTACTTTCTTATTTCTCATTGCATTCCAGAATTGAATATCATATTCCGGCTGTGCTGTAATTTGTATGTTATTTACCATAATTCTTTCCCCCTTACTTTCTGTCACACACAGGGCATTTATAAAGTCCCAGCGTATTATATGTCAGCTGTCTTCCAATCTGTTTCAAATGATTTCCACACTTCGGACAATGGATTTCATAGGCAAAAGCCATCTCCTCGCTGTGTTCTTTACTCGCATGAAGTCTGTAAGTTTTCTTCATTTTTCCTGTTTCATCCCGATTCAGTTCATCCGTCAGATATAAGTCGCACATTCGCTGTGCATACTCCTCTGAATAATATGAATATGACGGTTGTAATAAAGTTCCTTCCTTATTCATTTTCACTAATGGAAATACCATAATAAAATCCTCCTTCTTTCTATCGTCTGCACCTGTCACAGATGTACAGTCCAAGTTTATTTGTATCGTAGTTTTCAATCACCTGTATTAATGTGTCTCCACACAACGGGCAATGGATTATCATTTTATCCGTTTCCCTCCGGCTCTTTGATTCTTTCGAATGAAGCCTGTAATGATTAGGGATAATCTCCGACAGATACAGTTTGCTATTCTGCTGAATTGTCTCCCCGTCCGTTGATAAAAACATCGGAACTTTCTCCATTCCATCTGTGTCTCCGTCAATTAATGGATGGTATCTTATCATCTGCATCTTCTACACCGCCTTTCCATCTAACCTTGTGAACCTATCTTTACAAAAGTCCATTGCATCTTCATAAGTTGGAAATACCAGACACGAAAATCCATACTGCACTTTCCATATTGGAAAATCCTTATCCATTTTCTGAGATACTGCCACTGGCATTCCAGACTTTCCCTGCAATAAAGCCTTACATTCATATCCGTCTCTTGAAAACATTTTCTTATCAGAATCATTTAATTTGAAATCCGAACCATAGAAAATCCTGTGTGTCATGTTCTTCACTCCTCCTGCGTAATTTATTGTTTTTCCATATTTCAAGCGGAATAACTTATCGTAGCTGTCATAGCCTTGTGCAATCAGCAAATTACTATATTTCAACAGTTCTTCAACACTCTCGCCAATCTGCTCTCTGGGAATGTCTCTAACTGTTTTTACGATGATGCATTCGGTCATTGTATCTCCAAACCAGAGATATAAAGTTGCCTTTTTCTTCTCGCTTGTGGTATGCACTCCGCTTATTTCTACATTAAATCCGTTACCGAAATCTCTGTAGATTACCCTTTCAAGGTCAATTGTTGTTACTCTGTAATCATCTCCAAGGCTCTTACATAATGCCCTGATCATGGTGTCTCTCTTCGACATATTCTTCTCTCCTTCCATCATCTGCAGGTAGCAGTTCTTTTATCGGGGTAGCAGTACAGGTAGCAACAATTTTTGCGACTGCTACCCAGCTTATGCCTTATAAATCAAGGCTTTCCGGCTACTTAGTAGCAATAGGTAGCAGTTTTCACAAATTTATAATCACAATTACCCTTTTTACACGCCATTTTAAATTCTGCATTTAACTTTTTATTTTTCAGCTAAAAAGTTGAAAGTTCTGCTACCCATTGCTACCAACACGTTCAACCCCTTGTGTTTGCTGACTTTCCGTGGGTAGCAGTTGTGAAAATAACTGCTACCTGTACTGCTACCCAGCTAAGAACTCAGATTCTTCAAATCCGTATTCCTTAGCATATAATTCTTTGGTTTCTTCCGTTATTGTGAAATCCTTATAATAGGTGTTTCCCTTCTGTCTTGTTGTAATATCAGCAAATGTGCCTCCGATATGTGCAGCAAGCTGTTCCCGGAACTCTTTGGCAGTCCTTGCATAACCATTATTATTCTCCCTGCACCAAGCCTGATAGACTTTATATATTCTGCCCGTAGTGCAATGCCGGACAATCTTTCCATCCTTCCACGGACACATGCATTCCTCATAAAACGAAATCACGGTACTGTTTGCACTCTGATATTTTTTTCGTGCCTCCGTTATCCTGTCCGGTTCTGTAAAGCGGTAACCATTCGCAATAACATTCTGAAGTGCTCTGACTGCCTTTCTCACGATTCCATCTCGCTCGGCATACATCTTATCCAGAAGCTGTTTGTCCTGCTGTTCCTTCGGAATAACATTTGGGCACTCCACAACCATAATGCGGTCGTATACCCATTTACCATCATCTCCACCGAACTTCGGTAACCTGTTCATACAGAACCATAAAAGTCCATTAAAAGTGAATTCAAATGCCTGTTGTCCTTTGAACTCCGCAAAGAGGCTGTCCCCGCCTGTCATCTTCTTGAATGTTTTCAGTTCATCCACTGACAAAAAACTCATATCAGAACTGCCTGCAAGCCTTGTTCCGTAAATAGCTCCTGTCCCAAACCGGGATTCAATCTCTTTCAAATCAATACCTATAAAGTTGCCCCTGCCAAGCAGACGTTCCACAAGACTTTTAAGCTGCGATTTGCCCGTGTCTCCCTGTCCGACAAGAAACAATGCCTTTTTCATTCTCCATCCTTTCACATTGGAAATGCAGACACCAATGAATTCCATCAGCAATTCCTTTATTCCATCATTACCATCTGTCAGCGTGTCCATATAGGCATCAAACACAGGTGTATCTACATCATCCGCTTTCCATTCACAAGGAATCTGTATCGTAGACAGTACCTCTGCTGAATGTGGATTCAATTCCACATCTGTTGCTGTTACCTTCAACAAGCCATTCTGAAAATTGATAATATCCTCATCCGCATTCAAATCATCCTGACTGACATATGTAAGGTCTGTTGTGATGTGCTGAAGCACTTCATTGACCTTACTCATCTTCACAAGCTCCTCGTCATAATCTGCAATATACTTCTTGATGATTCCGAGTAGCATGTTGTCGGCATAAAGCCTATAACAGCCATCCTCATATACATATTTCAAAAGTGCCTGTTTCCCATTATCACGGACAAGAATGTACTGCAAATGTTCCCTCACATATTTTGCAAGTAACGGAACACTCACATATGGCTCTCCTGTCTGTTCATTGAACTTTATAAAATCAGGATGCTCCATCTTCGACCTGTGAAATACTCCATTACAAGCTGAAATGCCTGCATCTATAGTGGCTGTTCGGTAATCATCCCTTTCCCATTTATCCCGGTAAAGAGCCGAGCCTCGGAACACTTCATCAATTGCCTCCGGGTCTGCTCCCGTTCGAAATGCTATCAATGCACAAAGGGCAGCATCGGCTTCCGACTGCGAACCATATTCACTGAAATTTCCTTTGTCATAAAGCTGGATAAATTTTTCCCCGTTCTTCTGCTTACGAAGATCACAAACAATATCAAACACTGCTCTATCCCCGTCACGCTTTGCACTGTACTTACGCTTAGACTTTTTTCTCATTTCTTTATCTAATGTGGTTAGAACCGCCTGTGTACAATCTGCTATCGGCAGGTTATTAACTGTATTTCCTGTAAAAGTGCCATAGCGGTTTGTAATATCTCCAATATAAAGTTCCAAACCTATATCAGAGCGTTTCTGATAATATTCGCTATCAAGTACCAGTCTCTTTCTTCTGTCATCAAAATGTACTGGAAGTTTTGAAATATCACATTGTCCAATAATATGAATTCCATTGCCACTCGGAGATACTTCTGCATAGGAAGAAAATCGGGATAACATAAGCTGTACAAAAGAATCAGATATATCCCTGTGGTCTATATCTAATAAGAAGAAACCCTTTGGAATTTTCATTCCAATCCCAGATGCCTGAAACTTATTTCTTGCTGCATCTGCATTATCAAAAGAAACCCATGTGCCACTATGTGCATCATCTGTTCCTGTTGCACCTCCACTTGCAGAAAATGGAACCTTTGTTACTTTTCCATTCTTTGCAGGTTTTGCTGACCATATGAACCACATCTTTTTTTCCTTTAATTCTTCCACTGTCATATCTCCCATCTTGCTCACCCCCTTCTTCTTGATTCTCCTGTTATTTATTTAAGGAACTTCTGACAAGCCATTCTTTATAGGCTTCAATCGGAATTAAGATTCTTGCTCCGATTCTGATAGATGGAAATCCCGGTTCCTTTACAAGCTCATAGGCTTTCGGAAGTGAAATCCCCATCTGTGCAGACAATTCCTGAACACTCATGGTTGTCTTTTCCATTACGATTCCTCCAATCTTAGTTATTTTTGTGTCCGTCTCATCACAATGCAGTTTCGATACAACCGCTCTTGGCAGGTTACCAGTCCCGGCAGTTAACACCGACTTACGAAGTGGGAACGGGATGAAGTTTTCAAGGTGCGATTTCAAAAATCTGTTGTACTGTTTTGTAAAGATTTTTGTTGTTTTCAAGAGTATTTTAGTATATAATGTAACCGAAGTCTAAAAACTAACGGTAACGCTAACGGTTACGGATTAACGATAGGTTTGTGAGGTGAGAAGATGCCATTTAACTGGAATGGAGACTATATTCCGTCTAAGGCAGATAAAACAACAGACATATTGGGGGCAAAAGAAATAGGTGGTATCGGACAACTCATATACCACCCATTCAGATTTGTAAGTTATGATATCAGCTATGACGGAAAAGATTATTGTGCTTATCCCGTATGCAAGAAGGGGCAAGAGCCAATATTTCCTAATGATGATACTCTGACAGGGCGAGGAATCCTTGTAAGCCTATGTAATCTTGCAAAGGTAATAGACAGCTTTGAGAACAAGATTCCTAAAGAACAACTTATAATCAGATGGTGCATGGAAAATATGCACCCTTACAGCATTGACTTTATCTACTCAGAACTTGTAGAAAATTTCGATATCAATACTATTGACGCAGAAATGGTCGAGCATGATGGCATCTTTGAGATTGACAGGTTTATGAATGATTTAGGAAAGCTTTATAATGCCGTCCGATTCTATGTTGCACTTGAAGGAATCCTCTTTGCCGAAGATGATGTAGCATATAATCTTTATGAAGAAGGACGATATTTTGAAAGTTACTCCTACTTTGAGAAATACAAACATGCAGTTCCCGAAGTACCGGATGATATAGTTGGTGAACCAAACACTCCTCAGGAACTGTTGGAAAGCATGATGCGTACTAATCAGTACATAGAAGATCACCCTGTAGAACAACCGCCGGAAGGTTCGTTTGATTTTAACAATAATCCCTATGATGATTATGATGAGCTTCGGAAAACGCTTGCAGACTTTATCCCGGAATTCAATATGAAGTTAAAACTTAATTCTGCTACCGGAAGATATGAATTCTCTGCTGATATTGATTCCGTATTTGATATAGCGTGGTACACTCTCGCAAGAATGATTTCAGAAGATCCTGCTCTTGAAAACAGAGTCAATGATGATTCAAGACCGGAAGGCATTATGATATGCTGCCGTAACTGTGGCAAATTTATAATAAGGAAAAGTAACAGACAGGAATTTTGTGATTCTGAAGATTGTCAGAAAGTTAGAAATGCTCGAAAGCAGAAAGCCTATCGGGAGCGAAAAGCTATTGAAAAGGCTCATTCTGAGCAGAAAAAGAGACAAAAATCGAAACAATCTGACGCAAGACCCAATTAATGTACACTATTCTCTATAAATTATTTGTATGTGGTTATAGAGAATTATAAGAAAATGGCCTTTTATCTTGGCTGACGAAATACCCCCTATGCAATTTTGCGAAAATGTGCGTGAGAGGGGGCATCGGTCAAATGATTAAAATATCGCAAAGATAATTACTTCCCCTATGGGTGAAATGAGGTGCAATAGATGAGATATATTGGCGGCAAATCCAATTTACTAAATGACATATATAATGTAATCACACAATCAACAGTTAATGTTAACACAATTATAGATATCTTCTCTGGCAGTGGTGTTGTTTCATCTTTTCTTAAGGAAAACAATTATAACGTAATTGGTAATGATATTATGTACTTCTCTTATGTTTTAAGTAGAGGAACAACTGCATTAAACCAAGTGCCTACCTTTACAAATTTGGGGATTGCAGATCCTATTGCTTATCTTAATAATCTAGATATTGCAAATACTAACATTAACCTTGATGATTGTTTTATTTACCAGAATTACTCTCCTCACGGAGATATTACACGAATGTATTTTCAAAATAATAATGCAATAAAAATTGATATTATCAGAATTACAATCGAAGAGTGGTTTACCCATCATTTAATAAACGATGATGAGTATTATTACTTATTAGCAGCACTTATTTCTGCAGTACCTTATGTAAGTAACATTACCGGTGTCTATGGTGCGTATCTTAAGCATTGGGACGCAAGAACCTATAATCCACTCACCCTAAAAGTTCCTGATATAATAATGTCAACTGTTAATGCAGAATTTTATAATAACAACTGTGATATCATTCTTCCTAATATCGTTGGAGATCTTTTATACGCAGACCCTCCATACAACTCTCGTCAATACCTTCCAAATTATCATGTTTTGGAAACAATAGCCCGATATGATAATCCACAGATACATGGTGTTACTGGTATGCGAAATTATCAGCACCAAAAATCTGATTTTTGTACTGTAAGAGGCGTCGAAGGTGCTTTTAGAAGAATGATTGAAAATGCAAATGTGAGGTATGTTTTAATCAGTTATAATAATGAAGGTTTATTATCAACAGAACGTTTATCTGCTATATGCCAAGAATATGCCATAAACAATTCTTTTGAATTACATGAAATAGATTACAGAAGATACAATAACGTTGGAACTACTCCCGCTGGTGTTACAGAACAGTTATATTTCTTCGAAAAGTAGGAGGTGAATTGCTTATGCCAGATAAATCTCCACTAAATTATGTAGGTGGAAAATACAAGATGCTACCACAAATCGCGAAATTTTTCCCTCGTAGAATAAATAATATGTATGATTTATTCGCTGGTGGCTGTGATGTATGCACCAATATCAAAGCAAATAACATCTATGCAAATGATATAAATTTCTTTGTAATTGATATATACAGAGCATTTCAAAATATGGACATTGATACTTTGCTTGCTACCATTGACGGAATTATTCAACAGTGGAGTTTAAGTATGACCAACGAAGCATCATATAGGGCATTTCGAAACCATTACAACGCCTTACCTGTAGACCAAAGAAATCCTATAGAACTTTACGTTCTTGTATGCTACTCGTTTAATTATCAATTCAGATTTAATAACCATCACGAATTTAATAATCCTTTTGGAAGAAATCGCAGTAGTTTTAATCTAACAATGCGAGAAAACCTTATCACATTTCACAGAAAGTTGAACAACATACATTTTTCTAGTGTAAACTTTCGTGATTTAGATTTAGAATTTCTTGCTCAGGGAGACTTTTTATACGCAGATCCCCCATATAGGATTACAACGGCAAGCTACAATGATGGACGCAGAGGTTTTGAAGGGTGGTCTTTGGAAGATGATTTATTCTTATTTGATTTATTAGATCAATTAGACCAACGAGGTGTTAAATTTGCTCTTTCCAATGTTACAGAACATAAGGGAAATAGAAATGATGCTTTAATACAGTGGAAAAGAGACCATCACTATCATGAACATAAAATTAACTATAATTACAATAACAGCAACTACCATGCACAAAACACAGACCAAGTAACAAAAGAGGTCTTAATAACAAACTATTAAAGGAGATGAAGACGATGCCTGTTAAAAGAACATTTGGATGGGTTCAAAATCCCGGAGACTTAAAAAAACTCAAAAAAGTGGTTGGAATATTTAAGCCTGGTTCACCAGAAAATTTAGACTTAATTAACACCAAACTTCCGTTACTATTAACTTATAACTTGATTAGCGCTGACGATTACAATACCTTTACTGCAGAGCTAACAAAATCAAATATAATCATTGATTATTCACTGCTTAAGGGAAAAGGCTCTGGCTCTGGCAGAAGACAAGATGCAATATGCACTGGTATAATTCAAGCGATTATTGAGGGACAACAAAATAAAACATACACTGACTCTGCCGGAAATTCTATAACTATAAAAAAGCCATATACAGATGATTGGACGGCTGAAGGATTCTTAAGATGGGCTATATCATGCGGTTTATTAGAATATATAAATGCAGATGATAAATGTAAAATAACTACTTTGGGAGAGGAATTAGCAAATGCACCTGTAAATTCACCTGCGGAAACAGAAGCTTTAACTAAGGCTCTTCTTTCATACCCTCCAGTCATCAGAATTCTATCTCTGCTGCAAGAACAGGATGAACAAACTAAATTTGATCTTGGGTCAAAACTTGGTTTTAAAGGCGAAATGGGATTTACTTCTATGCCTCAAGATGCTTATTTGTGTGATTACTGCGAAGCCACTACCGCAGGAGAAAGAGCCAATGTTCGTTCAAATGAAGAAGGTGATTCTGATAAATATGCACGTGGTATTGCAAGCTGGTGCATGCAAATGGGTTGGATATCTTCTGATACTAAAGATGTTACGGAAACTTATAGAAGACATACTTATACTGCAAGACTACAAACATATACCATTACAAGAAAGGGTGAAAAGGCACTAATTAAGGCACGGGGTAATTCAAGCAATCCACGTATTCCTCGAATATTGATGTTTGAAATGTTAGCTTCAAATAAAGCTCCCGGTGCAAATTATCTAAGATATTTAAGGGCTTGTATTATTAAATCACTCTCAACTACAGAAAAGTCTCTAGAACAAATAAAAGAAGTTCTTAAAGGTTATGAGTTAGATGTTGATACAAGTGCTATCAAAGACCAAATCGAAGGGCTTATTTCTATTGGCATAGAAATCTCAGAAACTGAAGGCAAATATAAACTTTTAGATAAAATAGAAAGACTGGAGATTCCAGCAAGAACTGAATGTGTTAAGGACAATGTAATTGATATCAAAGATAGAGTACGAACCAAATTAACTCATCTCGACCATAAATACTTAGTACTAATTGATCTGGCTTATAGTGATGCAGCAACAAGAGCAAAGAAAAATGCAGATGCGAGAGAATTTGAAATTCAAACTGCCGATCTTTTTACTAAAGAATTATCCTTCAATGGTCAACGTTTAGGTGACTCAAGAAAGCCTGATGTTATTATTTCTTACGGAACAGATGGTACCATTGTTGATAATAAATCTTACAAAAACGGATTTAATATTAGTCGTACTTGTGCTGATGAAATGAGCCGCTATATCAATGAAAATAATTTAAGGCAAAAAACTTTAAATCCAAATGAGTGGTGGAAAAATTTTGATCCAGTTGTATCTACATACACATTCCTCTTTATAACTTCTTATTTGAAGGGGCAATTTGAAGATCAATTAGAATATGTATCAAATGCTAACGGTGGCATTAAAGGTGCTGCCATTGGTGTTGAAAGTCTTTTATATTTATCTGAAAGTATTAAGAGAGGTAGATTATCCCAGTCTGATTTCTATAATAATTTCAATAACAAAGAAATGATATATACTATATAACCACATGTTCAAAACATAATCAGAAAAGAGTCACAATCCAGATAGGCACCATACCAAAGATTGTGGCTTTTTCATTCATTTGTCATTCATTTGTCATCCATAAGTAGTCCACTACTACTAAGGATTTCTCCCCACACATTTGCCCTTATCCACATTTCATCCATGTGCCTTAGTAGTCTAAACCGTAGTATTTATGCGGTTTCCCGCCACATTTTGCCCTGTATTGCCCCACTTTGCAAAGCCCTGTATTATAGTAAAACTGGAATGCCGTGGCAAATGAAAAGTACTTTTATTGTTTCTCCTTGTTTTGCCCCGGAATGCCCTGTTTTGCAATGGTTTCTGGGGTTATAGTAAAATACTCTGAAATTACAGATTGTGGCAAATCAGAGCAGAATTAAGCAAGTTGTTACTACCTGTTAGTAGTAAAATTGGTAGTAAAAGGGGAAAGGGAGACTACTAAGGATTTTGAATAAATTCTTTTGTTTCTTTTTCTACATCCTGCCATATATTAGAAGGCATCTCAGCAAAGTTATAATAAGTTCCAAAAGAACCATATGACGAATCTGCATTTTCTGGTTTTACAATTCCTCCCAAGCATCTTGAATCATTAAAATCTACTGCAAGTCTGTACATCGTCCTAATTGCTAACATATATTCATCAACATTTTTCAAAGAATTATCAGCAAAAAATGCTTTTGCACTACGCTTTGCCCTTTCAATATCTTTAAATTGAAAATATCCTTGGACATCACAAGTACCAGGCACCCTATACTTCGGTGCATTCAACGAAATATCAGCAAATTTTTCACACACATTATAAAAATCCATGTATTTTTCTTTCAATACATTGAAAATCTCCATATCCTTTATTCTTTCATTTTCAATCAATGAATAATAAAATTGTTCTTTTGAATTGCTTATTCTTCTTCCCATTATGCGTCAACTCCTTTTCTTCCTGCTTGCTACAGGCAAAAAATTTTCTGCTTCTCCCTCATTAAAAGTCTGTTCCTCTTCATCTTTCAATGACTTTTGAGCCTCTTTGTATCCTTTTTTATCTGTTCCCGGATATTTTTTATTTATCTCTGACCATGTGCACTGAATTTCATCTCTTCTTGACCTTATATCACTCAAAGGCAATTCACAAAAATCTGTTATCAACGACGAATATGCTTCTCGAACATCCCACAATTCATCTGCTGCATCCTTATGTTTTTTTATTCGATCATCCAAGTTACTATCTTTCATATATAAATTAAATCCTAATGACAATGCTGATGTAATCCCACCTATCCACGCTAACAGATACTGATTTGTTATAACAGTCGCCAAAAATCCTACCGTTGAAACTGCCGTAAGTATTATCTGACTAATCTTAACTCCTTTATTTATACGCTCTAATCTATTCTGTATTTTATGGTGAGTTGTGTATGTATAAACAACCTTCCCATGCAAATCTATTATCTGATTCAATAATAATTCCTGATTTTCCTCCATAGCACTTTCTACCTTTCTGCACTATACCATATATCTAAGCACTTTTCCCAATACATCCCAGCCTTTTGATGCATCCACCTTCATATTGCTTCCGGGTGCTTGTATCTGCGGTGTAATATATCCATTCAAAGAAATTTCATTATAATATTTCAACATTGCTTCCTCGAAAGTTTCTCTACATCCAGACGGTTGCTCTCCATCACGTAAAAAATGCCATCCCTTAATAGCATTGTGCATAAAAGAATCAATCAATATTCCTGACAAATGATAACTTTGGAAATTGTTGTCTCTAATATAACGAATATGTTTACACGCATCATACAGAAGTCCATTCGATTGTTCATTTTTTTCTTTTATCGCATCCTGCTCTGCTTTGGGATTGGTTGACATCCAATTTCCTCCCATATGGCTATCCGGATATTTATATGTTCCATCCCATCCCCAAATAGTATTATTTTTAAAAGCTGGTAATATTTCAAATTTCATACCATCCGAAAACTTTATAACAACAACTTGTCCATCTCCCCTAATATCTGTTCTAGGATATGTGTCCAATATTGCATTTTTAACAGACTGTAAAAGTCTTGATGGTCCATTTCCATATATATTCGAAAAGTGATTATATTCGGCATCTGGTAATTCAATTAACACATCCAAATCATTTGTATTGATTGCTGTTCCTCTTCCATATGATCCGACATAAAAACTATGTGCCGTATCACTTATACTATTCCAAAATGTCTGATTCACCGCTTTTGTAATTCTTTTATATCGCACTGATATCAATGATCGTGTATCTAAATCAATCACATGCTCATTTTTAGTAACTCTATAGCTCATATAATTTCACCCTTTCTGAATATAATTTCAATATTGTCTGTTTCAATTATTATATCGTCTTTTTCACTTCTTTTCCATAGAAAAAAAACGCCCTAGCCTAAGCCAGAGCGTCATCCCATTTCCATATTATACAACTTTAAACATTTTCTGTGACATCGGTTTCTCCTTCTTCTGCTCAACCTCCGCCTGTGCTTTCCTAAACTCTTCCATCCGTTTCAATTCTTCCTCTGCATCATCAAATCCGATATGCGTGTACACATTCATTGTGACCGATATATCCGAATGCCCCATGAGGTACTGCAGTGTCTTTGGATTCATTCCCGATTTTGCCATATTCGAACAATACGTATGTCGGCATACATGTGGATGTGTCAAGTATAGGACAAAAAAAATTTTATTTTTTT
>OLPT01001112.1_pt1 | contig 17288 bp, 24 predicted proteins | sample 1673051 | NCBI WGS metagenome assembly OLPT01 (sample SAMEA3136750, study PRJEB25190) | human gut metagenome | biome: human gut; feature: human-associated habitat; material: faeces | place: Austria | collected 2013
CGATCATGGAGGAAGCGAACGAGTTTGTACAAAGATTTACTTCCGGAGAGCTGAAGGAAAAACCGATGTTTACATCCTGCTGTCCTGGCTGGATCAGCTACTGTGAGGAAAATCATCCAGAGCTGCTGCCATATCGGGAGGACGGTTACCCATGCTATAAGTCCATGTACCGAAGCAGTCCCCAGGGGAGTAATACTCCAGAAGCTTATGCCTGCACTTCCTTGCTTTATTGTTTGCATTCACCAGGCGCATCTGTTCCTCTGTGGGCTTCTTCTTTTTCATTCTCTTTTTTCCACGAGCCCCATAGTTCCCATCATGGTACTCATGGATCTCTATGATCATCTTTTTCCGGAATGCATATTCTAATCTGTTTACCATAGCGTATGTCCTAACTTTAATATCTTAATCGAGTACCAATACGGGTGATTGCTCCCCGTTTTCCGGTAAAATAATTTGCAGGATTTCTCCTGCAAACTCTTGACGCTATGCCCTCCAGATGCTATCCTATCTACGTAGAGTTTTTTGTCCGGAGGACATGACCTGACCAATACGTTGTGGGTATCGGTCAGGTTCTTTTTTATATTCTTTCTATTGTGTATCTTCCACCATGTTTCGCTTTCTGGAACTCTGCAAAATCTACTGCCCCATCATAAGTTCCGCAGCTTCTTCCTTCGGATCCATCTGCGAATATGATTTTCCAATCTTTACTTCCCATTAACATTTCCACTTCCTCTGAAAATCTTTTTCGTGATCTCCGGGAAGGGAATTCATAGGTTTGTCCTTCTTTAAAAGAGCGTTTTATATAATAGCCTGTTCTGGTCAGTATGTTCATGGCTTTCTTAATTCTGGCAGTGGAGTGGTCACGTTTATCATCCAGGACTCTTCTGATCTCATTGATGACATTCCAGAGAACTCGATTCTCCATCTCCAGGTGCTCTAACTTGTCCATTTTTTCCACCTCCTCTGCAATAATATGATCATCACCAGAGCCAGTGCTCCGGCGATCTGGTCCCTGGCTCCGTCCCACATCCAGAATGGAAGGTAGGTGGCCAGAGAACCAATAAGTATAGAATCAATCAGATCTTTCATCTGTACCTCCTGCCGGATCAGCCGGCTTCCTTTCTCTCGTAACTCATAGCTTCCAAAGCTTTATCCTGGCTCTTTATGATGATATCTCTTGCTTCTTCTCTGGATATTTCTTTTTTTTCACCATTGACTGTGATACGAGATACAAACTCTATTTTCTTCATTTTTGATCACCTACTTTATGGTATGTAGTGCAGGCTGTATGTGTTATTTTTCTTCTATTCAATGCTATTTCATATCCTTTACAGGAAATTTCTGAACGTCTTATGTGATCAGTCCAAAGTCGATCAATATTTTAACCAGCGCTGTAATTGTCCACAAAAACAGCACTGGAAAGAATATTGTCAAGCAGACTCTTATTATCTTTTCTTCCCAATCCTCTGTGTTCCTCTTTTTCATTCAGCTCACCCCCTTACGCTGATTCCTTGATTTTATTACTTGTGTAGTTGAAATATTTTTTACACAGTGTTAAAATTGTTTAACAACCCAAATATGGGCATTGAAAGGAGTTGAGTATTTTGACAAAACTTTTGACTTTGCCCTGTTCCCTTTATAAGGTTTGCCGTAGTGGTTCCCAAGACACTTTAAAAGGGGTAAGTGTTTTTCATAAGTATTAAGTAGCGACACTACTCTAAAAACGGAGATATTTATGAAAAATCCCTTATATTCGTCAACTAATGGGCAGCTAATCTTTCTTACTAAAATGCAGAACTAAAACTGCGTAAGTGGCGAAGTATTTCATAGAAACGCTTGGTGCCGCAGGTGTGACTGAACATGTATGCAATGGTCTGGGGCTTCTGCAATGGACTGGGGCTTAAGTGAACAGTCTGCAAAATACATAGGGTGAACAAATTTAGGCAAAAGCTGATGGGACGGCACTCCTGTCAGCTTTTTGTTATACTCCGCTCCTTATTTTTCTGAAAAAAGCATAGGATCAACACCAATGTGTTTGCACAATTTCAGAAACTCATCCACTCGCAAATCTCTATTTCTCTTCTCATTAAAAAGACTGTCATACAATGCCATATATGGTATATGTGTTTTTCTTGCTATATCTGAGAGATTAAATCCTTTGTCTTTTATGTATTTGGCTACTCTCTGTGTTGCACTATCCGTTTTCTCACCCCGCTTTCTTGTTCTGTGCTTCTTTTTTACTCATTGCTGCTGCGGTAGCAATGGTACCTTCCAGGTAACCACGCTCTCGCTCTGTTCGGTTTTTGTTTCTTGTGTTATACTCTTCCTATATAAGGAGGTAAAACACATGGATAAAATAAGTAAGCAAATATTAAATAAACTCAAAAATTCCAATGATTTTTCTGTTAGATTTTCAGGAATTGACAACTTTTTTGATGATATTGCATCTGAATCCGTAATTAAAGTTTCTCTCGATTACCTGAAAGAAAATAATTATATTTGTATAGAGGAAAATATGTTTAATAGTTGTATTTCTCTTTCTTATCGAGCTTTGCACCCTATTCAATATCATACTGGAAAAGTATTTTCATATTTGCTTGATAATTGGATAGCAATAATTGCTTTAGTCATTTCAATAATTGCTCTAATAAAGCAATGAAAGATATGATTAATGCTATATACTGCAAAGTGTTATTTTTCTTCATCTTGCTCCTCTCCTGGATATCTTAGTCGCTTCGTGTCTTTTAAGACACTTTTTCTGCAAAAAAAATCCCCATGGGTGATTCCAAACCTAAATAATCAATTATTGCTTGAATTTCGCTCTGAGTAAACTCTGACAGACCATTACATTTTCTGTAAAATGCCGATCTGCTGATATGTATCTTTTTACAAAGCTCTTCTTGACTTACTTTTCTTTTTTTCATTTCATATTCTAATTTGTATTTATCCATCCAACACTTCCTCCTTTCCCTGTGTTATTTAGGACACTTATAGAGTATCACATTTATTTCACATATGTCAATACCATTTGTGTATTTTATGACACTTTTTTATTTATTTTATATTTATATGTTGCGTAAAAGACACATATGTGATATTATTTTCGTAACGGAGGTGAAACATTTTGGAAAGCATGGGAAACCGCATAAAAAAATTGCGTTTAGAAAACAATATGACTCTTGAAGAATTAGGAAATAAAGTGGGCGTAGGAAAAAGCACCGTCCGAAAATGGGAAAACGGAATGATTGCAAATATGCGTCGTGATAAAATCGCCAAATTAGCAGCAGCACTTAACGTCTCGCCTGCATATTTGATGGGCTGGAACGAATCCTCAGTGCCTGCTGCCACTATCGAAATATACAATGTTCATTGCGAAACCAAAAATGAAGTTGATTTGGTTCTTTCCTATAGGAAATTAAGTGAACACAACCAGAGAAAAGTTCTCACATATTCCAAGAACCTCCTCTCCACCCAGCAGATGGAAGAAGACGTTCTTGCTGCTCATGCCCGCACAGATGTTGAGCAGACACCGGAAGGTGTTCAGCATGATATTGATATTATGAATGATGATTCTTTATGGGAATAGAAATGAAGACAAACATATTCGTAACCGCACCTTATAATCCTGAATTTAATAAATATCTTCCTGCTCCTTTAAAGCATGATTCCATATATCAGTCAGAAGGTTTAAAAAGGCATATCGAAAAGAGACATCCTGAGTGTCTTCCATATTTATCTTTTCTGTCCTCAATTATTGAATCTCCTGACTATATTGGTGTAAATCCTAATGAAAAAGGCACAAGTTTTGAACTGGTAAAAATAATGAGTGAAAATGTGCAAATAGGCATAAAGCTTGATGTAACCGAAGACTATCTTTACGTTGCCACTTTGCACACTATTACATCCGGAAAACTACAGCATGGAATTGAGAATGGTCGGTTAAAAAAATTTGACAAATAATGAATATCTGTTTATAATGATGGCATAGAATAATAATCAAGTAGCAAAGGTCGGAAAGGCTCCCGACGCACTCGCAAGAGTACCTGAGATGATGGATACGCCGCCCATCTTGTTACTTGGATTACTATGAAGGTGTTGTCATCATGACAGCACCTTTTTTATTTGCTATTTATATCAGGAGGGAGTTTTTTATTATGATGTATCCGTTCATGACGCTTAATGATAATACTGAAATTGTTCATTCTGAAATGAAAGCTGATGGAAAGGTTAAAGTTTATATAGAAACTCCTGATGTAGAATATTGTTTTAAGCATGCGACCTGCTGGCTTCCGGACTATAAATGGGAGGATATAAAAGGCTATTCTAATCTGGAATTGGCATATTTTAAACAACTTATCCGTAATAACGCTCATCTCATTATTGAGTTTTCCAAAAAAGGAGGCGTTTTAGGTGACACAGATTCTTAGGATTGAACCTAATAATACTTATCTAAGAGGTGGTTTCAATTGACTTATGAACAGTTACTGACTGTTGCCGATCAGGAAGGACTACTGGTAAAAGAGCATTCTCTTATCAACCATGATGGTCTGATCAGTGGCAGACGGATAGCAATCCGAAGAAACATTGAGACACAGGCAGGGAAGTCCTGTGTGTTGGCTGAAGAAATCGGTCACCACTGTACCAGCTCCGGAAATATCCTGGATCAGACTAATATCATGAACCGCAAGCAGGAATACCGTGCCAGGTTATATGGATATAATCTCAAGATTGGTTTATCCGGTCTGATCAGAGCCTACGAAGCTGGTTGCAGAAACATTTTTGAGATGGCTGAGTTTCTGGATGCTACGGAGGAATACCTGAGAGAAGCTATACAGTGTTACAGGTCTAAGTATGGTATATGTGTTGCTGTTGATAACTATATAATTTACTTTGAACCATTTGCGGTGATGAAGATGATTGCTGTTGAATGAATACAGAAAGTTTACTATTGATTAGATATCCAGAATGACTGGGTATCACCAGAAGCTGATTCAGCTTCTAGTTGGAATTGAATAAGTCGGTTACAAATTGTAACCAACTGAAAATAAATGGAGGATATTATGGAAAAGAACGTGTTAGAGACGATTGTCGAAAGCAAAAGGCTTCCTGTTCTATTTGTAGGATCTGGAATATCTAAACGATATTTATATAATTATCCCACATGGGGCGAACTTCTCGAATTATCATTTAAAAAATATAATTCTGATATTTTCCAATTGCAGAAACATAAAGATTCGTTCCGCAGACAAAATTTATCTGATTTTGAAATAAACTCTAAACTTGCATCTATTATTGAAGATGAATTTAATGCTGCTTTTTTTGATCGGAAAATAAAACTAAATATCGGTAATTACAAAAATCCAGAATGGGTAAAACGTAATATCTCACCTTATAAAATGTTTCTTTCTTCGTATTTTAAAAGAATGCATTTGCGTAAAGGACATCTGATAGAGCAAGAAATCGAACATTTTAAACTATTGAAAAACAAAATATCAGCTGTTATCACAACTAATTATGATTTGTTTCTTGAAACATTTATTTTTCCTGATGATTATACCGTATTTACAAATCAAACTCAGCTCTTTAATTCAGACAGTTACAATATTGCTGAGATATATAAAATACATGGTTCTGCAACCGATGCCAATTCTATCATTATCACCGAACAAGATTACAAAACATTCAATGATTCACGTAAACTTATCATTGCAAAAATGTTGACATTATTTGCAGAATCACCAATCATATTTTTGGGGTATTCTTTTACAGACGAAAATATTCAAGGAATAATAACTGATTTCCTGAATTGTTTATCTCCAGCACAACTTCAAAACATTCACAATCACTTTATTTTTATCAGTTACAAAAAAGGAGAGCTGGGTCTACAACAGATTCAAAGAACAATACTTACCCGTCAGGGCAATGAAATTCCTATTACAGAAATACAAACAGACAATTATTTGAAAGTATACGAAATACTAAATAAAGTTACACCAGGTATTTCGCCGGCAAAAATTCGTGCTACAAAACGTGTCGTAAAAAATATAGTTGACTCCAACTTATCTTCTACTGATGCTGAAGCAACTATTGTTGGTTTGGATGATTTAAATAACTTGAATCTCTCCAACAAGCCTTTAGCTATTGCAATTGGATATCGTGAAAGTATTTTAAACAAATTCGGGTATGGTATTTTCGATGATACTTTGATATTTGAAGATGTCTTGTATGATAATAAACATTTTGACGCAGACTCTATGTGTTCAGATCGTTTTAAATCAATTTCTCATACACGACTTCTTCCTGTATTTAAATACGTGAAATCCTCTACTCAACACATTGATCCGCTTTCACATTTAGGAATATATATAGAAAAACATAATTCAGTCGATTCAATTATCGCTAAGAATATTCAGAAAACCTTAAAAAATATTCCTGAGATTAATGACTATGCCACTCTTATCGCACAATTGGATTGTATAACGGGACTTAACAAAAAGGCTGGTTTGCTCCTAAAGAACATAACTTCTTTTTCTATTTCAGAAATACGAGAAATATGTAAGCAGCTTTTTTCTTCCAATAAAGAAGAAGTAAAAACTTCTACTAACTTCAAGAGGTGTGTTATGTACATTGACTTAAAAGAAAATCATATTTAAAGACACAGGAAAAGCCAGTAAACCTTTTCTGGTAAGCACCAAAAACATTACTGACTTTTCCCAAGATAATATTCAGAACACTTGATGTTCTGTGTTCTACTTAATTGACTGTCACTAAAAGGATTTATCCTTTTTTGTTGACAATTTGAATAATACTCTCTTTATACCCTTTTGTCAAGAATATTCCTTCGACAAAAGACACTATATAATTTCAAAAAAGTGCCTATAACTAGGGTACAATTTGTACCCTAGTTATTATAAAAAACCGCCCCAGTATTGGCGTACTGAAGCGGCTCAGATCTCCGAAGAGATGCTCATTTTGCAAAGATATTGTATCATCTTCGGAGCAGTCATACAACCAGAACGTTTGTGTGACTGTTATTTTTGTACCCATTTACACATAAGCTAAAGAAGGTGATATTATGAATGATCGTACAGGAGCGTTATATATCCGCGTCTCGACAGAAGATCAAACAGAGCTCTCTCCTGACGCTCAAAAAAGGCTGCTGCTGGACTACGCAAAGAAGAATAACATCATTATCTCCAACGACTTTATCTTTTCAGAGAGTGTATCCGGTAGGCATGTGCAGAAACGTCCTGAGTTCCAGAAAATGATTGCTATCGCAAAGCAGTCTTCGCACCCTATTGATGTGATCCTGGTATGGAAGTACAGCCGGTTCGCTCGTAATCAGGAAGAATCCATTGTCTATAAGAGTATGCTCAAGAAAGACAATGTGGATGTGATCAGTGTGTCAGAGCCTCTAATCGACGGTCCTTTTGGTACGCTGATCGAGCGTATTATTGAGTGGATGGACGAATACTATTCTATCCGGTTATCCGGGGAAGTCTTACGAGGAATGAAAGAAAAGGCCTTGCAGAATGGCTACCAGATGTCACCGCCTCTTGGGTATGAAGCTGTAGGACATGGAAAACCTTACAAGATCAATGAAGCAGAATATGCTATTGTGTCCTATGTCATGGACTTATATGACAATCAGAATATGGATGAGACAGCCATCGCGAGAAAATGTAATGATATAGGATACCGTACAAAGCGTGGAAAACTCTTTGAGCGCAGAAGTGTTGACCGAATCCTGAACAATTCTTTCTACTGTGGAATAGTCCGGTGGAATGGTATTGAATTTGAAGGACCTCATGAAGTCCGGTTGTCGAAAGAACGGTTCCTGAACCGTCAGAAGCTGATCACTGCCAGGAAGCGGCCAGTAAAAGCCCGGAGCGTATCATCCTGTAAACATTGGCTGTCTGGTCTGCTTAAATGTCCTGTATGTGGTGCTACGCTCTCCTACACCGGCAATAACAAGTGTCCTTACTTCCAGTGTTGGAAATACGCCAAGGGATTCCACAAGACCTCTATTGCCCTGTCTGTTAAAAAGGCAGAGGAACTTGTGACCAGTTATTTTGATTCTGTTCTTGCAGGTGCTGAGTTCTCTTATATCCGCAAAAATCCGGCAACAAATGACAACACTGCTGCCATTGAGCAACTGCAGAGAGAATTGTCCAGGTATGATGTTAAGGAAAAGCGAATCCGGGATGCCTATGAAAGTGAGATTGATACTCTGGAAGAATACAAGGCAAATAAGGAACGTCTGACAAGTGAACGATTGCAAATAACAAAGGAACTGGAAGCCCTGCTGAAGGAACAGTCTGAGAATGATGTGGATAAAAATGAAGTATTATGCGAGATTAAAAACGTGAATGATGTGTTGAAAAATCCATATGTTGGGTATGAGGAAAAAGGTAATCTGATCCGCACGATTGTAGACCAAATTGTATATGATAAAGAATCCGGGAAAATGTATTTTGATATTATAGTGTCGTAGTCAAAGTCCTTTTCGTTCTTGTTGAAATCCGCAAAACCGCATAAATACTAGCTTTCTGACACTATCATAGGGTATCGTGAACTGGTCCCCCATACTGACTCATAATATACTGAGCAATTTTTGCATTGGGAGTTTTGATGTTAACAGGATACTGTAATCTTTTTTCATAATTCCACATTTACCTGCAACCTCCTTCCTGTTCCCATGGGAAAGGCTGCTGTACCCATTTCCAGGTATCGCCGCCAGATTCGAGAGCATCATCTACGGTAAGAGGACCGTAGCACTGAGCATATTCTTTCATCAGTTTTATACGCTGTTTACAGCATTCTTCATAAAAATTCAGAGCTTTTTCGCAGGAAGGGTGAGTATCCAGATACAGTAAAATGTCATTTACAGCAAAACTTACCTCATTGATACGATTCATAAGTTTTTCCCGGGGTGTACACGAATCACGATACATCATTTCAGGACACCTCTCTTTCCGCAGAATGGTTTACAAAGCTGAGGAAAAACAGTTCCAACTTTCAGAGCATAATCCAAATCATAGGTGGTGGCAAATTTCTGATAAGGAACATACGCCATAGCTGGCTCCATCTGATCAATATGAGAATACATATTATCAGTCTGGTTATTACGGTCAGATTTATTACATCCACAGGATGAGGAAGAATTCGTCTGTTTTCGCATTCCCATCCGACAGGAACACTGCTGTCCGGACATCATTTCTTTTGCCATGCCACAGGTTGCATTATATGGTCGCCCACATGGACGGTTTATCTGATAATTATCCATGAACAAATCCTTTCAGACATAAAAGAGATTTCCTTATATTTTATGACATAAAATATAATTGGTGAACATAGAAAAAGAGCTCTCAGATCTGTAATTTCTGAAAGCTCTTTGATTTCTACATAACATATTTTTTTAATTTCTTTGACAATCCAAATGCCACTGCGATCTTTACCAGATCCGGAATGATAAAGGGAATCACACACCAGCCGAGAACTGCTGCCAGCCCTACCGGTCCGTTGGCTCTGCTGTATACCGCCATGAACCATACAGTTCCAAATGCATAGCATACAACCAGTCCCAGAATCATGGAAAGAATCTGCGTAAATGCATTTTTAACAGGAAGTTTTTCCATTGCCCACATAACAAGAGCAGAAAACAGAAAACCTATGATATATCCGCCTGTGGATCCCAGAAGGATACCTACGCCTCCTGTCATTCCGGAAAATACCGGAACACCGATTGCCCCAAGAATAATAAACACCAGGACTGCAAGAGAACCTCTTTTGCCTCCCAGTACTCCTACTGCAATAAATACCCCAAAAGTCTGAAGGGTAAACGGAACGGTGGTAGGAATGGATATCCAGGAACAGATTGCCATGATCACTGCAAATACGCCAATATAAACAATATCATATGTTTTACTTCTGGTAGCTGTCATTGTACTCATTTTTCTCCTCCTCGCAGCAGCACTGTGCCACTGTCATTTCATGGCTATAAATATACCACAGGAGATTAATAATGTCAACTTTTTCGCAGAATCGAGTTTACAATTTTCAAAATATCTTTACTGCCTGCTCCCTTCTTAATGCCGATGTTTCCAATTATCCCCGATGAAGGTGAACATCTATCTGATTATATGGAATACAGATACCATTTGCATCAAATTCTTCTTTTATTTTTTCATTCAGACGCCATCTGGTTGACCAGTATTTCTCTGTAGCTACCCACACACGAAGCCCCATAATTACGGAACTTTCTGCAAGTTCATCCACAAAAACCACCATTTCTCCCACATCGTTTCTGGTATCCGGATCCTCATAAAGAATATCTTCCAGGATCTTCTTGGCTTTGTGAATATCGGATTCATAGGAAATACCTACTTTGATCTCCAGTTTACGGTTTTCTTTGGCAGTTACATTAATGATCGTACTGTTGGACAGTGTACCATTGGGAACTACAATCTTCTTGTTATCAATACTGAGCAGTGTAGTATAACAGATCTCGATTTTTGCTACTGTCCCTTCGCATCCATTGGACTGATCCTGAATAATGTAATCTCCTACTGCAAAAGGCTTGAAAAGCAAAAGAAGCACGCCACCGGCAAGATTGGCAAGTCCACCCTGCAGTGCAAGACCCACAGTCACACCAGCAGTACCTAGAAGTGCTGCAACTGAAGACTCCTTAACACCCAGACTTATGGCAATATTAAAGATCAACAAAAGGTAAAGGACTGTTTTTCCAAGAGAACCGGCAAACTGAACCACGCCTGCATCTACATTCGCTCTTTCCAGAGAACGCTTCATGATTTTCAGAAGCCATTGAATCACTTTGCGTCCAACAAAAAAGACGATCACTGCCAGTACTACTTTGATACAGAAACCAGTAACTGCCGGAACCTGATCCACCAGATACTGTTTCAGGTTCAGAATACTCTTGATGTCACCTTTTACGTTGTCTATTCCCATATTCTGAAGACTCTGGTCTACTTTATCTACGGTTTCACTTACTGTGTCCATTCTGAAATCACCTCCTGTTTATCATAACAGTGTATTACTTTTTCTCTGTAGTTTGTATTTTGCAGTATAGCATACTCTTCTTTTTCCCTACAAGTGCTTTTCCAGATCTGAATGATCACTGTATGCGCCATTTATCGTTATTCTCACTATTCAACGTATTTTCCCAGTAAAAATGATTTTGTATGTTTCAAATCATATTGCGCTGTGCTATAATAGGAAACGCTTATATATTACTTTTCATTATGGAGGAAATCATGCATATCATAATCGTTGGGTGCGGCAAAGTTGGTCGTACTCTTGCAGAACAGCTTCAGGAAGAAGAAACTGATCTGACTTTAATTGATACCAACGCAGATAATATCGAAAATCTTACTGAAGATATCGATGCCATGGGTATCGTCGGCAATGGTGCCAGTATCAATACCCTTATGGAAGCAGGTGTCGATTCTGCTGATATTCTTATTGCAGTTACAGCTTCTGATGAACTGAATCTTCTCTGCTGTCTTATTGCACAGAAGACAGGTCACTGCCAGACTATCGCTCGTGTCCGTAATCCTATTTACAGTAAGGAAATCGGTTTTATCAAAGAACGTCTTGGGCTTTCCATGATCATCAATCCAGAACTTACTGCTGCCAGAGAAATTTCCCGGCTGCTCCGTTTTCCGGCTGCCATCAAGATCGATCCTTTTTCCAAGGGAAGAGTTGAACTTCTCAAGTTTAAGGTTCTTCCGGAATTTGGTCTGGACGGTATGTCTATATCACAGATCACAGACAAATACAAATGTGATATTCTGTTCTGTGCCATTGAGGGCAAAACTCAGCTTTCTATCCCAGGTGGTAATCATCTGATTCACAATGGTGATTTTGTATCCATCATTGCCACACCTCAGAACACTGCACAGTTTTTCAAAAAAATCGGTCTTAAGACCCATCAGGTACACAATACCCTGATCATTGGTGGAGGTACTATCTCCTACTACCTTGCCAAGGCACTGTCTGATCTCCGCATTAATGTCAAGATCATTGAACAGAACAAAGACCGCTGTGAATATTTAAGTGAAGTACTTCCAGATACTACCATTATCAATGGGGACGGTACAGATCGTTCTCTTCTCATGGAAGAAGGTCTGACAACTGTAGAATCCTTTGTTACACTAACCAATATGGACGAAGAGAATATCTTTCTTTCTCTTCTTGCCAAGAGTCTTACCCCAGCCAAGCTGGTAGCCAAAGTCAATCGGCTTCCTTATAAGGATGTGATTGACGATCTGGATATAGGAAGTGTCATTTATCCGAAATATATTACTTCTGATTCTATTCTCCGGTATGTACGTGCCATGCAGAATACCATCGGCAGCAATGTAGAAACTCTTTATCACATTCTGGACAATCAGGCAGAGGCTCTGGAATTTGTCATTCGTGACAACTCTCCTGTGGTAGGTGTTCCTCTTGCAGAACTGAATCTGAAACCTAATCTTCTTGTATGCTGCCTCACTAGACAGGGAAGTGTCCGTATCCCCAGAGGTCAGGATTCCATTCAGATCGGTGATAATGTAATTATTGTTACTACCAACAAGGGACTTCGCGATATTCGCGATATTCTTGCCTGAAAGAGGAAATTATCATGAATTTTCGGATTATTGCATATATTATCGGATGGGTTTGCAACTTCCAGGCAGCTTTTATGTTACTGCCTGCTGTTACAGCTATAATCTATTGGGAAAAAGACCTTTTTGCATTCCTGATTTCCATGATAATCTGCCTGTCAGTGGGAATCCCGCTTACACTTCGTAAACCCAAAAACAAAGTCTTTTATATCAAAGACGGATGTGTAGCTGTAGCCCTCAGCTGGATTGCCCTCTGTATTACAGGTGCACTTCCATTCTGGCTTACCAGCAGCATTCCACATCCTATTGATGCACTTTTTGAAACAGTATCAGGTTTCACCACTACAGGTGCCAGTATCCTTACAGATGTAGAAGTTCTCCCCCACTCTGTTCTTATCTGGAGAAGTTTTACACACTGGATCGGCGGTATGGGAGTTCTTGTTTTTCTGCTTTCCCTTTTGCCTCTTACCGGTGGTTATCATATGAACCTTATGAAAGCAGAAAGCCCGGGACCTTCTGTCAGCAAACTGGTTCCCAAAGTACAGAGCACTGCCAAGATTCTTTATACCATCTACATCGGTATGACCCTTTTGCAGATAATACTGCTCCTGATCGGCAGAGTTCCACTTTTTGACACGTTGTGTATCTCTTTCGGTACAGCCGGTACTGGTGGATTTGGTATCAAAAATGACAGTATGGGAGGTTATAGCCACTACTGTATCATCGTCACAACTGTATTTATGATTTTATTCGGAGTTAATTTCTCTGTTTATTATCTTGCCCTTACAAAGAAATTCAAACAGGCACTGAAGTTTGAAGAGATCCGTTATTACTTTGGCATCATTGCTGCCGCTATTATTCTGATCACGATCAACACTTCACACCTGTTTACCAGTTTCGGTATTGCAATTGAACAGTCTGCATTCCAGGTTGGTTCTATTATTACCACCACCGGTTTCTCCAGTACAGACTTTAACCAGTGGCCTGCTTTTTCCAAAACGATTCTGGTACTTCTGATGTTTGTGGGAGCCTGTGCGGGCAGTACAGGTGGCGGTATCAAAGTATCTCGTTTTCTGATTCTCTGCAAAGCAGCCAAAAAAGAATTACAGCTGTACCTGCATCCCAATGCAGTAAAAAAAATCAAAATGGACAACAAGTCTATTTCACACGATGTGTTAAGATCTACCAATATTTATATCACTTTATACCTTCTGATCTTTGCTGCATCTGTATTGGTTGTTTCACTGGATAATTTCAATCTGATCACCAACTTTACTGCCGTGGCTGCAACGTTGAACAATATCGGTCCTGGTCTGGAAGTGGTAGGTCCTATGGGAAACTTCAGTTCCTTCTCTTACCTTTCCAAGTGTATTCTGATCTTTGACATGCTGGCAGGACGACTTGAGATCTTCCCTCTGCTCCTTCTTTTCTTCAAAGGAACATGGAAAAAATTCTGATCCAGCACTTTTATCCAAACAAAAAGGTCCCCTCTTTGGGGACTTTTTGTTTACCTTCGGTCACAAACAGGGATTTGGAAACTTTTATGTCCTCTTTTAATACCTTTTCCATATCAATACTTTCCCATATATTTTTGTGAAGGTTCAATACATCTGCCCCAATGAAGAAAAAATCATCTGGTTCCATTCTTTTCTGTATACCTGCCATATCTCCATCTGCATTTTTTATGATCTTTCGTGCCAGCAGCATGCCAACACTTTTTCCTCCGATATAACCGGTTCCCACCTTTCTTGATACAATTTTTACCAGATCCCGGAGATTAAAAAAAATTTCCAATCATAAGATCTGAATACCAGAATTCCAGTAATTCTGTAAGACAGTCAAATACATAAGAGACTTTATGTTCTTGCGTCTTGTCCTTTCTCGCCTTGCTATGGCTTTCTGATAATCCTTATTACAGTCAATCTGCCACACCACATTATCTCCCATACGGAGCATATCTATCGTCTTGCCAAATCCCGTCATACCAGTACTGACTTTTTCATGTAATTTCATATTGCAGCCTTCCTTTTTTAGTTTTCTTGTTACTGTTCATGACCTTCACAGTAACTTGGTCAAAATGCATTCCAAATCACGTTTTCTTCACAATCTCTTCAAAAACTCATCACAGTTTCTTCACATTTATTGGTTATAGTATTATACATAGAGAGCGGAACGCTTTCTATAAATATTTTTCTTTTTCATACGCGCCGGTACGAATTCGTACCGGCCTCCTTCCATTTCAGGAAACTTTTTTCCATTTATTTGTTTTTATTATAGCAGACATATTCCAAATGCATCTAGTCGCATCCTCGCGGAGCGTTTTTTTTGCTTTATTGGAACATTACGAAGTAATTTCCTATAAAGTAAAAAAACACCTCATATCCTGTGACTGTCATTCCACATTCATATGAGGTATTTTTATTTTTGTTTATTTTGCAGATGTAATGCTGTCACTGATAGTCTGCCAGATATTGCTGTTCTCAAATCCTAACTTCCATTCTGCCACACCAGCAAGTCCGTATTTTGGGATCAGTTTTACTTTCTCGGCAATAGAAGCAGCATCCTCCAGCCAGATCTGATAAGTAGCTCCGTCTGAAGTCTCATAAGTCGCATAATTCTGACCTACACTTCCGTCCCAGACAGCCTCTGTCCCACTGTCAGCCACATCCTGTGCTGCTTCATCCATTCCGATGGCCTCACTGGTAAGTGCTCCTCCTGCGGTCTTCCAAAGTCTTGTATAGAAAGGAATGGCAAGAATTGTTCTTTCTGCCGGTACTTCTTCCAGAGTATCCTGTACTCCCTGCTCTACCCATGGAAGAGACGCCACAGATCCTGCATCCGAACCAACATAATGTTCGTCATATCCCATAATGATCACATAATCTACTACAAGTCCCTGTTCTCTTCTGTCATAATGACTGGTAAAATCTTCCGGAACCGGATTGTCTACAGAAACCACCAGATTATTCTTATGACATTCAATAGAAAGCTCTCTTAGAAACTCAAGGAAATGAGGTCCTGCATCTTCACTGAGAGATTCAAAATCTACATTGATACCATCCAGACCTGTATTGGCAGCAGCCTGTATCAGCTGTGCAATAATGTTCTGTCTGGACGACAGCTGTGACAGAGTATCTGTAGTGCTGACATCTGCTGTAAAGTTGTCGATCAGTCCCCATACCTTCAGACCTTTCTCATGTGCCTGGCTGACGTAATCCGCTGACGAAATATCCGCAATGTTACCATTTGTATCCTGCAGATAAAACCAGGTAGGTGAAATTACGTTCATGCCACTTACGTTGGCAATGGTATCTCCAAGATAGGTATTGGCATCCTGTGTGGTTACCTGATGCCATCCAAGGTTAATGGGTTCATCCATGGAAAGATAACTGTATTCTTCTTTCTGGAAATCCCGTTCAAAATCCTGTGTTTCAGAATCTGAAATATTTTTTTTGGGAATGTAACCTACATAACCATCAAAAGTTGCTACCTGCACCCAGTCTTCCAGTGCTTCCATGTAGATAACAGTGTCGCCTTTCTTTACGTCTGTAAGGATTGGTGACTTGATACCTCCCCTGTACCGGATACTGGTGTCTTTCTTTACAGTAACTGTGTTGATTCCGGTAAATTTGTATTGGATCACAATTCTGGAAGGTGAATCATAAACAGACACATCCAGATCTGTAAATTTCTTTATGAAATCTATACTTAAATAAACAGAACCGTCTTTCAACCACACATCTCCGTCTCCGGTTTCGACTGCAGGATATTTCTGAAGTTCAGAAGGTGTGGCGTAAAGAATCTGCTGATCCGAACTGTCCCAGTAGTACCTCTGATTCAGATAAGTAGTTACAATATCCAGGGGAAGATATGTCTGATCACCGGATACTACAGCTCTCTCCTCCATGATATCAGTCCCCAGAACTATGATCTCTTCGTCATCCCCTGGCTGACCATAATATTCTGTCAGATCCATGCGCTCACTGGTAGGAATATATTTGCTGATAAAATGTCCTGCCAGACCAATAACCAACAGCAACAGAATCAGCACACATACGATCACCACGGGTGTATATTGTTTTTTTCGCTCTTTTTTCATTTGTTTTATCCTTTTCTCAATATCAATAAACTGACAAAGGTGCGGATTCATTATATCATACTTTAACTTTATTGTGATGTGTATTTCATGGTTTTTAAGGTTTTTATACTTTTTTCACATTTTTGTATCTGAGATCTTTCTGTGTGGTTAAGTACAAGAAGGAAAACTGCCCCGTCTTTCAGAAAGATCTCCTTTATCTTATGTATATATGAATGACCCTTTCAGATTACCGGCGATCAGACTCCCGGAATCTCTCTGACATGGTCAAAATTCACTTTGGCTATATGCCCTTTTTCATCTTCAGTGTAATCTCTCATGTAGCCTCCGTCTTCTGCGATCATACAGGCTTTCACAATATTTTTGGGAGTACTTGGTTCACCATCCAGAAACAGTTTTACTCCGTTTCTCCGGTAAGACTTCAGTTCTTCCTTCAGAGGCTTCATGGTCTTTTTGTTCCATTTTCCATGTGACATATTTTCTCTGATCCGTCCTCCTTTCTTTTCAGATGCTGTTACTGTAAATATAACAGACAGTAACAATATGGATTTAGAAAACACCGA
>OLPT01001115.1_pt1 | contig 17255 bp, 10 predicted proteins | sample 1673051 | NCBI WGS metagenome assembly OLPT01 (sample SAMEA3136750, study PRJEB25190) | human gut metagenome | biome: human gut; feature: human-associated habitat; material: faeces | place: Austria | collected 2013
CATAACAGAGGAAATGAATTTATTTAATAATCTTTGATCTTTCACCGCATTTTCTTCGATCAATCGGATCATCAAGTCTATCATTTTTCCCTGCTGCACAGAATCCAATACGGCACACATTCTTTCTAATATCGGAATTCCGGATGCTACAATAGAGGTATAAATATTTTGGTCATACCATGGATCATATTTCTGAAATTTTCCTATATTATTTATTATCGCATTATATACATATTCAAAAAGTTCATCGATTTCTTTTCTGTTCTTTGATTGCAAATATTCTCTTGTAATACATTTTTTTACCACATCTGCTTTTCCAAGACGAAGTAAAAGTTGCCATGTATATTGAGGATAGTAAGATAGCAAGCTTTTTACTAAAATATCCTGCTGATTATTCAGTAAACTTTTACTTCGAAGATATAATGGAAATCCACTATATTCAATGCTTTTAAAAACAGAATATGCTTCCCAACAATTGTTCTCAGATCTAATCAAAGTAATGGATTCCCGATTTAATTCAAATTCCGGTTCTGGAGATTCTTTTTTTAACCAGGTTAATGCACCGTCTGTAAACAGAATTTTTTCTTTATCCCAGTTATAATACTTTTTATATTTAGAAATCTCATTATTAATTTCATTGCATTTTTTTCTGGTTTCTTCCTTATATGGATTCATACAAAATAGTAAATGTTCTTTTAAATACAATGCACATACCAGCAGAGACTTCAAATATACGTTTTGGAGACTGCTCTCTGCTATTTCATTATTATTCTTTTGTATATCGTTGGTAAGTTCTTCTACTGCTTTCAGTGCTTCCTCATTAAGACCACATTCAGTCATTACGCCAATGAATCTTAAGCGTACCTCATAAGGCATTTCTTCTAAAGAGCATGATACCAGTTCTAGCTGAACTTTTTCCAGATCCATTTTGAATAAATTCATAAGAATTTCTTCAAGTTTCAAATAATATTTGCCATCAACTATAAAATTTGTGCAAGGTTTAAGCAGGTCACAAATGCTGTTCCACTTTTCTTCATCCATATTTTGTCTATAGTTTTCAAGTAAATATAACCCTACTGTAAACCATTTATTCTTGTTTTTTTCTTTCCAATCCGAGTGAGAATTTAAAGTATCCCATATTTTATATAAGTTATTTTCAATATTTTTATCTAAAGGCAAACAAGATTTTTTATATCTCCTTGTATATTCATAAGCAAAATCCAGTAATTCATTACAGTAGTCAAAATTAGATTCTAATTCTTTTTCGCTACATTGTAAAAGTTCTTTTCCATTGGTATAACTTTTTACCTGTTGCCTGAAATCTGCCGGAACTGTAAGCCATCCAGGATACCAATCAAATTCTTCGGCCCATTGCTTGGCTAACTCTTTTCTTTCTTTTCTACGTTTATTAGAATTTCCCAATAAACCATCGATACTTGTATATTTAATATTCCAATTAAGTTCTTTGCAATCTGGATTTGTTGTTTCTTCCGAAAATCTTGTACCTTCCGTTTCATCTCCCGAATTTATAGAAAAAGCAATGTTTTCATATTGCTTATTTTTAAAATATGCATTTTGATTTATACCATCTCGAAAATCTGTTATTCTTGCCTTTTCACAATGATCGCCTAATGCTTTTTGTCTATCCTGTATTTGAAGATTATATTTTCTGCAGAATGCTAACTGATTTTTTAGACTAATTCCTAACAATGCATTCGCTTTACCATTTTCATTAAGTTGACTTTTGATTACTCCGACAACATAATTATAGGTATCGGCTATTAGGGCACCAGAAAAGCCACGATAATCTATAGCTTTGGAATTTTGCATATCTAAAATCATATTTTCAGAAATATCATTATTTATAAAATTACTATTTTGTAGTTTAATCCATCTTTTTTTGCGTTCATAGCTGTTTCCAAACCCAATTGCTTTTAAGTCTTCAAACATACAGATATCTGCATATGCAAGATAAAGTGTTGGAACATTAATTTTTTCTTCGCAATGTAGTACAACTAATTCGTCAGAGCGACTATCAAACAGTTTATCTACAATTACATTAATCTTTATTTCTTCATTATTTATGTAAACTAATAACACGGCATTTGTTTCATATTTTTTTTCTTTGTCATTATAAAGACAATGTTTCACCGTTATTGCTGTGTTTTCATTTATTAAAAATGCGGTACCGTAGTTTTCACCGCATTTTATTTGAACTGTAGTATCGTCTAATTCTTTATCCGTTATAACTTTCATCTAATTCTCCTAATCCAGTAAGCAAGCTAACGTTGTAATTTTTTATCAATTTAGTGTTATTTTCCGTGTGCTTTATTATATTTGCAATTACCGCTTTTCCTGGATGCCCGTACCGGTTCCCGTCTGTAGATAATAAATAATATTTTACCTTTGTGTTTTTTATAAATTCCAAGGAAATATTTTTTACTGAACCATGGTGTGGAAGCTTTATAAGGTCAAACTCCTCTGGAAGCTCGTTTTCAAATAGCTGAATTGGACTATCTCCGGGAAATAGCATTTTTAAATTCTTATATTCAAGTAATAATGCAATTGATGAACAGTTTGTTGTTTTTGAATCCATTTCCGTTTCTTTATTTTCGGTATATTCATCCAACCAATTCGATGATTCATCTGAATATGAAATTTCCTCTTGCTCTATTTCTACATCAATTTCATTATTTAGAAAGAATCCCTCAAAAGCAGCATCAAATAATATTGCCTTTGTAATTTCAATATTTTTGTGACATTTTTCACTCAGATAATGAAGCCAATCTTCTTTCATTTCGTTTAAAATTTTGATGGTTGGATTTAATATTTTGATTTTTAAATCTCCAAACAAAATAGTTTGTTCTTTGCATACAAGACTGTTTTGGGTTGAGATATTCCAACGATAGTCTCCAGATTGAATTAATTGGGCTAGATGACAACCGCTAATATAACTTATATTTTGACTTCCATTTTCATAATCAAGGTTAATTTGGGATGGAGACATACTTTCTAAAATATTTTCCAAGGAAAAAGTCATTGTCTGTTCTGATTTCCGTGCACCAATGCACTGATCCAATCCATTAAACCAGATCTCGTCAATTCCTATAATCTGGGGATTTTTAGCGTTCCCATTTTCTTGCAATAACGATTTGATTCCATTTATATGATCATTATCTATATGTGTGACTACGATTAAATTTAATCGTTTTCCTTCGGCGGCCAGATTGAGCAAAAATTTTTTCAAGTACTTATGATAGGTTTTTGCATAACCTCCATCAATCAGTATTCTAAAATCAGGATCTGGAAATTCCAAATATATACAATCTCCCGAGGCAGCAGGAAGCATTTGTATGGTAACTCCGTTTATTTCCATTGTTCCCCTCCCATTTTTGAAAGGTAGTGTCAAATACTACCTGTTTTTGTTTCAAAATCCTATAAAAACCTTGATTTTTAAGGAAATATATCAATTCATTAAATGAATGCAGTTTATTTTGCAGGTATTCAGTTAAAAATAATTGATCTTTTGTAAAATTTTTTATTGTAAAAGCAGCTATATTACCATTCTTATGGCAACGAATACGATATTGTTGCAATTTTTTTCAACGGAATGGACTGTGAGTTCATTGGCTGAAACAACTATTTTTTCCAATTCTTCTTCATGTAACGCTTCATTATCTATACTTTTGATTGAATATGGGGCAATGTAAGGACTTTGCAATAAAGATAGACATTTTTCTTTTTTTGATGATCATATGCATATGTTCTCCTTCTAATTTTGGGCTAGAACTATTTTGTTACAATTAGAGCTTGAATTTTAAATACGCAATTTTAACTCTTAAAAATAATACGAAATAAAACAACAAAAATCACAAATTATAGACAAAGAAAGTATTTATTCGAACAGATCTTTTTCCCATATTTGCTCCTTCATCTTTTTTGAAAAAACTAAATATACTGTATTGCAAAAAGGCAAGTCTAATCAGACCTGCCCTTTTATAATGATTTTTCAATTATTTTGTTACACACAAAGTTTCGTCAATCCACTTCTGGACGTCTTTCACATTATGGTTTACAGCTTTTGCGATTTTTTCAACAGGTAATCCCATTTCAGCAAGTGAAAGGGCTGTTTCCTTTTTAGCCTTTAATTCACCGCGCTTTTCGCCGCTTTCCATTCCCTCGCTATAAATTTTCTCCATTTCATGGCACATAAGCTCAACCCCTTTCTGCGTGTCTTTTAATTCATGTACCCTCTTTGCAAGAACTGGACTGTGCATTTCATCCGCATTCTTACAATGCAGATCATGCATAAGTCTCCCAAGTTCTGTGTCTTCCTGTTTTCTGGAATTCACATATATAATATGTGCTTCGTCCTGAAAGCTATCATCGGCTTCTTTGATATGCCTGTCAATATGGTAAATAGGAAAGCCATACCCAAGGATGTCATCCCTGGTAATAAAGATCACATAGCTTTCCGGTAATTCATCAAAATCCTGACCCGGATTTAAAGTGTTCATGTCCATCAAACCACTATGGTAACGTGCCCTCTTAGGTGATGCACCTTCATTATCCTGCTGGATCTCCACGTCAAACTGTTTGCCTTCGGAATCTCTGGCAACACAGTCCATGATTGCGAATCGTCCCTGCAAATTCTTATAATCCTTCTGGATGATCTGATCAATTACTTTCAGATCCTGTTTTTCCATAATGACCTGCAGAACATATTCCAGGCATTCTCTCTGTTTGAAAACATTTCTCATAAATATGTCACTCATGAGTGTAAAATTCTTAATAATACCTTTATATCTTTCGTAACGTACTTCCAATCCGTTCTCTGGCACAATTTTTTCATCTGCCACGTTCGCTGTCACCTCCCTCTTTATTCTTTTTATGTTATGAAGAAATTTTCGAAAAAGCTTTTGTTTATTTTATCTTAGCATCAATGAATGACCTTTACAAGACACTTTTTCCCCGAATTGCATCGGGTGTTTTTTAACCTACCCGTTCCACATAGCATACACTGTTTCCCTTGCACTCAAATTCCGGACAAAGGGACAGCCATAGTCTTTCCAGATCATTGATATTCATAGCATCCAATTCTGTTTCATCTTCCTCACCATAAATATTTACAAAACCGATCCGATATATGCCATACCCTTTATGTAGGTTTTTTACTACTTTTCTTCCTGCTCTTCGTATATTCATAAGCTCTCTTCTCTCCTCTCTTCTGCTTCCAGCAAAAATGTATTGCAGGTATAGCTTCCGGAAGCACTGACACCAGCGGCCCCTCCAAGGCTGTCCAGATACTGGCTTCCATTTTTAGATGCAGAAATGTACATATAAAAGTTTGTCAAAACATAGTTTTTATTTTCCAGAACATTTTTATAACTGCTGCTAAGTACAAGCCTTGCTCCAAGTTTTTCTGCTTTTTCTTTTACCAGCATAGCAGTTAAATTTACTGCTTTTCGTATTTCCTGTTCGCTAAGTCCGCTTTGATAATAACGTTCCAAAAACAAAACCAGTTCTTCTGCTTTATTTTCATGTGGTTCGCTTTTGACAGTCACATCAACAAACTCAATCGTCTTCCTTTCATCCGCAGCTACAAAAGATCCCTTTGTCAGACGGAGGATTGCACGAAATACAATTTTACCATTGTGTTTGATAAATATAATTTTTTTATTTGCATCAAAACAGGATAACAGACAATCACAATTTGGACCATTCCGATAGGAAATACAGCTGCGCAGCGGTACTTCTCCTATCTGCATGACCGGAAGCAGGCTGTCCTCTTCCCAGATTTCCCATCCACAATCCACGCGCAGCAGCTTTTCTTTCCAGATTTCTTCTGTATCTCTTTTTATTGGAAAAGCAATTTCCCGTCCCAGATCTCCTCCATGGTATTTCAGCTCCATGAATTTTCCTAATAACTCAGCATTTACGATTCTTCGGATTTCTTCCTTCTTTTTCGGCTGCCTGTTCAGAAAGGAAGTCATGATCTCAGCGCCACCTTCATAAATGAATTTCTGGATATTGGATTTATTTTCCGCGACAAAAGCATCCGAAATATTCAATTCTGTCTTTAAATTCTTCCAGGAAGGATCCTGGGCCAGCAGTTTGTCCATCAATGCAGGTAATCCGGAACAGCCATTTAAAAGATTCTGATTATGTAAAAGGAAGTAAACCTGATTATCCCTTGTAAGCTCTTTTAAAAGTTCAGTAAAATCCATTAAAAATATCAGAATCCATATGGCTGTTTCATGCCGAAGATCCAGAATGTTTTTAAAATCCTCCTGCATCCATCTGGAAAGCGACTTTTTTGACAAAGCTTCTGCCAATCGCTCAATCTGATTTTCCTCTAATGCATCTGTCAGGCAGTCTCTTTTTATCAACTCACGGATCACCCGAAGACGATCATCACTTTTGGAGTATGCTAAACGATCATACAGGTCTATATAGACTGCTTTTACATTGTACAGGATTTTCAATTCTTCAAATACACGAGGCTTCGAAAACAGTGATTCTTCACTCTTTCTCCAGAGAACTACCATATATTCACAATCCCTTAAATTCTGCTCATTTAAAGTATTTAGATTCAGGCATCTTTTATAAACCTCTTCATCCAGAATCAACGAATTCCTGTCAAGGTTTATAAGCCAGTCTCCATTCTTTCGCAAAAGTTCCAGGAAATGTTTCTTCCGTTTCGTAATGGCATACAGGATAAGCTCTGTCTTTTCCAAAGTCAGCTCATAAAGATCCATATCTGGAAGCGGATTTCCATACAGAGTGTTCACATAGGCTGCCTTTCCATTTGAAATCTTTTCAAAATCTGCATCCGGACCTGTCAAAAATCTTATCAGCTTTGGAATATCTGCATATAATGATTCGTTCCAAAGCCACAAGTGAAGAAAAGAGGCCTGCCATTCTTTTGGGATATGAGCAAGAACCACTTCTAATCCATTCCGGATTTCTTTTGGATGCCGGCTCAGTTCTTCCAGCTGTTTCTTATTTAAACTTTCCGCTTCTTTACAAAACTCGGATAAATAATTTACAAGTTCCATCAGATCCTGCTTCAAAAGTAATGCCAATGATTCCTCATCCTTGAGCAGCTCATAAAGAAGCTCCGTTGAAAAAGCCGGATTTATCAAAAGCATGCGTATCTTTATTCCCGCACGGGCAACATCAAACTCACCAATGCAGGTCTCAAGACTTGCTACAAGCTGTTTCTTTAACTCTTCTTCCGGTTCCAGAAAAGCATAATATTTCAGATAAACATATACGATCCGGTCCGGGATTTCTTTATCTGCCAGTACTTTCTCAATCTTTTTATAGGGGAATTCGGACAGTTTTTCATTTCCTGCACATTCTATGACCATTCTGATGCGGTCTGGTTCTAAAATAGGAAAATCCTTTTTGTTCATTTTCCCCAAATAGCTGAGTAATTCCGGATCGTCCATCAGAGAAGAAATCGTCTCCTCATTTAATCCCTCCATCAGACTGGAAAGTTCCTGCTGATTTACCAGTCTGGCCGCATTCATACAGGAATCTTCCCCTTTCTTTCCTATCAGGTTCATGGGAATTGCTGCATTTTTCATTTCCCTGTAAATATTCATGTGCTTTAAGATTCTTTCGATCATCACGCTACCTCTGCCCTTTCTATTAATTCAGTAATCTCCGGTAACCCCATGCATTCGTCCTGGTACATATTTTCTGCCAGCTTAAGAAGATACAGAGCTTCCTTTTTTGCCATAAGCTTTTTCGCTGTTCCTGCAAAATTATCTTTTAAATACGAGGAAACGATCTTACAGTAGAGTTTTTTATGGCCATATGAATACTGCCCGTTCTTGTAAAACTCATAAATAGACTGAATCTCCTTATCCGTTTTTCTGTTTTCCCGTAATATCTGATTAAACTGCTGTTTGATGTTTTTTTCAGTTTTCCAGTGATCTATCCGTTTTTTCTGTTCCTTTAGCCATTCTTTCCGTTCCTGATATCTTTTCCGATCCTCTTCTGTCATATATTTCTGATACAGGGTTTCTCTTCGATAAGAATCACTTATAAATGGAAGAAGCAATTTGGAAAGCTCATATGCTTCTGACTGTTCCAGCCAAAGTGCTGTACTTTCCTTTAAAAGTAAGGCCGTCAGGTATTCTGGATAAATATCCGGATATTCATAAAAGAACTTCTTTTCTACTATTGAAAACAGTTCCCGGTGTTCCTCTTTTCCCAGAACTGGCGAAAAAAATTCGCACTCTCTATGTTGGATAGCATAGTATCCCAAGGAGAAAGTTTCCTTTAAAATCCTCCAGGGGCTTAAGAATTCGCATCCATCCATTCCAATCTCATTGATCAGAAATTTCAGCATAGGATAGGAATGCTCATTACAAAGACCCTTTATTTCACTTTTTAAATATCCTGCCATAAATTCCCATTTCTTTTCCAAATCTGGTTCTTCATTTTTATAATCCTTTACAAACTCTTCCAGATACTTTTTTCCATCCAAAATCCCATGCAGGATCAGCCGGTTGAAAACCGCGTAAAGTTCCCGCTCACTCTTTTTCCAGAAAACATCCTGGTATCTACTTCCTGTAAGGTTTTCATAACGTTCCAGATACTTCAGCAAACTTTTCGTACTGTATGTTTTGCCTTTCAGAGTATCTGTAACACACGCTTCAAATTCTTCCGAAGAGAGTTCTTTTACCAGAGGATCCCATTTTTCTTCTGTCAGATCAATGTAGTGCCACTCTTCCGGTTCATTACTTCTAAATGGAAACAACGTAAGAAACGTTTTTACATTTTCCACCCTGAACGTTTCATTCATGCATTTTTCCAGCCGTTCTCTAACGTCGATACGGACAGAAAGTTTCCCATATGTTCTTAAAATCCGTGAACAAAGTACATAAGCTTCTTCTGGATATGTCTCTTTTCCGGGCAAAAATGCCTCTAATACATTCAGCCCAATTTTTTCTGCTGTCAACCCTGAAAGGCTTATCCGATCGGGTCTCTCTACAAAATACATCAGTACAAAATTTAAAAAAGCGGTCTCTTTGTCGGAATATCCAAACATACGCATACGTTTTTCCAAAACGGCATCCGCATTTTTAGCATTTGTGCCTGTTAACTTTACCAGCAGTTTCAGGATATCCAGATCCTTTTTGCGATACCCTTTAAGCTTTTTCATTACTTTGCCTACCATCCACACGAAAAGATTCCATTCAGTAAATACGGATATCTTCCGGTTCTTTGAAAAGCTGTCAGCAAGTTTCTGTTTTATGCCTTCCCACAGTGTTTCATCATCTGGGAGGATGGACATGGCAAACAGCATTTCTTCTGCTCGCTCAAATGGATACGCATGCATGGCCTGTTTCCACCGATTCTTTTCCTTTTCCTCACAGATATAATTGATACTGATCAAAAACAGGTCTTTCTCTCCAAGAATCTGTTTTATCTTTTTCCAAAACAGATCCTTTTGAGTTCCATTGAACATACAGGTCTCCTGCAAAGGCATCATCCTTGCCAGGGCAAGTCCGAGGGCACGGTATGTCTGCTTTGTCAAGGTCAGATGTTCTCCGATGCGCTCCAGGACTTCTCCCGGATAATGCAGTCCATAAGCGGTTTCCATGTCTACTTTCGGCTTTTCCAGAAACATGTCATTTTCTTTTAATTGCATATAAATTTTATATTTTTCCTCATTAGATGACAGCTTATAGATCAGGTTCGTCATCTGCCGGTACAGGGTAATATCAAGCCATTCTTCATAAATCTTCCATTCCATCCGATTTCCTCCTGTTTTCCCATATAAAAAGGGGACTGTTCGCCAGTCCCCCAAAATTGTTCTTATGCTGCCAGGATAATCTTCTTTTTCCGGCTTGCATAAGTGAGCGCCATTGTAGAATGTTCCATGCCTCGCTGTTTCTGGTATTGCTTTACATCTGCATAATTTGCAAACGAAAGGATTTTACCATTTTCCTCTAACAAGTTCTCTTCGTTATCTTCCATATTTTCACTCCCGCAGGAAGCCAGCGTCCAGTTTACATGGCAGACATAACAGGTCATGCCTGCAAATCCCAGATACTTATGTACATACTCTTCCGCTGCCTCAGCACTTGGAAAATAACGTGCATACTCCAGGGAACGGCAAACGATCCGGTCTTTGTACCATCCGGCAAAATACCGGTTCTTTTTCAGTTCAAGTACATACCCTGTCAGATAAATCTTCTGTAAAGCATTTTCTTCCTCGTCCATCATATCAAGAAGCTGTTCCGCATATATTTTTTTCCATTTCAATGTATTCTTCTTTATTCTTTTACGCAGCATTATCTTTTTCCTCCTCAGTTCCCACAATGAGTTTTTCTATCATTCTGTACAAGTTCCGGAAATTTCCAGCCTGTCTGCGGCGTGTCATGCAGTCCTGTTCAAATGCCCGGATCACAGCAGAAGTTCTTGCAAACAGTGTGAAGACTTCCTCATCTTTCAGCTGTATGGTAACCTCTTTTTCTTTCCGGTAGCTGTCTTTTTTACAATACTGCCCGCCATTGGCATTATGCATCGCTACACCGGTACCATTCTGTATCCTGACAACCCACGGATAATTTAAAACTTCTCCTTTGTTGTTGCGAACCTTCCTCTGTATGGAAAATACTGTAACTCTTCCCATGTTGGAATTCTTATCCTCGCAAAAGATCTTTTGCTGGAAGAATTTAAATTCCTGCACATTATTCCATATACGGGAGTACAGGTATTTTATGATTTCCGGGCTCAGATTTGCATAAACGCTGATGCTGTCTTCTTTGCTGTAGTCAACCATGACAGCGCGGATCCGGGAATAATCGCTGGCAAAGTCTTCGTGAAGATGCCAGAACTCCTTTGGTTCTGCCATCCGCAAAAAGCTATTAAATTCCAGTAACGTATTCTGTGTCTTATGAACACAGATCTGCTTTGATACATCCGTATTCTGTTCTTTTTCTTTCCTGTTTTTCCTGTTCATCCTTACCTCCTGATAAAACGCAGCAATTTCTTTGTCAGAAGAGCTGGAAGCTGTTCAAGATCCGTAATATCCAGAAAAGATTCCTCATAAATTTCCTGAATTGCTTCCTTGTCGCTTCCGATCGCAGCCGCCTGAAAGAATACTCCCTGCTGCAGCAGCTTTTTCCGAATCTTCTGAAGATCCCTTTTTGCCCCTATGCCTCCATACTGGTTTGCATTAGGTGCACCATCACTGATCACAAACAGCAGTTTCTGCTTTTCCGGTCGTTCTAAAAGACGGCTGCCAGCATACCACAATGCAGTTCCATCCCGGTTGCTTCCATAAGGCTGCATACCAGCGATCCGGAACCGATCCTTTTCATCCGTTTCAAAATCTGCGCAGCAATGCAGATACACTGTTTCGTCTTTCAGGTTCTCATGCCGGTATCCATCTGTATGATGTCCGCACACCAAAACCGGTATTTCTGATTCCATACAAAAATCATACAGGCAAAGTGCTGCAAGAATGGCATGATCCATCCGTTCCCCACACATGGAAAAAGAATTGTCGACCAGCACAGCCACACAGATATCCAGCTTTTTTCCTGGCTGTTGTTTCTTAAATACTGCCCGAGACGGTGCAGCTATGTTTCGAAGATCTACCCGACGTCCAAGAAAAAGCTTATGTTCCGTGCGTTCTTTCTGATTTTTCAATATAGGAAGCAGTTTCAGGCGAAGTCTCTTTTTTACCTGTTTAAGCTGCCCCTCATACTTTTCTGTCAGTAATTTTAAAAAATCTGATATCTCGGTCTTACGGCAAAGTTTTTTCTGTACCAGGTCATGGCCTTCTTCAAACGGTATCTCCATCAATTCCTTTTGAAGATGTTCGAAAATTTCTTTCTGTATCTTTTCATCAAGCGTCTCTTTCGCCATTTCATAAAGGATTTTTTGTAAGGCATTATCACTGGATGCTTCCGTTTCTGAGGCAGGGATGCCACATTCATTCTGTTTGTCTTCGAAGCCACCAGACTCCCTGACACATTTCGGAAGATTTTCACACAGCTGCTGTAGAAACTTCTGAAGCTCTGCCGTGCGCCCGTTTTCATGGTCTTCCGTTTCCTGATCCTTTCCGTTTCTTTCTGCTTTGTTTTCTGTTTCCGACTCCTGTTCCGTATCCTCTTTTCTGATCTTATCTTCATTTTGCTCAGTCTGTGACCCTGTGTTACCCTGCTTTTCTTCCTCCGGTTCTTCTTCGGATTCATTCGGGTTTTCCTTTTGCCCTTCACGCTCTTCCTGTTCTGGCTTTTGCTCTTCATTTTCTGTACTGTTCTTCTCTATTTCATCTATGATTTCCGCAAAATATTTCCAGATTATCAGAAGGATATGGTTGGTGGCAAGATATCTCTCCATGTCATCTGCTGCCTTTCCCGCTTCATCAATGACCGGCATAAGCAGTTTTAGTGTATCAATAAGCTCGTAATCCGCACCATCCCAGGCATTGACCCTTGAAGACAAGGCATACTGTGCACACAGGTTCATAAGAATAGATAACCTGTCTTTCTCCGTTTCCAGCATTTCCCTAAGTGTTGGAAGCCATTCCACATTTCGGTCACGATTCATAAGGATTCCCCTGCGGATGCTTCCTGGAAAAAGGGCGCACATCTTCTCTTCTATGTACATATCATTCAAAAGATTGCTGAGATAAGATGCTGTCTGCAGAAAGATAGAAAGGATTGCTTTATCTTTTCTTTCAAAGTGGACATTCATCGCATCCAATGCCTCTTTTTCCTGTGCATTTTCCGGTACTGGCTCCTTTGGATACCAGCTGCCATTTAACATATGCTCGGCATACCTTTTTCTAAGTGCAGAATCCGTATACCGGTAATGTCCGCATTCATGTCCCAGAATCCCGATCAGGCTGTCACTTTTTAATTCCAGTGTCAGAAAACTTGCCGTAATCTGGTTTCCAAGATTTACGGCAACTGTTTCTCCCTGATTCCATCCTGCAATCCCTGAATTTTTATCATCGTATAACCGTAATGTAGTCAACTTTCCACCGGTGATTTCATGCCCGATCGAGGTCAAAAGATCACGATACTGCGGCGTATGAAATACTTTTTCCGGTGTCAGTTTTTCTTTCTCTGCACATATCCGTTTCCGGTATAAAGCCTTTTTCATTCGTTTCCTCCATCCGTTTTTAATCCACATCACAATGAGGAAGAAGAAAGACGCGTTCCATAGTTCCCCGTTCTTCCCTGTCCATGGATGCTTTACTGAGCAGTGCTGTCCATGCTGACCTCCTGAGATCATTGGAAACCATGTAACTTAACACCCAGTTTTCCAATTCCCGGTATCCGCATACGCCATCCGTAATATCCTGTTCGATCAAATATTCATGGATCTTGCAGACCGTGGCAGCCATAAAGGACAGAAGTTCTTTGTTTTTAAACCCGGTTCTTTTCATTGCCCTTTTTGCCATTTCCTCTTCTGTCAGGGCTTCCTTTGGCTGAATCAGATTCATTCGGGAAAGAACTGACTGGTTGAAGTTCTGACAGCCAACATAATCCAGATTGGTGGTCATGATCACAATGGTATCCGGATTTCTCCGTATCTGTTCTCCATTTACCAGATCGGTTACAGCTCCATCGTCAAACAGGGAGTTTAATCTCGTAAGTGTCCCAGGTTTTTCAATCATGGCCGGCTCTTGAATTTCAATCACAGATGGTTCCCTGCATGCCTTTACGATTTCTGACTCTTTTAATAAGAAGTCTTTTTCATTTTTCGACTTTTCATAGCCTTTTTCATAGACTGCTCTCAGGATCTCCTGAAAGGCTTTTTCCCGGCTGATTCCCTCCTCATAAATGCCATTTACCGTTGCAAGAGCTGATGCAGGATCCATTTCAATGTCTTCCAGACGTGGCAATTCCATTTCCAGATGCGCTGTACCTCCCATATTTGGTACGGTGGTCGCTAAAAGTTCCAGTTCATCCGTTCCTGGTCCACAGGTGAACACATAATATGGAAGCCCTAAGATCTGGGCGATCATTCTGGCATCCGTTGTCTTTCCAGTACCGGCATCGCCTGTCATCATAAACAGCCTTGCCGGTGTCTTATCCACCATCTGCAGGATTTCTTCAGCTTCCTTACTTACCAGATAGTCTTCCGGAAGCGAAGGGATCCTTTCTTTTGTCCTTTCATTTACATCCCATCTGCCAGAGTAGATCTGTTTTAATTCAAAAAGTGTTCTTTTTGTCTTCTCATTTACAGGCAAAAGCACATGAAACTTTCCATAGATTTCATCGTTTGGTGCATATACCCCGGCCGCAATTTTATATTCCGGAAGCACATCCTCCAGTTCCTCTGCACGGAACTGGCTCTTTTCCAGCGGGATTGCCTGCTGCGGATTTGCTATTACTTCGCAGTACATGGCATCGCAACAGATAAATGCCGCCCTCAGTGCAGCTTCCATGTCTTCCCATTCCTTTTTTTCCTGTTCTTCAAGTATGTAGAAATTTTTTTTGAACTCTTCGTTAAATAAAGGATTATCCGGGACCAGATTGGCATAAGCCAAAAGGGCCAGGTACTGCTCGCCTGTGTTTTTGCCCTCCCGGATTCCCGGAAGCTTCTCGTTTTTTTCTTCTGTCTTTAAAATCCCACTGAAACGTCCGTTTTTCGAATTATAAGTCATTACATACTTTCCCTGATTTCCAGGATATTCCATGCAGAAATAATTTATGGCATCCCTGCCCCTTTGTATACCGGCAGCACCAGAGTCTTTTTCTTTCCGGATCTGAATCAGTGTCAGAAGAGCATGTAACGTAGGCCCATGAAGGCGCGATACTTTTCCCTGCTTCCTGATATTTCGCATGGAACAATCCGCTTCATCATAGCTGATCCGTTTTTTCCCAGCTTTTTCCAACATCATCCGAAATGGGTCCGGAATGGGTTCTTTCATAATCCATGGTGCATAAAAACAAAGATCTGGCATTTTGTTCCCTCCTCTTTCATTATGTGATTTTCTGCATACGAAGGAAAGAAACAGGCAGAGCATTGGATTTTTCCAACGTCTGCCTGTCATTCATTCTTTATGCGCTCTTTTCCTGTTCCAGGATTGCTTCATATATTTTTCGGATACGGTACCCAAACATGGTGTTTCGCCGGCTGATGTAATCCGTCCGGATAGCCTGTGCGATTGCACGTTTGCTTCCCACAATTATAAACCTTTCTCTGGCTCTTGTTACTGCTGTATAGAAAATGTTTCTGCGAAGCATCCACCGGAAACATGGAAGCATTGGAAGGATTGCCATCGGATATTCACTGCCCTGAGCCTTATGTACCGTAATCGCGTATGCCAGTGTCAGCGGCCAATAGTCTTCCTCCTGATATTCCATGACCCGGCCATCTCCAAAATCTACACGCATGACCATTTTTTGATCTTTCCGAAAAATCCCTATGACTTCTCCAATGTCGCCATTTGCTACTTCATCGTTGTTTTTTGTCTGCATGACCCGGTCACCTTCCCGGTAAGTATTCCTGCCATTTGTGATTTCCGGATAACCGAAACGCTTTGGATTCGCAATGTCACGCAATACCAGATTCAATGCATCCGTACCTGCTTCCGTATCTTTTCGAAGCGGTGACATCACCTGCACTTCTTCCAGAGAACCGTTTCTCTGCAGTACTTCTTTTCGATAGATTTTCTGTATCTTTCGCGAAGCCTCCTCCGGTGTGGAAGCCGGAATAAACTGAAAGGTATCATCAAACACCAGATCCAGCTGATTCTTATTGATCTTAATGGCATTCTGGCTGATGGTGGAATTCCCTTCCTGTCGGAAACATTCATCTAAGACAGTTACCGGAAATACGCCGGAATCAATGATCTCCTGAAATACTTTTCCAGGCCCTACGGATTCGATCTGATCTTTATCACCCACCAGAACCAGTCTGGCACCGGATTTAATACTGGCAAACAGTTTGTCCGCCAGATACATATCGACCATGCTGAACTCATCTGCTATGATCAGGTCATCTGGAATTGGCTGCTCGTTCTTCCATTCTTCCTCTCCAGCTTCTCCGGTAAGCCCTATGGATTTATGGATTGTCAGTGCTGGATACTCTGTACATTCCCGCATTCGCCTTCTGGCGATGCCTGTAGGTGCACATAAAAGGATCACCGCATTTTTATCCAATGCTTCCTGTACAGCAATGATGAAACGGATCACCGTAGTCTTTCCTCTGCCGGGTCCTCCTGTAATGATGGATACCGGGTTTTCAAAGACATTTTTTACTGCCACCTGTTGTTTCGCATTCAAAATAATATCCTGTTCTTTCTGGATCTTTCTTAAAATACGGTCAACATTTACAGCCATTCCCGTCTGCATATGGAGCCTGACTAATGCGGCAGCAGCTCCCAGTTCGGCCTGGAAGCTTTTGCGTGTATAAAACCCTCCATCGTGGCAGACCAGGCTTCCATCTGTATGGATCATATCATTGCCTGTATCCCGGATTGCTCTTTCAGAGACCGGTGAAACATCTTTGTTGTGATTTAAAAGTTTTTCGACACGTTCAATAATGTCCTCTCTTTTTAAATACAAATGTCCTTCGCCTTCTGCTTCTGACATAATATGCAAAATAGCAGCCTTAATGCGAAGGGGATCATCTGCACGGAAATGTTTTGCCTTTACTGCAATCTGGTCAACAGTCAGAAATCCAAATCCATGAACCTCACAGAGCCGGAAAGGCTCCTCTTTCACGATCATAACTGCAGCAGGACCAAATTTCTCCTGTATTTTTGAAGCTTTTGCAGGAGTCACCCCAAAAGGGGACAAATACATCATCAGTTCCCGGATGGAACTGCTTTTTTGAGTTTGCGCGCCATGGGCGCGCTCTAACGGGTGTAAGTCCCGAACATGCCCAGATAGTGGGAAGTGTATAGCTGAACAGCAAGGGTGTCTATCGTGAGGTAGAATCTGAAGGAAGCTGTAAGCAAATCTCTGGTCCGACGAACAGAAATCACATATAAGGCTAGGCTACGAGAGATAAGTTGGCTCAAAGCAACGAAATCTAATAACTATCACCTTTGTAGTAGCAGAGTAAATGTGGCGGATATATGGAGAGAAAGAGCGTGCACCTTAAGCGTGGAGGTCTCACAGAGGTTCCATTAGCCTAGTAACAACGAACTGTGAGAAGTCAGCCGAGCCCATAGTAGTGAAGAAGTCTCTGTAATGGAGATGGAGCAAAGGGGCGAACAATCAATAAGTTTGAGTATGTCTTGTATTGCAGAAATGGCAACA
>OLPT01001123.1_pt1 | contig 17171 bp, 28 predicted proteins | sample 1673051 | NCBI WGS metagenome assembly OLPT01 (sample SAMEA3136750, study PRJEB25190) | human gut metagenome | biome: human gut; feature: human-associated habitat; material: faeces | place: Austria | collected 2013
ACCCGCATCAGTTTAAACGGCTGTCTGGATGTTCCGAGAATGGTTCCGCCCTGAGAATCCCTGAGTAGTTGAACTTGTTGGCTTATTTCCATACGGTCTTCCAGTGCCCAAGATATACAAGCACCCATTAATGAATCAGCTATTTCATTCATCTTGCTACGGTCAAATAAACCGTTATCTAGAAACGTTTGTTTCATTTGCATTTGAACTATTGACGGTTCACATCTAAGAAAATCTGCTAGTTCATTTACTGAATAATATCTTGACCATAGTTTCCCATTATTCACTATCCAAGTATGGATTATGAATTTGGTCAGATTTTTCAAAGCTTCATCATCGTTATTAGCTTGAAGTGCTAATTGGGTTATACCCATCCCCCTCGGGAATCTTTGAACTATTCTTGATTCTTTCATAGTATTAGATTTTGGTATCTAATAGTTAATATGTGGGTAAATAAATAAAAGGCCCCTGATTTGGATTGGGGCCTTTTGAATTAACTATTTGATAATCAGGTTGCTGGATCACTGTATTAGGCTTACCTTAAATTTTGATGAGCTTATGGATATATTAAATTCTTTAATGTGATTTTCGAATTTAAGCTGTGTATATAGTGGGTAAATCTCTGAAAAGAACTTGGATACGTGTATTGGATATACCATCTCTATATCCACCACATTTAAATTCAGTTTAAAGCTCACATTTACCTCAGTTTCACCTGCCTTTTTATAGAATTCTGCTATTTTATCCTGGATTAATTTAGCAATATCCAAAATTGTCTTCATTTTATCCTAGTAACTTTTAAGTCTTGTATTATTATGAACTACTTCTTACCCTTAGGTTTACTACCTTCCAGATTTCTTTGCTTTGACAGATTATTAGCTGCTGCGTATGCCATTAAATCATTCAAAATTAGTTCAGCTTCTTTTTCCCTTTTCTTCCATTTCCTTTTCGGCAGCCTCTTCTTCTGCCCTAAGTTTTGCTTCTCTCTCAATTGCCTTTTTCCTTTTCTCTTCTAATTCAGCATGAAGGTTAGGGAAAAGACTTGCTCTAAGAGGAATTACATGTAAGGCAAAGAATGCAGAGAATAATTTTTCTGAGAAAGGTTTACCTGCCTTTTTATTTGAAATACTCTGGAATTTATCCTGCTGCTCCTTTACGGCATGAAGGAATTTTTCATAGGTGAATTGCACCTTCATTTTTTTACAGGCAGTTATCACGGCTTCAATTCTATCCTTAAATTCCTGGCCAAAGGCCTCCATGAATTTCTCTCGGTTAAAGTTGTAATTTTCTTTATCCAACTTAAACTGTTTTACATACTCATTGGTCTTCATAGTGTTTTATTATTTATAAGTTATTGATTTATTAAGTGTCTTAATGCTGATTCTCTAGTTACTACCTGAAATAGGTATCCTACTTGATTATCCTCCCAATATGATAACCACATTGTATTAGGGAATCTGAATTTATCCTTTTCCTCTACCTTAATATTTTTGGGTATACCCGTTATGTATAATAAATGAGGCCCATCTGTATTTTCAATAAATACCGGATACTTCAAATTCTTATCTACCTTAAAATATCCCTTGATTGCATAATCTGGTAGGTATTGATTGGATAATACACCGCAAGCAAAGGCTAAATCTTCTACCTGATATACCTCTGGGTTTATTGGTAATTCATTATAGATATTATCAATATCCTTAGTTTGAAGGTAGTAAGTTATCCTTGATTTATCTAGTGTTACACTTCTTACTTTTTCTGGAAACATTTTTCTTTTCTTTTATTGGCACATAATCTTCAATATCATCTAATCTATCAGTTATTAGGGCATATACAAATAACTTAGCAGAACGGAAGAAAAACCTTCTTATGTTCTTCTCCGTTATGTAATAATCGTATATCTTAAAGAATTTCTTTTGATGCCTATGCTTCAAATTCCGTTGCGTAAGATATGCTCTAAGAACTTCTTTATGTAACTCTAACAATTCATGATCTACTTTCTGAATTGCTTTCTCTGGTAATCCCACAACCATAATCTTTCATATAGTTAAAATGTTATTATACTAAGGGGGCCAGGGTCATTATAATTAACCCTGTACCCCTCTCCTACTATGAAAGATTATATTGCAACGGATCCCTTTACAAATTGGCTCTTATATTCAAGATATTCCTTCTTTGCTTTCTTGAACTCCTTAGATTCCTGATCCTTGATTCGGAGCATTGCCAGTTCCAGCTGATGGATCTTATTCCTTACTTGCTGCCGGAACTTCTTTCTGGAAAGAGTATCCTCGCAGTCTTCAGGATAAATATACTTTACTTCCCGTTTGGTTACTACCTCCTCTACGAGGTTGGCTTCTACCTTTTTCTTGGTTTTATTAACCAATTTTTCTTTCTTAGTCTTCTTGACCTTCTTCTCTGAGGCCTCATCCTTAATTTCCTTTTCTGAATGTTTTGCCTTCAGAGCCTTCTTTGATTTTTCAACCTTCTCGGCTTTTTCCTCGATAAGGTTATTGATACCTTCGACCAAATTGGTCTTTTTAACTTCCTGAGCCTCGATGTTCTTTTTCATGGCTTTACAATTTTAAATGGGTTATACAATAAATTAAAAGTATTTTTTTTTATTTCCTAATGCAAATATAAAAGTAATTTTTTATACATGCAAATAATTTTATCAATTTCTTAGTGGTTGTGTTCTTGGTCTCTGGTGTGTTAACCTTTTATTGCTTTCCCTTTTATTGTTTATGCAAATATAGATATAAATATGAACCCCTGCAAATTATTTTGCTAATTATTTAAAGGTCTGTTCATGGCTTACTAGCTGATAGTTTTCTTAGTATAGCTTTGAACTGATTCATGTAGTGGCATTCCTTATTAGTACATTTACCGTCAGGAGTAATGTTTTCATTGGCATCACACTTTGTCATACCTGTTGCCTTATATGGACAACACTTTCTATGTGCTGCACATGCTGATTTGAATTCTACTGTACTCATTCGTAATACTCTTTTACTTTAGTTAAACGGCATTTGAATTTGAACGGCATTACATAGTCTCCCCACCATCCAGTTAGAGGTATAATACACCCGATAATGGCATAGTAGTAGAAAGTTTTTGCAACAAACTGCTGTTTCTCTGCATCCCAAAAATCATTTGTTCTAGCATCATCATTATTCTTAGGGTCTACATATACCCAATGATATGATATCCTTATGAATAGCCATTGAAATATCAGGATATTCATCCACCCTAATAGGGTTATACCGAATATCTTTTTCCATACCCAGCTGTTAGTTTTCTTTACTTCTTTTCCCATAATCCATAGGTTGATTTAACTTTCTTTAACGGATGAAAAATGTCTAATGATTCCCAAATAGATTCTGCTTGTTTTACTACTGCATCTTTAGCTTCTAGATGACTGCTAAAAGTTTTCCACAGTATTGGAATATAATTCAAGCAGGCATGCTTTGATTGTCCTGGTTTTACCCTTATGTAGAAGTAGACTTCATTATCAATTATTTGACCGATTGTAACTCTTTCAAACTTAATAATAGCTCTGGGTTTGAATTCATAAATACCTTTGTACCTATCCCCGCTTACATACTTATTTAACCTGAATTTAATTAGACCCGCCATATTAATCCATATTTCGTTCAAAATATTCGTAAAAATCTACATCTTCTGTTAGTTGATCCATCAGTTCTTCTACTTCCATATCCAAATGTACTGAAGCTCCTGATACTTGCAATGTTATTCCAGAACCATAACTACTGGGAGACCCATGAAGATTGAACTCCCTGGGTCTATATCCTGTAACTTCATCTCTATAATGAATTATACCGTTTTCGTAGTCATAACTTTTTACTTCTGATACATGTCTTGATTCATCCCAATTCTTCCAATGAGGTTCTGAATCGGTAGTGGGGGGAACTGTTTGACCATCCCATAGTATGCAGATTACACTAAATACCGATATTCCTATGATACCCGTTTTAACGGCTTCCCATAAAGTTTTAGCTTCATCCGGTTCTCCTTCTGGTGTGTAATACCTTTTCATAGCTTTTGGCCTGCATATTTATTCCTGATCCTTCTTTCAAATGATTTGCCTACTGATAAACCATTTTCAATATCATCCTTGAAAGTATTAAAATCAAACTCAGATACAGAGACATATTTGTATATCTTGTTTCCCTTGAAAGTTATGGTTATATCCCTATTATCGAGGTCAAAAATAACCTTTTCAATTCTGGATGATCCTGTGGTATTAAATACTTCTTTCATCGTTATCGTCCTTTAAGCTCGAAAATATTAAGTCCCATAGCTACTACATTATTTTCTTTCCTCAATGCCTGGCAAGTAAATAAAATATCCCAAAGAATGAATACTGAATCAGAACTCATTTCCATTAAGTCCTCTTCCATCATATATAATGTACTCATTATAGTATTGAACCATCTTTGGTTTAATCCATTCACCAGCATATTTTCAATATCATCATACCTATTATTGAATGTATCCCCTTTCATTCGTTTGAAGGATTCTATATATTCCCCTGCCAAGGATTCTACTGCTTCTAGAGAAGTCCCATAGCAAGGGAATATAATTTTCCATTTATCTAAGCTTCTATCCTCTAAAAGGGATTCTAGCGCCTGAATTTGAACATCCATAATTTGATTCCAGATATCCTGGGCAGATAAATGCCTTTGCAATTTTAATCTAATACAGCCTCGGTTAATTTTCATCTTTAAATTAATTTCGTTATACAAATATAATATTTATTATTATAATATGCAAATAAAATTCAGTGGTGTTATATAGGTATATCTATCTAACAAAGAACCCAGAATCTGTATGATCCTGGGCGCATGAGAAGTTTCACAGATTGTCTATCTATTTAATCCTCCTCTTTCTTTGACTTCTTTTTCTTATCTTTATTCTTAGTTGAGGGTTTCTTTTCAACCTTTTCTTTCTTTGATACCTTCTTCTCTTTTGGCTCTACCTTTTTGGTATTATTTACAGTAGACTCCTTTACTAAGTTTTTAGCATAAGCTTCTCCTTCTACTTCTGCTTTTTCCTTAGACATAGTTTTAAGGAGAGTACGCATCTTCTGACGATATTTCTTTTTCTGATCAGAGGTCATCTCCTTGCCATCTACTGTTGGATAATCATAAATATTAGGGGTATTAGTAATCTTCTCCTTCTTTGGATGAACATTAGGCTTCTTACTCTTCCTTTTTTCACTTCTCTCGATTGCTTTCTCCTCATTGAGTTCACGAGCCTTTTTATTCCCAAGATTAATGATGTCAACCCAGGCCTGAATTTTCTTACCATGTTTTTTATGGTCTGTCCAATCCTTTTTAGGATCAAGATTGTTCTCTTCCATGTAGGCCAACATTTCCCTTTGTGCCTTACGTGCCTTACGAGCAGCCAAATCGTTTTTACTAATCTCTTTTGCCATTGTAGTTGAGTTGATTAAATGAGTTTTTGAATACCTTTACATGATTATAGTTTAGTCAAAGAGTTTTTGGTTTGCACTTCCTTTACCTCTGAGATAATTATTTCTCTCTTTTGTAAACTTGCCATTAGTTTAAGGTGAACAATTGAATCTTCCTGTGATATATTTGTATATACTATCCTGAACCTATCACTAGTATTCTTATCTTCAAAGGTTATAGTTATGATATTACCATTAGTCAAATCCCCTACTCTTTTCACTAAGGATTTTACCTTGCCTAATTTCAAGGTTCTATCCTTTATTAGGGATTGTTTCTTTCCAGGAGATAATCCAGGTATTGATAATCTAATATCTATATCCTGAATTAACTTGCTTAAATCCTTTATACGATAGATCAGCCCTTTTACTGATGAGTTAAATTGTCCCATTTCGGTTTTTGAATAGAAGTATCACTCCCTATTTTCTTGGCATATATTTCAACCAATCGCTCCGTTCTAGAGATAATATATTCCGCCATCATTCTATTTTCTTTGGAAATATCTTTTTCCTCCTCTAGAAGTAGCTGGTATGATTGCAATTGATTACATAATGCCAGATATATAATACTATCGTCTTCTTGCATATACTTATACAAAAATGGGGAGGTTCACCCATGATATTTGGATGACCTCCCCGGCATGACTCAAAAACTGATGTCAGAATTGGTTATTTAGCATAATGCTTACTCCTCATCTTCATCATCATCCACGATTTCCTCGGCTTCCTTGCCTTTCTTACCCATACCGGGCATCTTCGGAACAAGGTTCCCGTGTTCTTTCTTGGACTTAACCGATACGCCAGGGATGGTCTCATTCGAGACGGCAATTACCTTACCATCCTTATCGGTTACTACCGACGTAATGAGGACACCGAACTTACGTACGTTCATAGCAAAGGTCTTTACGACGTTTCCACCTCCCAGGTCGATTATATCGCACTGTTTGCTGTTGGGTCGCTGACCAGGTGCCCGGTTCTTGAGTCGCTCCTTCATGGCCTCACGTTTGGCCTTCTTCTCTTCTGCGGTTAATTCTTTCTTACCACCCTTCTTAGCTTCGGATTTTGCTACAGCCTTTGCATCTGCTGCCTTTTTCTTAGTTGCCATATTTCTTTTAATTGGTTAATGGTTTTCTTTGAAAAGGGAACTTCAAGTTTATTGCCTATTATCACCTATGAAGTTGAACCATATTGTAACTTGAAGTTCCCTCGGATTTAGTTATAGTCTTAACTAACTTTACTTTTTCTTTTTCTTAGTGTCCTTCTTGGAAGCGCCTTTGCCCTTCGGTAAAGTGATACCCAATTCTTTAGCCACCGCCTTACGGAGTTTCTCGACATCTTCCTCATCGAATTCATCTGGATCTGTCTCAAGTTCTTTGTCGTCGCAGAGATCTTCAAGAGCTTCAAAGTCCATCTCTGCCAAATCCTCTGGACTTACTTCATCCTCTTCCTCTTCCTCTTCATCATCCTCGGATTCATCTTCTTCATCATCATCGTCACTATCCTCGTCGGAATCGTCATCATCATCATCACCTTCTTCCTCTTCCTCTTCATCATCCTCGGATTCATCCTCATCGGTATCCTCTGCTTCTCCACCAAAGATATCCTCGGCATCTTCAGCCGAAATGGGAGTCAGAAGTGCATAGGAACCGTCATCGTACTTGATGAGAATAACCCCATTAGAAAGAACCTTACGTTCTACTTCCTTTGCTGCTGCAACTTTTTTCTTTGCCATAATTTAATTAATTAAAGGTTGTTTAAAACTGTTTGATTGATTATAGTTTTGTAATAAACTTTTGAGTATATATCTCTTTATTTTCTTGGACTGCCATAGCTTTCAAGAATACATTTTTATCCCTTATAGCATTCAACTTTTGAGTGAATTCATTCTGATCTTTTACTTCAAAAGGTTCACCTTCTTGAATAAAGGTATCATCTACTGCATTATCAGTTTCGGTATAATATTTTTTAATACCAACTATGAGCTTTATCCCATCCCATGGATTTTCTGGCTCTTTCTTTTTTACTACCGTCATTTTGCTATTCCATTTTTATATGCAGTGTAATAGATTCTAGTATATCCTTCTTGTCCTATACCAGAATTCAAAGCAATATGAATATCCCTATAACCTTTTTTATATGCCCTGTAATCATGAGCAAAATGTTCAGGGTATATATAGTAATTCCCACATACCTTTCTGTTAGTTACCAAATAGGCATACCATCCAGTTTTGGTCTTCATAGGAAATTCTGACATTGGTACAAATCCCTGCATTAATAGTTCTTTGAGAATAAACTCTTCATTTAGGGATCTCCTTACTTGGGGCATATCCCCTAATCTTTGGGATACTGCTTTTCTATATTCATCCCAATGCCTTTTAGTCCACCTGATAGAACTTATGGGTGATCGTTTAGTTATAGCTTTATATGCCATAGCTACTTTTATCTGGCCCCAATCTAAATCACTCTTCTTTATAAAGAGCTTTCTTTCTTTTAGACTCATTCTCTTTAGCCTTCGATAGCTTAACAAGCTTTTCTGGAACAGCTTTGAGTAAAGTTCTATATTCTTTTGTTCCATAATTGAATTTTTCTACCAAGTCTACAAAGTATTTTTCTTTTTGTTGGGAACTTAATCTTTTCTTTTTAGAAAGTCTTTTACCAAGAGTTCTTTGAGCACTTGATTTAGAATTTCTATATGCCTCAGTAAGTAGTATTTTAGAAATTGGCTTTTTACGTTTTCCACCTATCAAAAGAGATTTACCTATTACAAATCCCTTTTCCAGAGCAGTCTTTCCTTTTATCCAGTGTACTGATTGTATATTCTCCCTACCATAATAGGTCAAAAATCTTTTTCTAGCAGCCTTCAATGAATAAAATCCCTGCAATACCAAGGCAGGTTCACCCTTATAATTATAGGACCATGGATACCATTTGTGAAGGTATACCTTTATATCCATCTCCCTTATAAACTTACCATGTCTTCTATGAAAATCGGCTCTTCTCTTTTTCTCTAAAAAGTAAGCCCTCACATCGGGTGGTAATGAATCTGGATCTATGGATCCATTAACTACTGTGGCTTCTTTAATACATTCTTTATATCTGTCTAGAAAACGTTTATCTCTTTGCCTATACTTATGGATCTTTATCTTACCCATAAGTACTTGTCTTAGCCACTTCTGTTTGAAATTCTTATTTGTACCTTTTATTATTGCTGGCGGTACCCACGGTATACCAAGCTTATAACAGGATTCCTCAAAATCCTCATGACTATGAAAATGCCATATTCTGGGCATATTGATTAATCTTTCTTTTGTTTACGAAGTGCTGCCCTATACCATTGCTGAATTGACTTTTCTTTGGCATCGGGAAATTTCTTTTGAACTCTCCTGATAATACGATCTAATGGTAGTTCTTTGTATGTTAATTCGAATACATAAGACTTCTTAGTTCCTTTCCAGAGTCCATTATCATCTTTCTCTTTCTTGGGTTTTTTCGGTTTTTCTAACCCTTTAATCCTCTTAGTCTTCCTTTGCTTAGTTACAATATCCTCACCTATGAATCCTAAATTAAGTTGATAACTTCTCATTGGATCATCCTTAGCATATCCAGTTAATTCAAGTTGATTATCCATCCACTTGTCATATTCATCAATGAGAGAATTATCTGGCTTGTTATTTGAGTGATGGATATATGAAGCTAATCCATTGTAGTCTGCTGAACAAGCATCTGGGAATGGCATACCAAGAGAAACTGCCCTTCTCTTCATATCCTTATAGGTCATATTTTCTAGACCACTTCCCATGACCTTAATCTTCTCTTTGTTAAGCTTCAATGGTCTTTTGTCTTTTTTCTTATTTTTGCGCATATTTACATAGATATAAAATTAGTATTTATTTCTTTTATGCAAATATAAACATTATATTTTAAAATTACAAAATATCCATATAAAAATTCTAGTAGTTCGATTTAAGGTTTCTCTTCCTGTGTAATTTATAGGCTGTATCCAGAGTCTCACAAGTAAAATCCATGTTATTTATTGATTTGTAATTAATAGACTTCTGGATAACCTCCCTGTACTCTTTCCAGAATTTCAATCCCCCCTTACTATCAACCGTTTTTTCAAAGTATCTAGTAACTAAGAATCCAAATGTATCTGCAATTGTCTGACTTTCAAATATGTATATTCTTAGATCTGTTATTGCCTTTATAACTTTGTCATCTCTTTTTATGGGCATTACACCATATCCCTCTTCTGGAAAAAGTTCATCCGAAACTATAGCTGTAAAATACCTTCTACCTGATGGACCATTTTTCCAATATTCGGTTATCAATTGTCTTATCTTAAAGTCTGGAATTCTGTGAAGATATGATAAATATACCTTATCTTTTTTGGTTGATCTTCTTTTATATGCAGTGGGAGCTTGTAATATCCTGGGCAATATTCTATAGTTATTCCACCTATCAAACTCAAGAATCAGAGCATAAAGGTCTTTATCCCACTTATTCTCTGATTCCCTCAGCCTTTTCATATTACTTATAATTCGTGGATTTGTAATAGATGTTAATAACCACGATGAATCACCAGAATGTATCTTTGCTTCTTCTTTTGATAACCTTTTTACCATGGCTCCGAATAAGTAATCCCTGAACCTTGGCTCTATGGGGGATTGAGGATTTACCAATGAAGGATGTAATTCAAAGTAATCAGAAAATAGTTTAAAGAATTTTTCTGCCCTAGCTTTTAATTCTAAATACTTATAGTGAGACATCTTTAGAATCTCCCCAGCTTCCCAAGTTGATAAGCCCTTACCTTGAATGAACATTAAGCTGTTTTTCTCTTGATCTGTCAAACAATCCCAAGCTAATTCCTGATGTCTTTGCATATCAATATTGTTTATTCATTAAAATCTCTTCAGTACTACCATCTGGAATTTGTGATAAATCTACATCATAATCAGCAGAATACAATTTATATTCATCAGATTCATGATAGGCAGAGTATAATACATTTTCTCTTGGTACTTCTATTTCTAGACTACCATCCATTTCTGGGTATAATCTAACCAGCATCATCTTAGTATTAAGATTATTTTCTAATAATATTGCTGGAATTCCCTCAAATGGATATCCCCTAAGTATTACATAATCTCCAATAGCTACTCTTGTTATATCATCAGCTGAGAATATCTTATTTGCCTTTGACATCCTTTTGTACTTCTTTACATCTTCTCTGGTTATGGTAGCTACTACTGAATAATCATCGAAGTCCTCAGCATTATCTACTCTCAATCTTTTCCTTTTAGGTCTGTAATCTAGTGACTTTAAGAATGAAAGTATTCCTGGTATATCCCTCTTGAGTTTATTTAAGTAATATCTATCAAAGGCTTTCTCTGGCTTCATTCTCATGAATCCGTAATTGAATAGTAATGGTACATCTTCATACTCATTACTACCTTTACGAGATTTCTTTAATACACTAACGGTGGGGATAATTGCCTTCACATTTTTATACCCCCTATTCTTTAAGTCGGAGTTTATTCTCTTATAAAACTTCCTATCAAGCCTAAATATGCAGTATACGTAGGGGGTTTTCATATTACTTTAATAATTTACGTGCATACTTATGTAAATCCACATAGTTTACTAATCTCTGTACTTCTTTGAACATATAAACAAAAACATGTATCTTTGGAGTGCTTATTTCCATTCTTGAAATCTCTGGGGATTGATCTTTCAGGAAAGAATCAACTTCTTTATTTACCATAAAAAAAGCTTCTCCTTTTGGCATAGAATTATACCTCATGATAAGTATTGGTATTTTCTTAGCCCTTTCTGCATCCCTATTAGCTTGAGTCCAAAAGCTATTTATTTTACAACTTTTAGTACCAAGTAGTAAATGCTCAAATTTTATATCCTGATAGCTCTTGCACTCAACAGACAAAGAAAATCTTTTTGCATGTCTTGGATCAGAACATACTACATCAGAAGATATATTATCTGCTTTTTTCCATCTTAACCCACCACTAGCGGGAGTTCTAGAGAATTCATATCCTGACCAATTTTGGAATGCTTTGCAAACAGATCTTTCAAATCGATTACCCTTGCTTTTACTGTTCTTTCTCATGACCTTATACCTTTATGACCAATAGTCATTATTGGTATTGTGAAAGGCCCCTCTCTCTGGTCACAGTAAGCACCCTGGCATTTGGTATTGGGAGTGATTCATGATGTGAGATTAAGTATAAGGTTTTATCTTTGTATATTTTCCGTATTAGTCCTATCACTAAATCTATATATTCAGAACTTAGGTTTTCAAATACCTCATCCAAGAATGATATATTTATACCCTTGGCCTTAGTCATAACCTCATTCATAGCAAAAGCCATAGCTAAATTTACCAGAGTTTTTTGGCCCCCAGATAATTCCTCATAGGATACTTCTATACCCTCCATTATAATTTGAGTATTAAAGTCTTTTTTCACACCCTGTATATCCACATAAAACAATATACTGAATCCCAATACTTCAGAATATGAATCAAGTGTCTCATTCAATATATCCAATGAGCTTTCAAATAGGAATGCTTTTATTCCCCTATTTCCAAGAGGATCATCCATCACCCATTTATAATTATCTACCACTACCTTTTTCTCCTCCATCTGATTTTCTATATCAGACAATTTATCGGTTAAGGTAGATAATTGTTCTTTATACTTCTTAATAAGGCATACATTAACACCAGCTTTTTTCTCTGATGATAGGGTTTTAATTTCAGCCTTTACATTATCTATATCCCTTTGTGCCTTTTTAATTTCGTATTCTTTATCCTTTATATCTTCTAACTGATCACGATAACCGGATATACTATCTGATAATTTAGAATATTCATCTTGGAACTTTTCTATATCCACGAATGCTTTCTTAACATCCATTAGACGTTTCAAAGAGTTCTTAATATCACCTTTCTTTAATAACTTTATAATTATATTAATAAACTCTTCTAGAGATACCTTAGTTTTACTTCTGGCATCATTTATTCTATTAAGTAATTCCTTTTGAGAATCCTTTGCTTCTTGTATCTTTTGTTCAATTATGTTCTTCTTAGTTACTGTCTCCTTAAGCTCACTTGATTTTTTAGCCTTAGCTAGCATGGACAATTCCTTTTCAAGAGATCTTATCTTTGAGGAGATATCTGTTTTTATACGGTTTGCTTGTTTTTTTAAGTCATCAAGCATCCTTTGCACTGACTGTCTCTTTTCTTTGATTGAGTAATATTTCTGATTAATACCATTATACTCTTCTAATGATTTAGTGTAGTATCCCTTAGCAATCTCTCTTGCCTTAGAGATATACCCCAATTCGAATATCTCCTCAAATAAGTCTTTCTTATCGGATGGAGATTCTTGTATCAACCTTTTCATTCCCTGACCAAACATGATTGAGTTCATAAAAAGGTCATATGACATACCTAAATCAGCTACTATAAGCGCTTGTATATCATTCTTGTTTTTATCAGATACCTCTACAGCATCTATCTCATATATAAGTCTGTCTTTGCCTTTTGAACCATTAACTTCACCTTTATATTTAAGGCAACGGGTTATCTTATGAGTTTTCCCCTTCTTACTAAAATATACCTCTACTTTTGTGCCTTGATAATTCTTTGTTCTATACTTCTCCCAGGTATTTACATCTGACTTACCTTTTATATTCTTACCATATATTGCCCATACTAAAGCTGATAATATGGTTGTCTTCCCTTCTCCAGTAGCTCCCCTTATTATAGTTATTCCTCTTGATCCCAGATTTAGTTCCAAGTAGGGTATAGAACAAAAACCTTCTATGATAATATTACCAAACTGTATCATTCTGCCTCCTTTATTACCTTTAACAGAGTTGTCTTTTTTTCCTTATCCTTTATACCCTTTGCCTTCATGTACCTTCTTACCATAGATTTCTTAGAAAGTTCCCTAGTTATTTGAGGAGTATTTTCTACTTCCATAACTTTAGACTTACTAGCAATTACAGTATAATAATTACCATCACCCTTTATTTCATCATCCGACGATACATCGATGAATTTAGGGAAGCATTTGAATGGCTTGAATTCCATGGAAAAGTCTTCATATATCTTCCAATAACCAAGTTTACAATTACGATCAGTTCTTCTTTGTTGTAAAGGAGCTCCTATCATATATACCTTCTTTCCTAATCTCTGAGGTTTGTGTATATGACCAATCAATACTAATTTGAACTTAGAGAGTAAATTCACATTCAGATTCTCTACTGTTCCAACTTCTGTGTTATCTGTATCTTTAGCTCCTGGGTAGTCGGTATGTAACAATAATATAGTTGGCTTTAACATAGCCTCCTTCAATTCAGCTTTTATCAAACCATCCAATCCCTTATTATGATCAAGATATGGAATACCTACTACTCTAAACTTACCAAAGTCATGGTATGAAAAATCTATATTGTGTAAGAAAGAATACCTACTACATAGATTTGCCCAATGTGATGGTGACCTTCTATCTATTAAATTACTCTTCTGTAGATCATGATTCCCAGATATACCATATATGTTAAATTCTTCACATCTATTTAGTTCTTCGAACTTATCTATAATAATTTCATCCAGTGAAGTACTTATAAATTCTGGACGGTGCATAAAATCCCCGCAAAAGAATGCCGGACATTTATACTTAATACATAAATCTTTAATCAAATAGAGGACCCTTATATGATTCAGGGTCCTCTTGTTATTCTCATTGAACTTAGAATATTCTCCCAAGTGCAAATCAGAGAATGCTATTCCTATTACCTTCATAACCGAAGAAACTTCCTAATTAGATACTCTCTTTTTTCGTGATTCATCTCATTCAGTATAAGAACTCTTACCTCATAACCCATTATATCCATTTTTCCTGTATTTGGAACTCCATTACATAGCTGATATAATTTTGAATCTGGTTTATATCCCCATATCTTTAATAATCCATACATTATTTGAGATACTTGATATTGGTAGTACTTTGATAATACTCTCTTACCATTATCCTCTGTTACCCACTCATTAAAGAATTTCTCTGAAAATGGTATGAATATTAAATGTGTACACTGTTGACCTAATAACATTTTACATAGATTAACAGCATGATCTAAATCACATTCCTCAATCCTATGTGATAACTTATTGATGAAATATGCTGCAGAATCAAAGTATGATCTATCTGTTACAAAGTTATCCTCCATTCTGAAAGCTTTGTTACGTAGATTCAATACTTGCATATCTTGCATAAATACTGTTTTTGCATCTTGCTGTATCATATCAGCATGAGGCATATCTTTTGTTTCTGGTACTAAATCAGAATATGACCCAGATATGAAGGGTATATTCAATAATTCGGCTATTTCCTTAGCTATAGTAGTTTTTCCTACTCCAGAAACACCAGTGAACATAATTTGATACTTACCGTGATACATAAGTCTGTAGTTTTTTAAAAGGTTCTAAAAAATCTGGTATCTTGAAAGACCTTAGGTTAAACTTATCTAATACCATGAATAACCTGTCTTTCCTTATATTATTAGTACATCCTTTTACCCAAGGGACTTTCTTTATTGGATACAGATTCAAAGCAGATCTCAAGTCTATTAAAGGTTTATTCTTTTTGTATAGTTCTTCTAGTTGATCTCTTTCTATCCCTTTGAATTCTGCTCTTTTGGTATTAATGAAGTATTCTATACTACCAAACTGATCAAGAAATGATCTAGTTTTTACTTCTCCCATACCATAGTAACCTGGTATATCATCAGACTTATCACCATTCAATACCAAGTAGTCAACACATTCTTCTGCTGAATATCCCATTATCTCCTTACAAGTCTGATGATGTATCAGAGTTTCCTTACTTGGGTTAAATATTTTTACTTTCTTATCCAACAATTGACAGAAGTCTTTATCGGATGATATTATCAATGACTTACCCTTATGGTTTATTACCAACCAAGCAATATAATCATCTGATTCATGTCCCAACCCCTTAGTATCTATTATCATTTGAACTCCCAGTAATCTAAGAATCCTTCTCAACAAAGATAACTGTTTATTGAAGTCTTCATAATCCATACTTACCTTACTTCGGTGAGCTTTATAACCCTCCAATAAGTCATTACGGAAGTTTGATGATTTACTTTTATGAGTGTCAATTGTAATTACCACATGACTTGGCTTAAACCTTACAAGGTATGAACCTAATATTCTTAAGAATCCATATACTAATCCTGTTCCAGCTCCATTATTAGCTTTAAGATTCTTAAACTTATGGTATGAACGGTGAGCAAGATTACTACCGTCCACTACCATAAGCATTCTTGGCTTCCTACCCCTCGTCCGGAATGAGTTCATCTTCTTCTGCATCATCTGATTCTATTTGAGATTCATAGTCTAAATCTTCATCAACAGGGAACATATTTCGTGTAATCTTCTTCAGCTTGCGCTTAGTAGTTCCTATGGTGTTTATTCCTGCTGCCTTAAGAAGTTTCTTTCGAAGGTCTGCATCCTCTTCAATCAATCTATGAAAAGCATCCTCACCACGGCATAACTTATTCCCCTCGAACATATAAGTACCACCACTCAGCTTTTCAATTACACCCGCATCCTCTAATGACTCTTCTAACCAGAAATATCTGTCAAATCCTACTTCATGGTACTTTGGATTGAAGTAAATCGGAGCTTTGGATATAGTTTCTCTTGGAGGAGATACCTTGTTCTTTTTCATTTGAACAGTCACATACTTACCTGCTCGTCTTTCTTTACCCTTATATTTAATCTTCAAAGTCTTCCCTGAAAAGAATGCTAGCCTAATTGAAGCATAAAACTTAAGAGCTGCACCTCCGGGAGTAGTATTAGTATCTTGACCAAACCCTGCTCCAAGTTTACTACGTAACTGATTTATACATATCATGGTTACTCCCAACCGATAAAACAATTCATTCCTTATTCGGAACATCTTGTATATCTGCTTGGCTCGGTTACCCATTTCGGCTTTACCATCAGCCATCTTTGCATCTATAGCTTCTATTGAATCTAGAGCAGCTATTGAATCTATCACAACTATGATAGGTTCATTATTTACTAACTTTGATCTCCAATATATTGCTAAATCTGCTATTGCATCAGATATGGTTTCTATACGGGTATCATTTAATACTGTAACTCTTTCTGGATCCAATCCATTCTCTTCTGCCCATGAATTCATCCAGGCTTGTTCTGCATCTACCCAAATTACATGACCACCGAGTTGCTGAGTAGCATACGCGAAGTTATATGCTATCAGAGATTTTCCCGAGGATTCCTCACCCATTATTTCTATTATCTTTCCGAATGGTACACCACCACCCATTTGATAGTTGAGAGCAAAGAATGTTGATGGAATCCATAACCCATGATGATTTATGGTACTAGCCTTAAATTGTAGGGATGATCCATACTTCTTTAATATCTCATTCTGTGTTGGTACCTTAAATTTTCTGCCCCCTGATTTCTTTGAGGCTTTTACATTTCTTGCCATACTTATTTAGTATTAGATAAAAAGAGTGGAGTATAATAAACTATACCCCACTCCGAATTTAGGTATAATAATTCAGAGCCTTAAACGACTTACATCCATCCTCCAGCCCATACCCG
>OLPT01001137.1_pt1 | contig 17047 bp, 16 predicted proteins | sample 1673051 | NCBI WGS metagenome assembly OLPT01 (sample SAMEA3136750, study PRJEB25190) | human gut metagenome | biome: human gut; feature: human-associated habitat; material: faeces | place: Austria | collected 2013
ATATCAATCTTTTTCTCATCAGATTAGATTATCCGAGTTTTCGGACAGTCTCCCCTTTTAAGCGAAAACTCTCTCTTAAATATCATATCAATTAATCAAAAGAAAGACATGAACCAAAAGATCTATTTTTATATCTTTATTGCAATTCCACTAATTCTTGCTTCTATTGCAAGCTCTGTGCGGCTTTCACAGCCTGTCTTTTCCAACATTCGATGGATGTGATTTTTCACAGTACTTTCCGAAATCACCAGTTTTTCAGCGATCGCAGCATTCGAAGCACCAGTGGTCATCAATCGCAGTACTTCCATTTCTCGTTCTGTAAATTCATGACTTGTGGCCATCCCTACCTTAACTTGTGGTACCTTATCCGGATAAACAGATTCTCCACTCATTGTTCTGTCCATTACCTGCAGGATAGTTTCTTTCGATGCTTCTTTATACCAGAAGCTATCGATTCCAATCTCTCTTGCCCTTGTAAGCCAAGATGTTTCCGGCATAGATGTTACAGCAATAATCTTCACTTCTGGTCTGAATTTTTTTATCTCACAGGCGGCTGACAGTCCATTCGAACCATCTGACATAAGAATGTCCATCAGAATTAAATCAACTGGATTTCCTTTCAGTGCTTTTGTGGCCAATGCTGCTGAATCTACCTGCATTACAAGTTTATATTTTTCACTGGATTTTATGTACATTTCAAATAACTGCCTGGCTATATACTGATCATCTACGATCATTACTTTTACTTTCTTCATACTTTCTCCTTTTTTAAGGTCACATAAATTGCAAAAATCGGGAAACTTTCAATGCGAAACTCTCCATCTATTGATTCTACCATCATCCTGAGATTGCGAAGTCCGCCCTTTTCTTCTATTTTCTGTTTGGGTATCTCTCCATCATTGTGCAGACATATTTGCACATCTTCTCCGGAATTGTCTATTTCAATGTAAAGATAATGTCCTCCGGCATGCTTGATCATATTATTCAGGCTTTCTCTTAAAAGTGCATATATAACCCGCTGTTCTTTTTCTGTCTGTGGAAGCTCTCCTTCAAAAATAATTTCCACATCCATTAAATCTGCAATTTTTTTCAATTCCTCAAATGACTTCTTGTTTTCTTTTTCTCCTGCCTCATAAGTCATCGAATTTACAACATATTTCCACATTGCAAGAAGTTCCTTGCGCCTCTTGGAATTCTCAGGTTCTTCCAGATAAGTCAGAAGTGCAAGAAGAACGCGTCCGAGATCATCATGTACTTTCATCTTTGCTTCCAACATTTCTTTCTGCCGCGTAACGGTTTCTACTTCTTCATTAAATTTCATGAGCCTTCTATTGATATCATTCAACTTAGTATTTCTATCCTTCAGCTCCCGATTCAGCTGGTACTGCTCTGCGATATCGTATGCTATAATTTCCTGATACGAAGTATCTTTCATGGACACTTCTTTTTTCAAAAAGTTCCATACTTTTGTGTCTGAAAATCGAAGAATCAAAGACGGCTCATTCCTTATGACTTCTGCTTTCTCTGAAGTTTGAATGTTCTGTAAATCTTCCCAGAAATCATTCGCATTCATAATCTCTGTTTGAAATAAATATCCGCAAATCTCATTCATTTGTATGTTTACCAGAATTGGCTGTCCCTCCATAGATGCATAGCAGATTCCATCCATTCTTGCATCGAATGTTTCCTTTACAGACCGAGCCGTCAGATATTCCGGAGTATTTTTTTCTTTTTTCCATAGTAAATATTCTACTCCATACAAAAGTGCAAGTAGTAAAACACCATATGAAAATGGTATCTTTTCAAGAATTCTACCTGGCACAGATTCAGTCATATGTCCACCTCTTGCAAGATCAGCAAGTCCTTGCATTAATATTGTTGAAAAAATGAGTATACCGACTGCCAGTGACAACAAGTACCATCTTCTTTTTCTTTCAATCATATTCAAAAAGGCAGAAATTTCCCAAATTGTAATTATAGTAATAATGATTCCCAATATAATCTGACTTTCTTTTGACAATTCAGTAAATGAACGTTTCATAATATCCATGATTACTGTTTTCATGAAACACCACCTCCTAAAAGCGGTAATGTTCCCCGGATATATAACGTATCTTCTTCCGAAAATGTCTCAAAGGTTCCATTACATTTTTCAAATTTTTTCTGTATTTCCAATAAATTCCGGGTACTTTTTACCCGGTCAAGTTCTATTTTTATTGAAAGAACATCTTTCATATCCAGCAGAACCATTACTGCTCTTGTTTTTTGAAGGACACACTCTATAATCTTTTCAAAAGACTCATATACCAAAATTGCATCTTTTCCGTAAAGGAATCCTTCTCCTTTTTTCTCTCCATAAGCCTTGATTCCATATAACCGCATATATTCCAATGATTCAGATAATGCAAGCCATAATTCTCCAACATTCAAGACTCCTGACTGCCTGGACATAATCAACAGATTTGAACACCGTTTTATATATACATTCAAAACTCCTCCATAGCAAAGTTTCTCTCTAATGTCCTGATCATTCTGCTCTAAGGAATCCAAAAGCTCATTTAATTCCTTTAGCTGCGGTGACACCTCTCTGGCAATTTCATTATATAACTGATTCTTTTCTTCCACCTTGATTTTCTTTTCAGATAATCTGATTGCTCCCTCCAGCATGGCATTTTCTTCAACCAGAACATCTCCAACATCTTCAAGATTTCTATTTAATTTCAAAATATCCGAAATATCTTTGTACCAAAATCCCCACCCTCCGCTGACTTCATGACTTCTTAATATTGTCTGTTCGTCAGATAAAAGAACGGTTTTTCTTTTTGCAGTTATAATCTGCTCCTTCTTTACTGGCAGACATTTCTCTGAAGAATAAAAGATATTCCCTTCAAAATCCATAAGCCCACCGCCAGCCGACGAAACTTGCCACAAATCCATGTAACTATCATTAGACGGAAGAAGTCGGGCTAAGATCAGACATTCCATAAACGCCGGAAAAATAAAACAAATTATTTCTGCCATTTTGTATAATGAAGGAAAAAGCCCCTTGGGACTTAATATATATATAATTGTGTACACTCCCCCGATTCCTAATGGAATCATCGGAATCCAGATTTTTCGGCGATTTTGTGAAAACGCACATCTGGAAAATGTGATCACCAGGATCATGGCACAGAATATCACGATCCAGCCAATTGCCAGAATATATAAAAATCCCCTTGTGTATTCCATTCCCCAATTCTGTATTCCATCTGGAAAACGAAAAGCAAGCTGATGAAAATCATTAGTCATAATTCCGCCTATCAAAATGAACGCCGGAATGTAAAGTATTCTCCACTTTCGCTCTAATTGATAATGATACGGTTTTCCAATATATAAAACTGCAAAAAACATCCATAGTACCGCAAGTGTCTGCGGAACATAATATAAATACCAGGCATATCGTGCATATACACTTCCACTTGGTAAAAAATCAAATTTTATCGTCCTTACTGCCATCAAAAATAACATCAAAGCAGCGACTCCACTTAAAAATTTACATTCCTCATTCTGCAAAAGTCCGCGTTTCACCTGACTGATCCAAATAAATAAAGCTGATGTATAAAGCAAAAAAATAATAATATTACAGGAATATCCCGGAATTACATTGAACAAAACACGAACCGGTCCACTCATAATAATCAAAAATATACATACCCAGTCCAAGAAAATTGTCTTTTTTATTTTCCTCAAATACCTCTCCTCCACCTGCAGACATAACCTCTTTTCTTTCATTGTATCGAAGATAGTATGAATTTGCAATGCAAAAGGGCACCCCTTTCTTCAAAAAGGGACACCCTTAATCCATGATGGGGACGTAGCATTTTAACACTTTACTACGTCCCCAATTTACAATTTTTTTATTCTGCTACGTCTTTCATGCTGAATGAGAATCTTCCCATCTTATCTTTTCCAAGGCATACAACTTTCACTGTATCGCCAAGTGTCAGGACGTCTTCTACATGATTCACTCTTTCTTTTGAAATTTTAGAAATGTGTACCATTCCTTCTTTACCTGGTGCAAACTCAACGAATGCTCCAAACTCTTTGATGCTGATGACTTTTCCTTCCAGAACCTGTCCGGCCTCAAAGTCAGTAACGATTGTATAAATGAGCTTTCTTGCCTGCTCCATTCCTGTTGCGTCTGTTCCGCAGATAGATACTGCACCATCGTCTGTAATATCAATCTTCACACCTGTCTGCTCAATGATCGCATTGATTGTCTTTCCTCTCTGACCGACAACATCACCGATCTTCTGAGGATCGATCTGCATCTGGATAATCTTAGGTGCGTATTCTCCGACCTCAGCTCTTGGCTCATTGATTGCTTTGGACATAACCTCATCCATAATGTAAAGTCTTGCTTTTCTTGTCTTTGCAATTGCCTCTTCAATGATGGCTCTTGTCAATCCGTGAATCTTGATATCCATCTGGATAGCTGTGATACCTTCATGTGTTCCGGCTACCTTGAAGTCCATATCTCCGAAGAAGTCTTCCAGTCCCTGGATATCTGTCAGTACAAGGTAATCATCATCAGTATCACCTGTTACAAGTCCACAGGAGATTCCTGCTACTGCAGATTTGATTGGTACACCTGCTGCCATCAGAGCCATAGAAGATGCACATACACTTGCCTGTGATGTGGATCCATTGGACTCAAATGTCTCAGATACTGTACGGATCGCATATGGGAAATCTGCCTCACTTGGAAGTACTGGTACAAGTGCACGCTCAGCCAACGCTCCATGTCCGATCTCACGGCGTCCCGGTCCTCTGGAAGGTCTTGTCTCGCCTACAGAGTATGATGGGAAATTATAGTGGTGCATATATCTCTTTGTTGTCTCTGCCTCGTCAAGTCCGTCTAATCTCTGTGCCTCAGATAACGGAGCCAGTGTACAGATATCACAGATTTGTGTCTGTCCACGAGTAAACATTGCAGAACCATGAACTCTAGGAATCAGGTCTACCTCTGCTGCCAATGGTCTGATCTGATCGATCTGTCTTCCATCTGGACGCTTGTGGTCTTTTAAAATCATCTTACGAACAGTCTTCTTTTGGTACTGATATACAGCATCCGGAAGAATTGCAAGCCACTCTTCATTGTCTGCAAATGCTTCTTCTAACTTTTCTGTAACAACACGAATATTTTCTTCTCTAGTCTGCTTGTCATCCGTAAATACAGCTTCTTCCATCTCTTCTGGAGTTACCACTTCTTTCATAGCTGCAAATAACTCTTCCGGTACAGCAAAGCTCTCATATGAGTGCTTTGGCTTTCCACACTCAGCTACGATTGTATCAATGAATTTGATCACTTCCTGGTTCACTTCGTGAGCCTTGAAGATTGCATCGATCATCTGCTGCTCCGGCACTTCATTGGCACCGGCCTCGATCATGATAACTTTCTCTCTTGTAGATGCAACAGTCAGGGCAAGATCTGATACAGCTTTCTGCTCTGCAGTCGGATTAATCACAAACTCGCCATCAACAAGTCCAACCTGTGTTGTAGAGATTGGTCCATCAAACGGAATATCTGAAATAGTTGTTGCAATTGCAGCACCAAGCATAGCTGTAAGCTCCGGTGAGCAGTCCTGATCTACAGATAATACCAGATTCTCCAGTGTTACATCGTTACGATAATCTTTCGGGAACAGCGGACGCATCGGACGGTCGATAACACGATCTGTCAGAACTGCATTCTCAGATGCCTTTCCCTCTCGTTTATTAAATCCTCCCGGAATCTTTCCTACAGCGTACATTCTCTCATTGTACTCTACACTTAATGGGAAGAAATCAATTCCTTCTCTCGGCTTTTCAGATGCAGTTGCCGTACACAGAACAGTCGTATCACCGTAATGCATCAGAACAGCACCATTTGCCTGCTTTGCAACTCTGTCTACATCTACGCGAAGAGTTCTTCCAGCCAGTTCCATCTCAAACTTTTTGTACATAGTGTTCTCCTTTTTCTCTATTACTCTTGAACTCACGGGATACCATATGAAAATCCCACGCTCTCGTATTCTCTCACTTTTGGTATCTCATGTATTATTCATCGGCCGGGGAACACCGAAACTACTGAAAAATGTACTTTTCATCGAAGCAAATACCCTTTTCAGTGGTCTCGGAGTGTTATCCCCGTCCACAATCTTTAATATTATAACATACATATATAAAATGTGCCATATAAAAATTCATATTACATGGTATCGGCTTTTTGGGGATTTTTGGCTTTTTTATATTAGAAAATGCAATTTCCTACTATAGAAAAAGAGACGTCCATAAAATGAACGTCTCTAAACATAACTGAATTATTTTCTCAGTCCAAGCTTCTCGATCAGTGCACGATATCTCTCGATATCTGTCTTCTTAAGGTATGCAAGAAGTCCTCTTCTCTGTCCTACCATCTTAAGAAGTCCTCTTCTTGAGTGGTGATCCTTCGGGTTAGCTTTGAAGTGATCTGTAAGATCGTTGATTCTAGCTGTCAGGATAGCGATCTGTACTTCCGGTGATCCTGTATCCCCTGCTGTTCTACCATACTCTGCAATAATCTGTTTTTTCTGCTCTTTTGTTACCATGTTGTGGTTCCTCCTTAAATTCTAATATATCGCCTGGCATTAAGTAACGGTTGGAGAATCCAATTACCGAACACCGGCTAACTCACTTGACTAATATATCATATATACTTTATCTTGTAAAGCACTAATTTTATGTTTAAATTTGAATGCTTAAATTTTAAAATACTGTCTGCCGCTGGCGATATCTTTATCCACACGCGCTTTCAGTTCTTCTTTATTTTCAAATTTCTGCTCCGGTCTGACGAACTCAATCAGTTCCACCATGACTTCTTTTCCATAAGCATCTGCTTCATAATCAAATAAAAATGTCTCAAGCCACACTTTTTCTTCGTTGGATACTGTCGGTCTGACTCCCACATTTGCAATACCATTATATCCATAACCGTCCATATACGCCCGGCACAGATACACGCCTCTCGGCGGTATAATCTTGCGCTTCGGCCATGCAATATTCATCGTTGGAAATCCAAGTGTTCTTCCAAGTTTATGTCCATGCTCTACCGTGCCGCAGATTCCATAAGAATAACCCAGAAGTCTGCCGACCAGATCCATGTTTCCGGTTCCCAGTATCTTCTTTGTGTAGGTACTGCTGATAATATGATTCTCATACCGTATCTTTTCCAGAACGATCAGGCGGTATCCATATCTCTCCTGGAACTTGTCCAGCATATAGATATCTCCTTCCTTATTATATCCAAACTGGAAATCTGTACCTACGACCACATAAGCTGCGTGAAAGGTTCCGATGATGATATTCCGGATAAAATCCTCGGCTCTCATCTGACGGATTTCATCTGTAAATGGACACTCGACCAGATAATCCACCTCATCCTCCAGATGAATCTGCCGTTCCTGCGGAAGCATCAATAGCGCCGGTGAATCCATATCGAACGCACATACTACACTATCTACATCATCTTTGTCCTGCAGTTTTTTCACTGTGTCAACGAGCGTCATATGCCCTTTATGAAGTCCGTCAAACTTTCCAAATGTCACTGCTGTCTTTCTGGCATTGTCATAATGCTCAAGACCTTTGATATACTGCATCTATTTTTCCTCTTTTATATAAAACATTTTCCGTATCCGGTATTCACGTTCTTTCTCGTGATACTGATACACCCCAATAAAATCTTCTACATCATCATATACCCTGACATACGCTTCGTCCAGAATATTTTCATCTTTCCGGACATCTCTGTCTTTGATCCCATTACCATTATACGCAAGTCTCGCCGCTTCTCCCGACACAATAATGCTCGGATAATTTGCGAACATTTGATCAATTGGAATCAGTATTTCTGACAGTCTGTCTTCTTTCTTTAATACCTCGATCTGTGCAAGTGTCAGACTGTCCTTTATCTCAAATGTGCTTACCTTTGTTCTTGTAAGCTTTTCCATACATGCACCACATCCAAGCTTCTGCCCGATATCGTGGCACAGTGTACGGATATATGTTCCTTTTGAGCAATGAACCTTCATTGTCACCCGTGGCAATGCTATACTTAGGATTTCAATATCGAAAATCTGTACCCGTCTTGCCGCACGCTCTACAGTCTTGCCTTCTCTGGCAAGCTCATAAAGCTTCTTTCCGTTGATTTTAAGCGCGGAATACATAGGTGGAACCTGATTGTAATCCCCCACAAAATCTAAAACTGCAGCCCGGACCTGTTCTTCTGTAATCTCGTCTGTCTCACTGCTTTTTAGTATCTGTCCGGTTGTATCCTGGGTATCTGTCTCCACACCCAGAAGCATCACAGCCTCATAGACTTTGTCTTTATCTGTCAGCATATCGCACAATTTTGTTGCACGTCCCAGACATACAGGCAGCACACCGACCGCATCCGGATCCAATGTGCCTGTGTGACCAATTTTCTTCTGTCCCACGATTCCACGAAGCTTTGCAACCACGTCATGAGAAGTAAATCCCTGCTCTTTATATACATTTATAACTCCGTGTATCATGCCTATCCTTTCAACTGCTCATCAATGCGCTCTGCCAGATTATTCAGAATATCCTGCGGCGTACCTGTCATAGTAACTCCAGAAGCTTTTTCATGTCCACCGCCGCCAAAATATCCTGCAATCTTGCTTACATCAACTTCATTCCCAGAACGAAGGCTGACTTTAAATACATTCTGATCCAGCTCATACATAAAAATAGCAACTTCCACGCCTCTGGTATTACGGAGCTGGCTTACAATTCCGTCAAGATCTTTTGGCTTTACACCATAGAAATCCATGACTTTCTTACGAATATAGGAGACGATACATTTTCCTTCCATGAACAAAAAGCTCTCCACCAGTGCACGTCCGAAAATCTGCATTCTCGCATAAGATTTTTCGTAAAATGTATCCATAATAAGATCTGCCGCATCAATTCCAGTCTCCAGAAGTTCTGCCGCCGCACGAAATGTAGATGGTCCGGCACAGGAATACTGAAATACTCCTGTATCATGTACGATTCCTAGATACAGTGCTTCTGCAATCTCTTTTGTAATCTTATCTTTATCAATCAGATTGTAAACAAGCTCTGAAGTGGAGCTTGCATCTGGTACAACATAATTATCCTGTGCAAAACAGATATTGCTGACATGATGATCAATACAAAGTGTATGTCCTGCACTTACGAACAGTGGCACAGAAAACTCCAGTCTTCCGGTATCTCCACAGTCCAGTACAATGAACAGATCATAATGTTTACTCTCGTCAATCTCATGTAAAATCTCATCCGTCCCTTTGATTCTGTAAAATGTAGATGGGATTTCCTCCAGAAAAACATCCACTTCTTTGTCCGGATAATTATTCTGGATATACTGATACATTGCCATACAGGATCCGACACAGTCGCCATCCGGACGCACATGTCCTCCGATGGCGATTGTTTTTGCCGGTTCCAGAATCTTATTCAGATTCAACATCTTCATCACCTTCTGTGTTCAGACCTTTTGTTACTTCATCAATCTTCTTGGACATGTTAACACCATACTCAATAGACTGATCCAGAATGAACTGAATCTCCGGAGTGTTTCGCATATTCAGAGTTCTTGCCAGTTCGCGGCGGATAAATCCTTCTGCACTTCTCAGTCCTTTGATCGTATCCTCCTGCGCCTTTACGTCACCGAGAACACTGATATATGCTTTACATGTCTTAAGATCTGGTGCCACCTCGACTGCTACAACAGATGTCCACGGAGCTACCCGCGGGTCCTTTAAGCCCCGGCGGATAATCTCACTGAGTTCACGCTGTACTTCAGTGTTCACTCTTGTATTCTTAATACTTCTTTTTCTCAATTTCTATTCCTCCTAAGAGAAGGCTTTTCACATGATTTCCCTTATCTTGGAACCTCTACCATCTTGAAGGCTTCTACAAGGTCACCCTCTTTGATATCATTGAAGTTTGCAAATACGAAACCACACTCATAGCCTGCTTTTACTTCTTTTACATCATCTTTGAAACGTTTCAGAGACGCAAGCGGTCCTTCAAAGATCACAATTCCATCTCTTGTCAGACGAACTGAGCAGTCACGCTCAAACAAGCCATCCAGTACATAGGAACCTGCAATAGTTCCGACACCGGAAGCCTTAAATGTCTGACGCACTTCTGCATGACCAAGTACTTTTTCTTCGAATACCGGATCAAGCATTCCTTTCATAGCTGCCTCTACATCCTCAATCGCATTATAGATGACACGATACAGACGTACATCTACGCCCTCTCGCTCTGCTGTTTCTTTTGCAGTTGCGTCCGGACGTACGTTAAATCCAATGATGATTGCATTAGATGCAGATGCAAGGCTGACATCAGACTCATTGATCGCACCAACACCACCATGGATTACTTTTACAATAACTTCGTCGTTAGACAGCTTCAGAAGGCTCTGTTTTACAGCCTCTACAGATCCCTGTACATCAGCCTTAACGATCAGATCAAGTTCTTTTAAGTTACCTTCCTGAATCTGTGTAAACAGATCATCCAGGGAAAGTTTTGACTTTGTATCTTCAAGAAGTTTCACTTTATTCTGAGCAATAAATGTCTCAGCAAAGCTTCTTGCCTCTTTTTCATTCTTACAGCATACTACAACTTCTCCTGCATTCGGTACATCATCAAGTCCAAGAATCTCTACTGGAACAGATGGACCTGCCTCTTTGACACGTCTTCCCTTGTCATCCATCATAGCTCTTACTTTACCATGTGCAGAACCTGCTGCAATTGCATCTCCGACACGGAGTGTACCTTTCTGCACAAGTACAGTTGCGACCGGACCTCTTCCTTTATCAAGCTGTGCTTCCAATACAAGACCTCTTGCACGGCGGTTCGGATTTGCTTTTAATTCCATAACCTCGGCAGTCAGAAGGATCATTTCCATCAGTTCTTCCAGACCTTCTCCTGTCTTAGCAGATACCGGAACAAAAATAGTACTTCCACCCCAGTCCTCTGCAATCAATTCATACTCTGTCAATTCCTGTTTTACACGATCAACATTAGCACTCGGTTTATCAATCTTGTTGACAGCTACAATAATCTCAACACCTGCAGCTTTTGCGTGGTTGATAGCCTCAACAGTCTGTGGCATGACACCGTCATCTGCTGCGACAACAAGGATTGCGATATCTGTAGAACTTGCTCCACGCATACGCATTGCTGTAAACGCCTCATGTCCCGGTGTGTCCAGGAATGTGATTTTTTCTCCATTTACCTCTACAACAGAAGCACCAATGTGCTGTGTGATACCACCAGCCTCTCGGTCGATGACATTTGTCTGACGGATAGCGTCCAAAAGGGAAGTCTTACCGTGGTCAACGTGACCCATGACACAGACTACAGGTGGACGTTTTTTCATCTTGCTTTCATCCTCTTCGTCCTCTTTAAGAAGTTCTTCAATCACATCAACAACTTCCTCTTTTTCACAGAGAACATCAAACTCCAATGCGATTTCTTCAGCTGTCTCGTAATCAATTTCCTGATTGACTGTTACGATTTTACCCTGCATGAAGAGTTTCTTTACAATAACCGAAGGAACAATCTTCATCTTATCTGCAAGTTCCTGAATCGTCAGAACCTCTGGAATCGTGATAGATTTGATCTGCTCTTCCTGTTTCTGCTCTTTCTTCTCCGGTTTCTGAAGCTGAGTCTTTGGCTCATTCTTGCCCTTCTTACCTTTTCCTACGCGGTCTTCGTCATGGCGGAAGTCTTTATCTTTCTTCTTAAAGTCATCCTTACCTTTTCCTTTGTTTCTCTGTGGCTTCTGACCTTCCACGATTGGCTCTGGAATTGCCGGACTGTTCTTGCGGTTGTCACGTCTGTCATCACGTCCACGATTATCACGTCTATCATCACGTCCGCCCTGATTACGATTGTCGCGTCTATCATCTCTTCTGTCATCACGTCCATGATTATCACGTCTGTCATCACGTCCGCCCTGATTACGATTGTCGCGGTTATCTCTTCTGTCATCGCGTCCGCCCTGATTACGGTTATCGCGTCTGTCATCTCTTCTGTCATCACGTCCACGATTATCTCTTCTTTCGTCGCGGTTATCACGATTTCCCTGAGAACGGTTTTCTTTTCTCTCCTGCTCTTTTTTCTCCTGTTCCAGTCTCTTCTTCTGCGCGGCTGCAGCTGCTTCTGCCTCATGCATCTGCTGAACCTGTTGACGGATTCTGTCCGGACGTGGACGAATTGGCTGGGATGGTCTTTCATCTCTTACTTCTTTGCGTCCATTCTGGAATTTTCCATTTTTATTTCCACCGTTTGAACGGTTATCTCTTTTATCATCACGTCCAGTCTGAGAACGGTTATCGCGTCTGTCGTCACGTCCCTGACCCTGACGCTTTCCGCCCTGTCTTCCACCACTCTGGGTGTTCTGCGGGCGGAATACCTGGACGATTTTTTTCTTCTTTGGTGCGTCAGATTTTTCCTCTTCTGCTTTTTCGACATCTGCCTTTGGTGCAAATGCTTTTCTTACCATATCTGCTTCTGCCTCGTCGATGGTACTCATATGTGTCTTGGCTTCCACATCCTTTTTATTCAGGAACTCAACAAGCTCTTTGCTCGGCTTATCAAGTTCTTTCGCTAACTCATATATTTTGATTTTTGACATATACACTACCTCCTCTATGCAACCGTATTATCTTCTGTCTTCATCTGCTTCGTAATTTCCTTCGCAAAACCTTCGTCCAGTATTGCAAGAGATGCCCGGAATTCCTTTCCCATTGCATGCCCCAAGGTATCTTTATCTTTATAAAAATAGATTGGCACTTCATAAAATTCACACATATCCCGGAACTTTTTCTTTGTATTTTCGGAAGCATCTCCTGCCACAATAACAAGCGCTGCTCTTCCTGTCTTTACTTCCTTTTCTGTACAGAACTCTCCGCTGGCTGTCTTACCTGCCCGCGTTGCAAGCCCGACGAGTGATAAGATCTTATCTGGTTTCAAGCTCTGTCATCTCCTTTTCCAAAGACTCATACACTTCCTGCGGAATTGCCTGCTTAAAAGATCTCTCAAGGCCCTTACTTTTCACTGCCTTTTTCAGACATTCCTGATTTGGACAAATGTATGCGCCCCGTCCATTTTTGCGTCCGGTCGCATCTAACAGAAATTCTCCTTCACTGGTACGGATCACACGGATCATTTCTTTTTTATTCTTCATTTCCTGACATCCCACACACTGACGCATAGGAATCTTTTTATTTGCTCCCAATGAGATTCTTACGCCTCCTCACCGTCTTCTTCCGGCTGAACATTAGCTTCTGTTTCATTTTCCGCTTCTGTATCTACTTCTACATCTGCGTCCTCTGGATATTCTTCATTCTCATCATAAACATCTTCTTCGTACACACCTTCGCCCAGTTCCATATAGTTCTCTGGAAGCTCACCGGACTCAATTGCCTGTGTCTCGCTCTTGATATCGATCTTATATCCAGTCAGTCTTGCTGCCAGTCTTGCATTCTGTCCTTCTTTACCGATTGCAAGGGAAAGCTGATAATCCGGTACAATAACGCTTGCTTTCTTCTCATCCGGATCAGCCATAACAGAAATAACTTTTGCAGGGCTTAACGCATTCTCAATCAGGATTGCCGGATTATCGCTCCAGTTGATGATATCAATCTTCTCGCCACGAAGTTCATTCACAATCGCATTGACTCTGGCTCCGTTCATACCAACGCATGCTCCGACCGGATCTACATCCGGATCATTAGACCATACCGCAATCTTTGTTCTGCTTCCGGCCTCTCTTGCAATACTCTTAATCTCTACAATTCCGTCTCTTACCTCTGTAACCTCAGACTCGAACAGTCTCTTTACAAGTTCCGGATGTGTACGTGATACAAGAATCTTCGGTCCTTTTGTTGTATTCTTTACTTCTACAACATAGAGCTTGATGCGCTCTGTTGGTTTGAATACTTCACCTTTGACCTGCTCATTCTCTGTCAGCATAGCATCTGCTTTTCCAAGGTTGATACTTACATTCTTACCTACATAACGCTGAACGATACCTGTCACGATATCCTTCTCTTTCTCAAAATACTGATCATATACAACTTTCCGCTCTTCCTCGCGGATTTTCTGAAGGATCAGGTTCTTTGCATTCTGTGTTGCAATACGTCCAAATGATTTGGATTCGATTGGAACACGAACGATATCGCCGAGGTCATAATGTCCATCTAACTGGCTTGCCTCGTCAAGACTGATCTGCTCAAGCGGATCTTCTACAGTCTCAACAACTGTCTTCTCTGCAAAAAGCTGGTAATCACAAGTATCATGATCCATAATAACTTTGATATTATCTGCTTTACCAAAATGGTTCTTACATGCATTTAACAGGGAATTCTCAATTGCATCTAACAGAGTCTCTTTGCTAATTTCTTTTTCTTTTTCCAAAATATTCAACGCTTCTAATAATTCTGTGTTCATAGTAATTCTCCTCCTAATCTAAAAATCGAACGCCAGGCGAATAAGCGCAATATCGCCTTTTTCAAATGTCTTCATAGTTCCATCTTCCAGTTCTATCGTAACTGTTCCTGCCTCATAATCATAGCTGTCAAGAAGTCCTGTGAATTCTTTCTTCTTGTCAACCATACGGTAGGTACGTATCTCAACTTCTTTACCAAGATTACGTTTATAATCTTTCTCCTTCTTCAGAGGTCTTCCAAGTCCAGGAGAGCTGACCTCCAGAACATAAGAATCTTCAATAAAATCTTTTTCATCTAAAATATCTGATAATCTGCGGCTTACAGCTTCGCAGTCATTCACTGTAATTCCGCCCGGTTTGTCAATGTAAGCCCGCAGATACCACATGCTGCCTTCTTTTACATACTCTACATCTACCAGTTCAAATTCCAGTTCCTCCATGATCGGATTCAGGATTTCTTCCGTCTTCTGCTCATAAATTTCTCTTTTTGACAATGTTCTAATTTCCTCCTTACTGTGCCAAAGACTTCTTGTCTTTTTACACACCCATGCAACAAAGAAGAGTGAACTTACGTCCACTCTTCTGCCGATTCCTATGTTACTATTCCAAAGTATAGCACCACAAACCCTAAAAATCAAGGCTTTTTTATATTTACATCAATCTTTTCCAAAGACTTTTCCAGCGACTACGCTGCAATTCCCCTTAAGTCTTTAATCACGATTGTTCGTAAGTTTTAACTTATCCAGTATATAAAAGATCAGACTCAGGATCATGGCAACTACACACGCCAGTACCATTCCCGTAAGCTGTACATCCCCAAAATTTACTGCAATACCGGAAAGTCCTGTTACAAACACAACACTTGTCAGTGTCAGGTTTCTGGATTTACCATAGTCTACCTGCGCGTCTACAAGAATCCTGATTCCGGAAGCTCCTATCATTCCATACAAAAGGAAGGAGATTCCTCCGATGACCGGTCCTGGAATCGTCTGGATCAGCATAGACAACTTCCCGACAAAGGAACAGATAATGGAAAGCACTGCTGCCCCTGCAATAACGCGCACGCTATATACCTTTGTCACTGCCATAACTCCGATATTCTCACCGTAAGTCGTTGTCGGGACGGAACCGATCAGACCTGAAAGCATCGTTGAAAAGTTATCTCCAAACAGAGATCTGTGAAGCCCCGGATCTTTTAACAGATCCCGTCCGATAATCTTGCCAGTCACAACCTGATGTCCGATATGCTCTGAGGTAATAACAAGTAATACCGGAAGGATCATAAGAATTGCTCCCATATCAAACTTTGCAGGTTGGAAGTTTGGCAGGACGAACCAGGAAGCTGCTGCTACCTGTGAGAAATCTAAGATTCCAAGACAGAACGCTGCCACATATCCTGCAATAACTGCGATCAGGATTGGGATTACAGATAAAAAGCCACGGAATAAAATATTTCCAAATATCGCAACACCAAGTGTCACTAAAAATACAATTACATTTTTCATATCCGGCTTGTCGCAAAGAAGTCCCGCATTGCTTGCTGCAGAGCCGGATAACTCCAGTCCGATCAAAGCAACGACCGGTCCCATAGCTGCAGGCGGCAGAACCACGTCAATCCATTCTGTTCCACATTTATAAATAATAAAAGAAAGAATACAGCCGCAGAAACCGACTGCCACGAATCCTCCCAGGGCATAAGAATAACCCATTTTACTAATAACGATTCCTGCCGGTGCAAGAAATGCAAAGCTGGAACCTAAGTATGCCGGCGCCTTCCCCTTGGTCACTGTCATAAAAATCAAAGTTCCCACACCGTTCATAAATAACACAATTGCCGGATTGATCCCGAAAATGAACGGTACAAGCACAGATGCGCCGAACATGGCAAACATGTGCTGAATGCTGAGCGGCAAGAGCAGCTTAAATGGCACCTTGTCCTCAACCTGAATGATCTTCCTCTCACTCATCTTAAATCCTCCTCATAGTTTGGTATTGAAACCACATTTTTTCTATTGTATAATGAAACATCATAAAAACAAAGGAGATTTTAAAATATTTATGAATTTTAATCAGATTGCAATGCTCCAGAAGTTAAAAAGCAGCATGGATCGTTTCCGCAACAATCATCCGAAGTTTCCACTTTTCTTAAAAGCCATCGTTGGAAATGCACTGGAAGAAGGAACCCTTGTGGAAATCAATGTCACAACTCCTGAAGGGAAGAATTACTGTACGAATTTAAAATTAAAGCAGGAAGATCTGGAATTTTTCCAGACATTGAGTGAAATGGGAAGCCAACATTAATGTCAGCTTCCCATTTTCTTTATATTGTATATCCGTCACGAAACACCATCATCATCTCGTTAGTCAGACTGATGTCGTCCGGCTCTACCGGAATCTGATTCCGTTCGAACCATTCGGCAAGTGCCAGTTCATTTCCATCTAATTTCACCTGATCCGATCCGTCAAGCTCGCAGAAGAATCCCATCAGTAATGTATCTGAAAATGCCCACGGCTGATTCT
>OLPT01001145.1_pt1 | contig 16949 bp, 2 predicted proteins | sample 1673051 | NCBI WGS metagenome assembly OLPT01 (sample SAMEA3136750, study PRJEB25190) | human gut metagenome | biome: human gut; feature: human-associated habitat; material: faeces | place: Austria | collected 2013
TGCGCGCATTGCCGCTGGCAGATGGTGGCGAGGGAACGCTCGATGCCGTTGCCGCGTGCGGCGGTGAGATTGTGATCTGCGAGGTTGCAGGTCCCTTGGGCGACCGCGTGTCTGCCCGGATGCTGGTGGACGACGAGCGCGACTCGGCTGTAATTGAGATGGCCGAGGCGGCGGGTATTGGGTATTCACCCTGCACGGAATCGGCGGCGCTTGCGGCTTCGACCTATGGCGTGGGCGAGCTGATACTCCGTGCGGTTCGCGCCGGGGCAAAGACTATCTATATTGGTCTGGGCGGCAGTGCCACCAACGACGGTGGCGCCGGCATGCTGCAGGCGCTGGGCGCGCGTGTGGTCGATGACCAGGGCTGCGATGTCGCCCCCGGTCTTGCCGGACTTGAGCGGGTGGCGAGCGTTGATTTGGCGCCAGCGCTTCGGGCTTTGGATGGCACTCGTATTGTTGTGCTTTCGGATGTCGATAATCCGCTCGTAGGGCGTCGCGGCGCGCTTGCGGTGTTCGGCGGACAGAAGGGTCTGCCGGCGGATGATGCCGAGGCACTGAGCAGGTGCGACAGCTGGATGGTCGGCTACGGTCGCTTGCTCGATACAGCGATTTTCGAGGCGCGGGCCCAAGGGTTGTTGCGCACACCCGAGGGTGCGCGGACATTTGGATCGGTGCTCGGCGTGCCCGGCGCGGGCGCTGCCGGTGGCTTGGGCGCGGCGTTGCTGGCGCTCGGCGCGGAGCTACGCTCGGGTGTGGAGACGGTGCTCGACCTCGTGGGGTTTGACGAGCGCGTGCGCGATGTCGACCTGGTCATAACGGGCGAGGGCAATATGGATGAGCAGTCCGCCGCCGGTAAGGCGCCGGTTGGTGTGGCTCGCCGCGCCAAGCGATATGGCAAACCGGTGGTTGCCGTCGTGGGTGGTCGCGCTGACAACCTCGATGCGGTGTATGGGCAGGGCGTCGACTTGGTGCTTCCGATCTGCCGCAAACCCATGTCCCTCGACCAGGCGCTCGAACCACGGGAAGCCACAACCAACCTCATCTGTGCCGGCGAGGCAGCCGCCCAATCCTACGACCTTGGCCGTATCTAAAACCCATCCCCTCGATAAGTTGCGGTGAAATACGGAGCGTTTTTGCCTTTAAGGGGCCAATTCAGTCCGTATTCCACCGCAACTTCGAGAATGGCCATTCGAGGTTGGCCGCCTTGTGCCTTGGGTCGGACCGTTTGCCACGAAACGTGGCCATCTACTACGTTAAACCGGCCACCCTCGACCATCCCGGATTTTGTGAAATTAAAACCGCAGGTAGAAAGCTTGCCGTTTTTCGAAAAAGCCGGCTATGGTTGACCCCTGCGGCCTAAACGTAGTAGATAGGTCCTTTTCGTGGCGCAGCGTCAGACCAGTCTTTTTGGGGCGGGGTTATTTTGACTACATGCCGATCTGATTGCCCAAGTAGTCAAAATAGCCCCGTCCCAAATTAGCTACTTTGTGGGTTGTGGGGGATAAAGATTGCCGGTCGATATGTCCTACTGGGGTATGTCGATGGCGCGAGTGGTTCGATTTTGAGCCTGAGTGGCAACCCGAGGCGAAATTTCAGGTCACCCAAATTGCTACAATTTTAAGCATATAGCGATGTCCTGCCTTGCGTTTCTGCGCGGGGGGGGCGTATATTTGCATCGATGGGGACGACGACACACATACAATGAGCTGTTTCTTGCCGTCCTCATGGATTGGGGAGGGCCTTCATGAATCGCGCGTGTGCGAGAGCTCGAGAAATGCTAAAGCCTTTTGGCAAGAAAACCAATACCGCCAAGCGTGTCCTGAGGGTTTTGGCCGTCCCGCTGGCGGCGTGTGCACTCTTGTTTGGTGCGACGAGTGCGTCGGCCGACCAGACGGTTCCCTTTAGCAACCACATCGTGAAGACGGTGAATCCAACCGGCACCACGGTCAATCTGTTCGACTACTGGGTCGTCGATGGCGCCAATGATAAGTCCGTCAACATAAACAACAATAATGGCAATAACGACACCGGCATCAACAAAAATCATCAGCTCAAGTTCAATGGTGGTGGCGGCACGGGCATTAACAAGTGGACGGGCAGAAGCGGCATTGACGGCTTTGGACGTCTTCCATTTGTGAAGAACACGCTGGTGAATGGCTATCCCGAGATCAAGGCTGATACCTATGCCTCATACGGCACGAAAGGCGATTGCACCGATGAATCGCTGGCCTATCTCTTTAACAACGACAGTCAGGCCAACGGCAAGCAGAATGGCAAGGCCGTCTACAACAACGTGAAGGGCCTTTTCCGGCTCACGGATGGCTATTACGTTTACGACTCGTATGGTTCTAAAGGTAACTATGCCGTATATAATCCCACGACCAACTCCTTTAACGTCTACGATAAGGCGGGCGTATATAAGGGCGGCGTATCAGATGCAAATCTGGGCCAGTTCTTCCCCTTTGACTCGGCTGACAAGGTTTTTGATGAGAAGGGCAACAGCCTCTCCCCTAAGCAGATCATTGATGGAAGCACGAATCTCAACCATCACTTTGGCATGTCCGTAACCACGGAGTTTGTCCAGCCTGCGAGCGGCAAGACCACCGGTAACAAAGATATGATCTTTGAGTTCTCGGGCGATGACGACGTCTGGGTGTACATCGATGGCGTACTCGTGGGCGATCTGGGTGGCATCCACGAGAAGGCGACGCTCAAGATCAACTTCGCCACCGGTGGCGTGCATGTCGGTCATGTCGACAATGCCAATGATCCCGAAAAGACAATTCAAGACACCACCATTAAGGCGATGTTCCAAGCTGCCGGCGCAGATACTTCAAACAGAAGATTCTCCGGCAACACCTTCCTCGACAGCTCCAAGCACACGCTGAGCTTCTTCTATCTGGAGCGCGGCGCGGGTGCATCGAACATGTCGCTTAAGTTCAACCTCACCACCCTGCCGTCGTCCGAGGTCGCGAAGGTCGACCAGAACGGCGAGGCAGTCCAGGGTGCCGAGTTTGCTCTGTATCAGTCAGATGCCAACTGGAACGCGCAGGATGAGGCCATCGCTCAGGGCACGACGGACGCCAATGGCCAGCTGGTACTTCTGAAGCCGGACAGGTCCGTTCTTTCGTTTGATAACCAGCACGCTGAGGGACACGATTACTTTGTACTCAAAGAGGTTGGCCTGCCCGCGGGATATCGCTCGAGTCTGACCTCATCGACCACCGTAACGCCAGGTGAGCTGCATCTGCAATACAAGAAAGCTGCGAGCGGCACGGGTGGCGTGGTGGTTGCACCGCAGACGACGGTCACCACGGCCGACGGCAAGTTATGGACGGGTAGCCGCATGTGGCTGAACGGCGGCTATCTGGCCGCTAAGGAGACCATTTCTCTTAATAAAGAAACAAAAGACAATAAGGGCAACGCCATTAGCTCGGGTACGACCTTCGCCGTCGTGCTCAAGCTCACCGGTGCGAGCGAGGACCACACAAGCGAAGACGCGTGGACGGCGGTCACGGGCAACCCGCTCAATGGCTATAAGCTGTGCCCCGCGCACGGCATTGCCGGTGCGGTCGAGGCTGCCAAATCGGCGGACACGAGTGTCTTTGATGTTGATACCAAGGGCGACTACGTGGTGACGGTCAGGTCGCTGCCCGGAGATATCGAGAAGTACGCCGCCATGATGACGGACAAGTCGAAGGCGGAATATACCGTGGCGGTGTATCACACCACGGCATCGTCTCTGGCGGGGGCAACCATCGACAACACCTCTATGGTCCAATATCAAACGATAAACAGGCAGTTCTCTACGGTGATCCACCTCACCAACGTTCAGAACCGTCTGTTTGTGCAGAAGGTTGACGACCTGGGCAAGCCCGTGAACGGCGCGACGTTTGAGCTGTACCAGGCCAAGGACGTTACCGGCGACAGTCCCAGCACGTATGCCATTAAATCGGGTGCCGAGCCGTATGACACCGTGAAGGCAAACGGCATGACCTATCCGTATGACATTGAGGGTGCTGCATGCTTCCCGCTCGATTCGACAAAGCATGCACCCCTTATCAAGGGTACGTACTACCTGCGTGAGTCTAAAAGCCCGGATGGTTATGAGATTAACAACACTATCACCAAGGTAATCGTGGATGATTCGGGCGTATACGTGGACGCCGGTGAGGAGAACGACGGCGTGCGTAGCATGAGCGGCCCGGGTTCGCTGATTGCCTCGTTGGCGCAGTTTGGCTCTCCCGACTCGATCGATAATACGCTGACGCACATCAAGGGCAAGCTGCAGAGCGCGACTGGTGCAGATGTCAAGGGTAACCTGACGTGGGGCCAGACGAGCACTGCCAAGGGCGTGACGCCTTCTCTGGCGGACGACTTGATGCACATGCGCTACGACAAGGCGACGCAGGGCACCAAGACCATTCTGCGCTATGTCGAGGACGGTGGCGAGCGCGACGGCCAGCTGGCGACCATCTTTGCCGATACGGGCATCAACCGCATGGCCCTTTATCAAGACGATGATGCCACCAATGGCACCGATCTGGGCACACTCCAGCTCAATCATCTCTTTACCACGGCAACGGCCGTGCAGTATACCGATTGTCGCGTGGCACCTCTGCAGGTGACCAAGACGGTGACGGCAGATACTGGTCTTACTGCACCCACTAAGGATGCGAATAACGAGGATCTGACGTTTACGTTTAAGTTCACCCTGCCGGAGTCCCAGAAGGGCTACGAGGCGCATGTGTTCGATGCGAACGGCAATTCCGTGGGTAAATCTTTCACGCTCATGAACGGCGACACCCACTCCATCAAGGCCGGCGAGACCATCCGCGTATACGGCCTTAAGAAGGGTGGCAGCTATAGCGTGAGCGAGCTCACCACCAAGGGCGAGGCGTCCAGTGGCAATGTGCTGGCGAGTATCGTCAACGCTGTGACCGGCTCTGCCGATGAGTCGGTGCTTCCGGCTGGCTTTAGCCTCGTGAGCCGCAAAGCCGGCGGCGAGGAGCAGTCGGGAATTGGCAACACCATCGAGGGCAAGATTGCAGCGCTCGTGGACGGGGAGATCCCTGCGAGCAACAAACTCGAGTTTACCAACAACTACAGCGCCAGCCCCGTAAAGCTCGACGCCCAGAATGGTCTGAGCGCCAAGAAGGTGCTCGAAGGTCGCGATTGGGCCGATGGCGATTCCTTTACCGTGCAGCTTACGCCTAAGGACGGCGTCCCCATGCCCGACGGTGCCAAGAGCGCGATGGCGACGGTTGAGCTCACCAAGAAGACCCCGAAGGCGACGTTTGGTGATATTACCTATAACAAGCCGGGTACCTACACCTATACCATCTCGGAGGATATTCCCGGCTCCAATGCCAGGGCGGATGGCATAAGCTACTCCGCTGCCGTCTATACCGCGACGGTCAAGGTGGATGATAACCGCGCCGGTGCACTGGTCGTTACGAGCGTGGAGTATCAGCAAGTGCGTGACGACGCGGGTGTCGAGACCAAGACGGATGTTGCCGATAAGGTCGCAACCTTCACCAACCGTTACGATACGCACGAACATAGCATCATCATCCATGCCCAAAAGAACCTGACCGACAACGCCGGGACGTTCCCGCTTGCCCAGAATGCCTTTGACTTTAAGCTCGAGGGCGTGGGTGGCTATGCAGATGCCAGTGCGGTATTCAACCTCGATACGGTCGATAAGAACATGGCGGCCCCCATGCCACAGGGTACCGAGGGCAACACCGCGACCGTGGGCAACAACGCTGACGGTACGGTGACATGGCCGGCGATCTCCTATACCGCCAAGGCGGATGCGGGACGCGCCTACGTGTACAGGTTTACTGAGAGTCTCGGTAGCGTTGCGGGCATGACCTACAACTACGACGGATCGGTCTATTACGCCGTGGTGCGCAACGCCAAGAAGGGTGCTGGCATCCAGACCTCGATCGAGCACTACAAGGCCGCAGAAAACAACTCGGTAGAGCAGCTGGGCAAGAATATCACGCCCTCCTTTACCAATATATATAGTGTGGAGCCCACGAGCGTGACCCTGCAGGGCCAAAAGACTGTGAGCGGTCGCGACTGGAACCAGGGCGAGAGCTATGCCTTTGACCTTGCTGCCGCTACGGACGATGCCGGTGCGACCGGTTTGGGCAAGACCACAAAGCAGGCGGTAACGGATGGGGCTGTTGCCATCGTCGTCAACAAGGCTGTCGCCAGCACGCCCGAGTCGGGACGCGTGGCATCGTTCTCCTTTGGCACCGAAGCCGCCCCGACCGTGACGTTCAACCGCGCAGGCACCTTTAGCTTCAACATCACCGAGAAAGCTGCGCAGGATGGTCAGGCGGGCATGTCTATGGACAAGCACACCGCACGCGCGACCGTCGTGGTGACCGATCTGGATGAGTCGGGCAACCACACGGGCATGCTGCGCGTGTCGAGCGTGACCTACGCCAACACCGGCGCCTCCGATGCGGACAAGGTCGTAACTGACAAGGCCGCCTTTACCAACGCGTACCATGCGTCGGGCACCTTTGGTGGCGTGACGGTGAGCAAGATCCTTGAGGGTCGCGCCTCTACCGCGGGCCAGTTTACCTTTGCCGTGACGGGCCTTTGGTACAACGGCGTTCAGACGTCGGTCGATGGCTCCGAGGCCAACCTGTCCAACAAGGCGGCAGGGGCTGGCGTGTCTGGTGCCGTGGTGAGCGCAAGCGGGCAAGAGAAGCTCTTTGCCCGTAAGCTCACGGAACAGGACCTTGGCCGTACATTTGCCTATCGCATCCACGAGAACCAGCCTACGGCTGCCGGCTACACCTATGACACCGGCTACACGGGCGATGCCATCGTGCTCGTCAAGGTTCTTGCACGCAAGAACGACCCCGCTAAGCTCTATACCGTGACGACCGTGCTCAAGGGTGCGGGTGTGACGGAGCTGCTGGGCGACGGTGCCGATGCGAGCGCGCTGACGGACGAAAAGATCGTCCAGCTCAAGCAAGATTCGACTACCTACGTGCAACAGTACGATGCAAGTGAGGCCGGCGCCACAACGCCTGCCGTCTCGTTTGTGAATCGCTATGAGGCAAGTCTCGACTATGGCGCCGCTGGCGGTCTGCAGATCGAGAAGACGTTGACGTATCCCAAGGACGCGACCGTTTTTGGCTCGCCTAAGAGCACGTTCCGTTATATCGTCAAGCCTGCCGACGAGACATCTGCCAGCAAGGTTGGCATTTCCACGAATGGCAAGGTCTTTGAGACCGCAAACGTCGAGGCCGACGCCCCCAAGACCGTGAGTTTGATACCTGCGGGTGGGTTGACCTTCACTCAGGATGATGCCGACAAGACGTTCACCTATACGGTGAGTGAGATTGACGACAAGGCGACGGGCTATACGTACGACAAGACGGTCCATACGGTTAAGGCTGTCGTGGCGGATAACGGCGACGGTACGCTTAGAGTCACGACAGCGGTAAGCAAGCAGGTCGATGGCAAGGACGAGCTCGAGGGCCAGTGGATCTATCCGTCTGGTGCAACGTCCACCGGTGTCGCGACGGTCAAATTCAAGAACACCTATACGGTCACCGAGGCGGCAACCTATACTCCGTCCGTGACGAAGGTTGTTGTCGGTGCCAATGCTCCGGACAAGTTCACCTTTGCCATGACCGCGGCTGACGATGCTACCAAGGCTGCCATCAGCGGCAGGCTCATCACCGGCTCTTCGATGAGTGCGGACAACGGCTACGCCGAGCAGAAGCAAACGAAGGAGGGCCTCAAGGACGGAGAGCACGAAAAGATTAACTTCTCGAAGCTCACCTTTAACAAGCCGGGCACGTATAAGTTTGCTATTAACGAGCTGGCCCCGAACGGCGGCCTTGGCGAGTGGACGTATGACGCGCACACCTACGCCCTGACCGTTACCGTAACCGATGAGGGCGGCAAGCTTGTGGCGCGTGCCGATGGCACGACCGGCTCGGAAGGCTTCATCTTCACCAATAGGTATCGCACCTCGACGAGTTACGAGCTCCAGGGCGGCCTAGAGCTCGTCAAGACGCTCAGCGGCCACGATCTGCATGCCGGCATGTTTGGCTTTACGGTGACAGGTAAAGATAAAGACGACGCCGCAACCGACAAGCTCAACAAGCTGCTGCGCGCAGATGATGGCAAGCTCACCGTGACAAACGATGAGCCGCAGGCCGATGGCACGTCCCATACCGGCATTTTGGGTGGCCTGACCTTTGCGACGGAAGATGCGGATAAGACGTTCACCTACAAGGTTGTCGAGAATAGGGACAACAAGGGTGGCTATCAATACGACTCCACCTATTGGATGGTTGAGATCGCGGTTAAGAAGCGCGGTGACGGTTCGCTCTATACCGTGACTACGGTCAAGCACTATGACGCCAACGAAGTTGAAGAGCCCCGCGATACGAAGACCTTTAGCTCCGAGAACGGTGTTGCCAAGGCTCAGGTGTTCTTTACCAACAGCTACGCTGCGACCGGAACATTCGACGGTCTTACTGCCGAGAAGGTAATGGATTCCGGCGACAAGATCGAGGCTGGCCAGTATACGTTTGACCTGTATGCCGAGAAGGCCGATGGCTCGCTCGAAAAGATGGATGAGGGCACGACTCAGGCGGCCAAGAACGGTACCGCTACGGTCGACTTTGGTAAGGTTAACTTTAAGCTTGGCGATGCTACCAGCGGAACTCATGAGCAGACGATTGACCTTGCCGGCGCCGTCAACGATGGCGTTGCCACCAAGCGCCACAATGCCGACCACACCACCACCTACAGCTTTAACCTGGTGGCAAAGGAGCGCTTGGCCAACCTGCCCGAGGGCGTGCGTCCCGTGGACACGTCCGCGACGTGCCGGGTGCTGCTCGAGGTGACCGACAACAACGATGGCACGCTGACGCCCAGGGTGACCTATCGCGACGGTACCGAGAACGGCAAGATCGTTTTCCACAATACGCGCGATAAGGTCAAGACGATCGGCACGGTCGCGAAGCCCGATGTGGACATCGACGGGCAGTTGCTCTCCGTGGGCGACTCCTACGTCTACACCATCAACTGGGCCAATACCGAAGCCGATGCCTTCGTGACCGTGAACGACGAGCTTCCCACAGGCGTCGTGTTCGAGGCCTTTGAGGGCGAGTATGCCGATAAGGGCGCCGCGAGCGGCCAGTCGCTTACTTGGAACCTGGGTAAGCAACCCGCGGGCAGCCACGGTTCGGTGCGCGTGCGCGTCAAGATTACCGAGGACGCTGTGAAGGACGCCCAAAGCGCTGTCGACACCATCAATAACACTGCCACCGTTACGATCGGCAACAAGAGCTATACCGGCACCACGACCAACTACGTGCCCAAGAAGTCCGAGAGCGATGCCCAGGATTCGACGGGGTCGGGTGTGGCGCTGGGCGACGAACTCACCTACACCATCGGCTACAAGAACACCGAGGGCGCGTCTGCCACGGTGACGATCACCGATGCCGTTCCCGCGGGAACCGAGTTCGTGGAGTTCGCCGGCGAGCATAAGGATGCCGGCTCCAAGGACAATGACGGCAAGCTCACCTGGACGCTGGCGGACGTTCCCGCCGGCGAGGAGGGCACGGTTCAGTTTAAGGTCCGTGTGACCGAGGACGCGTTTAAGAGCGGTGGCGCTTCGGGCGACATCTCCAACCAGGCGTCGGCGACGGTCGGCAACAAGCCTGCCGTCAAGACCAACACCACTACCGATCAGGTTTCTGACGGGCGCCTGACGTTGAGCAAGACGGTCACGGCCGCCGAAGGCATCACCGCGCCCAACAAGGCATTTACCTTTAAGGTGCTGCTCTACCAGGCCGATGGCACAACGCCTCTGGCCGGCACCTTTGCGTTCGCTGGTCGCCCCAGCGGCACCAATGGCACTTATGTAAGCGGACAGATCAAGAGCGGTGACACCATCGCGCTTAAGGCCAGCGGCTCTGTCACGGTTACCTTGCCCACGGGTACGCACTACGAGGTGCAGGAGCTCGACTCCAAGGGTGAGCTCATGACGAGCGAGGACGGCTTTGCGGTTGCCGATAAGGCGAACCCCCAGAAGGGTACCGTCGGACAGGCGACGCAGGTGGGCTTCACCAACGTCTACAGCGTGGAGTCCACGAAGGTGGAAAACGCCTTTAAGGTGCAAAAGAAGATCTCCGGACGCAACTGGACGACATCGGATGTCTTTACCATGACGCTGGCTGCCCAGGGCGAGGCGCCCATGCCCAAGGGCGCCAAGGAGGGCGTGTCGACGATTGAGTTGCACAAGGATGCCCAGGTCGGCAACTTCGGTGCTATCGAGTACACCAAGCCCGGTACCTATACCTATATGATTACCGAGCAGTCGGGTGACGAGGCGGCACTCACGTTCTCGAAGGCCACCTATCGTGCCACCGTCACGGTGACCGACAACGGCGCCGGCAAGCTGTCTGCCAAGACCAAGATTGCACAGCTGACTGACGATGCGGGCGACGCTGCTGAGCGCACGGTCGAGGCGGCGGTCTTTACCAACACCGCCAAGACCGGCAGCCTCACCGTCAAGAAGACGGTCGTCGGCGGCGACAGCCAGCGCGAGTTCGGCTTTGCGGTCACGCTGACCGACGGGGACGGCGAGCCCGTCTCCGGCACCTTCGGCAAGGGCGAGCACGCCGTGACGTTCACGGACGGCAAGATGACCTTCACGCTTAAGGACGGCGGGGAGAAGACCATCGCCGGCCTGCCCGTGGGCGCGCACTACACCGTGACCGAGGACGCCGCCGAGGGCTACACGACCACGGTCAACGGGGCTGACGGCTCCAAGGCCGAAGGCGCCGTGACCGAGGACGGCGCGACCGTCGCATTCACCAACACCGTGAAGACGGGCGAACTTGACGTCTCCAAGACCGTCGTGGCGCGCGAGGGCCTGGCGGTCGACGCGGACAAGATATTTAAGTTTGTGGTCGAGGCCACCGATGCCGCGGGCCACGGCGTGTCCGGCGCCTACGGTGACGCGACGTTCAAGGACGGCAAGGCGACCCTCAAGCTCAAAGATGGCCAGACGGCGAGGATCACGGGGCTGCCCGCGGGAACTGCCTACACGGTGACCGAACGTGCCGCCGAGGGCTACAAGGCCGCGGTGAACGGAGCCGAGGTATCCAAGGCCGATGGCTCCATCGCGGCAGACCAGGTCTCCTCCGCCGCCTTCACCAACACCTTCGACCCCGCCCCCGCCACGGCGTCCGTCCCCGAGCTCACCAAGGTGCTCGCGGGCGGCCGCAAGCCCGGCCTCCAGGAGGGGGAGTTCGCCTTTGAGCTCTCCCTAGCCGACGGCGCGGGCAATGTGCTCGAGGGCTACCCGATCGAGGCGAAGAATGACAAGGACGGCAAGGTTTCCTTTGGCGAGCTCAGCTTCGCCAATCCGGGTACCTACCACGCGATCGTGACCGAGAAGGCAAGCGGCGATGTCCTGATTGAGGACGATGCGCACGCCTACACCTTCGACGTCACGGTGACTCAGGCCGGTGCCGGCCTTAAGGCCGAGATCTCCAACGAGCGGGGCAAGAAGACTTTCACCAACACCTTCACGCCGCACGGCAACACCAAGACCGTCACCAAGGCGGACGCCTCGGGTGCCAAGGTCGATGTGGATGGCAAACCGGTGGGCGTGGGCGATGCCCTCACCTATACCATTGGCTGGGCCAACAACAGCGTCGACGACAGGGGCGCCGCGCAGGCGGCCGACGTGACGGTGACCGATGTCCTGCCCAAGGGCGTTAACTATGTTGAGGGCTCTGCCGACGGCGCCGCCTACGATGCCGCGACGCGCACTCTTACCTGGTCGCTCGGCGAGCAGGCTGCGGGCGCCACGGGCACGCTCAGCTTCGACGTGAAGGTCTCCGCCGATGCCGCCGTGGTCGACGACATCGCCAATACCGCAACGGTCAAGGTGGGCGAGAACGAGTCGCAGACCAACACGACCCATAACAACGTGTCCCGCAAGGGCAGCCTCACCGTCAAGAAGACGGTCGTCGGCGGCGACAGCCAGCGCGAGTTCGGCTTTGCGGTCACGCTGACCGACGGGGACGGCGAGCCCGTCTCCGGCACCTTCGGCAAGGGCGAGCACGCCGTGACGTTCACGGACGGCAAGATGACCTTCACGCTTAAGGACGGCGGGGAGAAGACCATCGCCGGCCTGCCCGTGGGCGCGCACTACACCGTGACCGAGGACGCCGCCGAGGGCTACACGACCACGGTCAACGGGGCCGACGGCTCCAAGGCCGAAGGCGCCGTGACCGAGGACGGCGCGACCGTCGCGTTCACCAACACGTACGGAACGGTCACCGAGGGCAGAGACGTCTCCACCGCGGGGCTCTTCACCAAGGCGCTCAAGGGCCGCGACTGGGCTGAGGGCGATAGCTTCCAGTTCACGCTTACGGGCGAGGGCGGCGCCCCCATGCCCGAGGGCTCTGCCGACGGCTCCAAGACCGTCAGCGTGACGGCCGCCGCCGGCACCAAGGCGGGCGATAGGGTCGCCTTCGACTTCGGAGCCATCCGCTACACGCTTAACGACATCAAGGACGCCGGGTTCGCCGAGGTCGGCGGCAAGCGCGTGCGCGCCAAGACCTTCACCTACACGGTGCGCGAGGCCAGGCCCGATGACGGCTCCGCCATCGCCGGTGTGGCCTACGACGGCCACGTCGCCACGATGACGGTGACCGTGGCCGACGACGGCTCCGGCAACCTCACGGCCACGACGCCCGCGATCGCGCAGGCGAGCGGCGGCGACTTCGTCAACACCTACACGACCGAGCTCGACTACTCGGCCCGTGCGGGCGTGCGCCTGTCCAAGACGCTCTCCGGCCGCGCCATGGAGGCGGGGCAGTTCGCCTTCACCGTGACCGCGGACGCCGAGACGGCCGCCAAGCTCGGCCTCAAGACCGACAAGGATGCCTACGCCGTGGCCGCTGCCGATGACGGAGAGGCCGACCTGATCGACCTCGTCGGCGGTGCTGCGGGCAGCGATGCGAAGTTCACCGACGCCGACGCGGGCAAGACCTACAGCTTCACCGTCACCGAGACCAAACTCGGCGGCGAGGGCTACGCCAACGACACCGCGCCGCGCACGGTGACCATCGCGCCCGCCTACGATGCCGCGACGGGCAAGCTCACGGTCACGACCACAGTTGCCAAGGACGGTGTCGAGGTCGCCCGCAGCGAGGTCTCCACGGCAGATGACGTCACGGCGACGCCTGCGCCCGTGACGGTCGCGTTCGAGAACTCCTACGAGGCCACCGGAACGCTCGGCGGCGAGGGCAACGTGGCAATTAATGCCACCAAGACGCTGGCGGGCCGCGCCGCGGCGGCGGGCGAGTTCTCGTTCTCCGTCCGCGATGCCCAGGGTAACGTGGTCGCGACTGCGACCAACCAGGCCTCCGGCGACGGCGAGGCCGCGGGACTTGCGTTCTCGCCCATTGCCTACACCACCGACGCTCTCGAGCGGATGGTGGCGGGCGGCATCGCCACCAGGGCCGCCGACGGCTCATGGGTCATTCCCTATACCGTATCCGAGGACGGCACGGACCGGCTGCCCGCGGGCGTGACGGCGACCGCCTCGAGCTTCGACATCACGGTCAAGGTGACCGATAACGGCAAGGGCGGGCTGGACACTGCCGTGGTCTATCCCGAGGGCTCCGACGGCACGCTGTCGTTCGTGAACGGCTATAGCGCCGACGAGGCGACGGTCGACCTCGCGGGCACCAAGACGCTGGCGCTTAGCCAGGCCGGACTCGGCCTGGCGCAGGTCGACATCGCGGGCAAGTACACCTTTAAGATTGAGCCGCTGGACGGCGCGCCCGCACCGGTTGACGCTTCGGGCAAGACAGTGACTGAGGCGACCAACGACGCCGCCGGCAACGTCGAGCTGGGCCACATCACGTTTAAGCAGCCGAGCGACCTCGACGACGCCGAGATTGACGGCGACGGCCTGCGCACCAAGACGTTCGCCTATCGGGTGAGCGAGTCCGGCTCGGTCGACGGCGTGGTCAATGACGCGACGGCGATCAGGACCTTCACGGTCAAGGTGGTCGAGAACGCCAACGCGGGCACGCTCGCCGCGGAGGTCCTGCCCGCAGAAGGCACGCCCGAGGGCAAGGGCGCGTTCGAGTTCACCAACACCTACGTCGTGAACCCGACGCCGAGCTCCGTCACCGACCAGATCAAGGTGAGCAAGAAGCTTAAGGGCCGTGACCTGGCCGAGGGCGAGTTCGAGTTCCAACTGGTCGAGATTGCCGCCGACGGCAGCGAGAGCGTTGCGGCGACGGGCAAGAACGCCGCCGACGGCACGGTCGCGCTCAGCCCCGTCACCTACACCGCGCCTGGCACGCACAGCTACGAGCTGCGCGAGGTCGCCGGCACGGCGGGCGGCGTGACGTACGACAAGACGACGTACCGCGTGCGCACGACGGTCACCGATGCCGGTAACGGCACGCTCGCCGTCAAGCACGAGCTCATGGATGCCGAGGGCAATGCCGCGAACGACACCTCGGTGACCTTCACCAACGGCTACAAGGCCGCACCCGTCACCCTCAAGCTGGGCGCCGCCAAGGTGCTCAAGGGCGCCGAGCTCAAGGCGGGCCAGTTTAGCTTTGAGCTCAAGAGCCGGGACGGCAAGGTCATGTCGACCGCCAAGAACGCCGCGGACGGCAGCGTCACGTTCGATGCGCTGACGTTCAAGCAGGCCGGCACCTACACCTTCACGGTGAGCGAGGTCGACGACGGCCAGGCGCACGTGACCTACGACAAGGCGGTGCACAAGATCGTCGTCACGGTGAGCGACGAGGCGGCCGACGGCACCAAGACGGGCTACCTGTCGGCGAAGGTCTCCTACGAGGGCGACGCCAACGTGCCGCCAGTCTTTACCAACAGCTACGCCGAGGAGCCCGGGACCCCCGGCACCCCCGAGAACCCCGGCACGCCGGGCGGCGGCTCGGACGGCGGTTCCGATAGCGGTTCCGGCGGCAGGTCTGGCGACGGCTCCAAGGGCGGTATGCCCGACACCGGCGACCGCAGCCTGCCGGTTGAGGCGCTCGGCGCCATGGCCGGCATCGGCGCGCTGGCCGTCGCGGGCGGCGCGGTCCTGTACCGTAGGCGCCGCTAGCGATGTGCACGAGTGGGGCGAATCCATCCGATGGGTTCGCCCCACTTGCCGTGGCGGGCGGGAGCAGGTAAGATATATCGAGCGCCTAGCGCGTTCGATGGGTTCGGATGACGACATGTTCCGAATCTGGTCAGGTCCGGAAGGAAGCAGCCATAAGGAGCCTCTGTCGGGCATCCGAATCCATCGAGTGCGCAGGCGCTTTTTGGTGCCGCGGCTACTCGCGAGTGCCGGCAGGGCGCTTGGTGTCTCGCTGGCGTTGTCTGGAGCGCGGCGGCTACGTGGTTCAAGAGACGGCGGCATTACCATCTGTTTTTTCAAGTAAAGAGGCCCGTTTTCCTGGGTTGGGGAAACGGGCCTCTTTTTGTCTCTGGGCTTGTGGATTGGTGAAGGCAGAATGCTCTGTCGGCTATTTTGAGTTCCTGATGCGGCGTGTGGCTGTGGCGGTTATTCCGAGTCCTGCGGCGGCGACTGCTGCGAGTGCGATTGCGCTCGGCGCTGCGTCGCCCGTGTTCGCGAGCTTGCCGGCGGTCGTATCTGTTTGCTTGCCGCTGCTCGTGTTCGCCTGCTTGGTGGAGCTCGATGGAGCGTCTTTGCCGGTCGCGGGCGAGCTGGCGGGCTGCGCCGTCTCGGCCGGTTGCACTGAGCTGGAGGGTTTTGTCGTCTCGGCGGGTTTCATTATCTCGGGCGAGGTGGTCTTATCTGCCGCGGCCTTTGCCTCTTCGTATGCCTTGCAGGCGTCGTCATAGGCCGCTTGCGCCTTTTCCAAATCGCCGAGGAGCGCATTTCGCTTGGCTATGTCCTCGTCGATGTGGGCTTTAGCTTCCTTTGCCTCACTTTCGAAATACTGAACCTGTTTTTCCTGGCTTTCGAGCCGGCGTTGGTAGCGGTGAAGATCATCTTCACAAGATTCTTCTCGCCTTTCTGCCGTCATGATCTCCATGCGCAACTGCTTAATATGCTCCTTAATAGCTGTGCTGGGCTCCTCGCCGCCGAGTGCTTCAAGTGCCTTATCTAATTCTGCCTGAAGGCCGCTTGTCCGGTTGTGGGCCTCATCGTATTTGGCTTGGGCTGCATCGACGTTCGCTTGCATGGCGGGAAGGGGTTCCCTCCGTTTGGCGGCTTCCGCCACCACCATGTCGTAGAGTTCTTGAAATGCGGCAATGTCATCATCGATTTCCGCAAGTTTCTCGGGACTTGCGGCGTCTTTTGCGGCCTCGAGGGTTTTGAGCGCTTCCTGCATGGCTGCATACGCTTTGTCTTTTGTGGCGGCCGCGTCTTCCGTTTGCAAGGCAACTGCACCGGTGGGGGAGCTGGTTTCTGCCGCGATCGCCGCTACGGGGGCGATTCCCGCGACAAGTGCCGCGGAAAGGGCGATGCCCACAGTTGCTCGTCTTGCTCTTCTTGCGAGAATGTCGTTCATCTCGGCACCTCATTTCAAGGGTCGGCGACTCACTTGGTAGCACTAATGTAAGTATATCAGGCGGTTTGCCCGCCATTGATCGGGCATGCGCGTATGCCCCTTGATTAACAGCCATTAAATCTATCCCTTAAGGAACGCGGCTTGCTGGTGTTGTCTGGGCATTGATGGCTGCGTGGTTCAAGAGACGGCGGCATTACCATTTGTTTTTTCAAGTAAAGAGGCCCGTTTCCCTGGGTTGGGGAAACGGGCCTCTATTTGTCTCTGGGCTTGTGGATTGGCGAAGGCAATAACCGCTGGCGGCTATTTTGAGTTCTTGAGGCGGCGTGTGGCCGTGGCGGTTATTCCGAGTCCTGCGGCGGCGACTGCTGC